>VOFJ01002950.1_pt1 | contig 50685 bp, 52 predicted proteins | sample 5384081 | NCBI WGS metagenome assembly VOFJ01 (sample SAMN12384729, study PRJNA508395) | human gut metagenome | isolation source: healthy gut I | host: Homo sapiens
TATTAGAAAATTATTTTCCCTTAACACATTATTTCATGAAGGCGCTCCTCTTCCTTTTTGGCAAAGAACTGCACCCCCCTAAAATCAAAAATGCACCCACCTCCAAACCGTAATTGCACCCCCTTAACGGGTTTCTATCAAAATTACGGTTCTTTGCCAAAATCCCCTCCTGCGATCTGATGTCGCGGGAGGGGGGGTGCTTTGCGCAGAATCTTGGCCGCTGTCGGTGCGCTGCATCGCAGCACCGTATTTACCACGTGCCGAAAACATGATAGAATCATCGCAATGATTTTGTTGCGGGGTGAGGAAATGCGCATAAGACAATTGCTGTGCTTGCTGTTGTGTCTGGTACTGCTGAGTGCGCTTCCGGCCTGTGCCGGAAAAAGCGGTGAACAGCCGCTGCCGGCACCGACGGCGGCGGTCACATCCGCAGCGACTGAGCAGGGAGCGGCTGTGCCGCCGGAGGAGGATGCCTCCGGCTTCGTTTTGCTGAGTGAGGTCGTGCCGGATGTGATCCTTGAGATGCGCTATTATTCGACCTATAACTTCGTGGGCGAGCGTATCGACGGGTATGAGCAGCCGGTCGCGCTGCTGACCGTACAGGCGGCGAAGGCTCTCAGAGCGGTCAGCGATGAGGTGGCTGCCATGGGCTACCGGCTGAAAGTGTTCGATGCCTACCGCCCGCAGACGGCGGTGACGCAGTTCATGCGCTGGGCGCAGGATGCGGATGATACCCGTATGCAGGCGTATTTTTACCCGGAGACGGAAAAAAGTGCGCTCTTTTCGCAGGGCTACATTGCCGAGCGTTCCGGTCACAGCCGCGGCAGCACGGTCGATCTGACGCTGCTGGAGCTGCGCACGGGGCGCGAGGTCGATATGGGCGGCACGTTTGATTATTTCGGCGCACGCAGCCACGCGGATTTTTCCGGTATCAGCGCGGAGCAGTCGGCCATGCGCGCGCTGCTGCGAGATGTGATGGTCCGGCACGGCTTCCGGCCGTATGCAGGGGAGTGGTGGCACTTCACATTGGTAAATGAGCCCTATCCCGATACCTATTTTACCTTCCCGGTCAGCGCCGCTTCGCTGGCAGACAAGGCCGCGTGATTTTCACACACCATCCCTCAGCGCTGCGCTGAGGGATTTTTCTGTCCTAAAACTTTTTGCCCCGCGCACAATACCGTTGCGGGGCTGGCGTATTTATGCTATGATAACGGATAACCGCGCACCGGCGCACAGCGCACGCAGCGCGCGGCAAGCGCCCCTATGAAGTTTGTAGATCAGAAAGGACGATACGAAGATGAAACCAAAATTTGACGGCTATGCGGCACAGTACGACGCCTGGTTCATGACCAATGAAAACGTGTTCCAGAGCGAATTCCGCCTGTTTGAAAAGGCGCTCGGCGATATTTCGGGGAAGCGCGTGCTCTCCGTCGGCTGCGGCAGCGGCCTGTTCGAGAGCATGATCGACTGCAGCGGCATCGAGGGCATCGAGCCCTCGCGTGACATGGGTGCGATCGCGCAAAAGCGCGGCGTGAACGTGATCTCGTTCGGCGCGATCGAGGAGGCAGAGCTCGAGGACAACGCCTACGACGTGATCTATCTCAACGGCAGCTCCAGCTACATGGAAGACCTGGCGTATGCGTTCAACGTCTGCAAGAAGGCGCTCAAGCCGAACGGAACGTTTATTTCGCTGGATGTGCCCAAGGAGAGCGCGTTTGGCTTCATGTACCTGCTGGCGAAGGAAGCCGGCACGTTTGACCACCCCTCGCTCAACGGCGTCATGCCCGAGCTGCCGTACCCGCTGGAGCTGTGCTGCGCGGGCGTGTGGCACTCCACCGAGGAGAAGATCGACGCGCTCAAGTCGCTCGGCTTCCACGACTTTGATTTCTATCAGACGCTGCTGCGCAACCCCATGTACACCAACGAGGTCGCGGAGGATGTCGTGCCCGGCTATCAGAGCGGCGGTTATGTCGCGATCATCGCACACAAATAAGCGAGGCGCGAGGTGAAGCTTTCCCAGAGAATCTATGCGTGCGCGGAGAAGATCTGGCCGCAGTATCTGAGCCACCCCTTTGTGGTGCAGATGGCGGACGGCACGCTGCCGGAGGAGAAGTTCCGGTATTATATGCTGCAGGACTATCTGTACCTGCGCGACTATGTGAAGATCTTTGCGGCCATCATCCAGAAGGCCGATGATTTTGAGCAGATCCGTTTTCTGAGCACGCAGCTCTCGGACACGATCGGTGAGACGTATCGCACGCACCTGCCGTATATGCGGCGTCTCGGCGTCACGGATGCGGAGATCGACGCCGCGCGCCCGCACATCGACAACAGCGCCTACACGCACTATATGATCTGCGAGGCGCAGGCGGGCGATGTGCTGACCGGACTCGTGACGCTGCTCAACTGCTCCTGGAGCTATGCATATGTGGCCGAGCAGATGGTCGCGCGCTATCCGAACGCGCTTTCGGATGCGCGCTACGGCGCGTGGTTCGCGGGCTATGTGTCGGATGCCTACCGCCAGACCAATCAGGATCTGATCGACCGCATCGACGCGCTTGGCGCTTCCGTCGATGAGGCGGCGGCGCAGCGCCTGTGCGAGATCTTTGAAAACTGCTGCCGGTTTGACCTGCGCTTTTGGGACATGGTCTATACGATGGGGCAGCAGTGCGCGCCCTGTGCAGCGGCGAAGCATGAAAAGCACCGGCGGATGTGCCTTACGCATATCCGCCGGTTTTTTGCGGGGAAATGAAAAAGGAGGCCGGATGTTCCGGCCTCCAGCGATGTAGTCAGCAAAGTTTGCAAGACAGGGCTGACCGCAGCATCTTTAGTATAGGGTCAGGCGCTGCCGCTGTCAAGAGAAAAAATAGCAGAAAGATGCAGAAATTCCGAAAACAAGAATCGACAAATATTTCTCCGCGAAAAGTGAGATTTTGCTTGACAAGCGTGCTGCAAATCATTATAATGAAAAAGCTGCATCGGGGTGTAGCGCAGATGGTAGCGCGCATGGTTCGGGACCATGAGGCCGCGAGTTCAAGTCTCGCCACTCCGACCACTCGGAGCAAGCTGCATGGCTTGCTCCGAATTTTTATATCTGCAAAGGCACAGAGGCCGCGATCATTTGATCGCGGCCTCTTTTCATATGCGGTTATCCGGCAGCTCAGAACAGACCGGTGATCCTGCCGTTTTCGTCCACGTCGATCTTTTCGGCAGCGGGGACCTTGGGCAGACCCGGCATGGTCATGATCTCGCCCGTCAGGGCAACGATGAAGCCCGCACCGGCGCTGACCTTCAGGCTGCGCACGGTGACGGCAAAATCTTTGGGCGCGCCCAACAGAGTGGGATCATCCGACAGGGAGTACTGCGTCTTTGCCATGCACACAGGCAGATCACCGAAGCCAAGCTCTGTGAGCCGCTCTGCCTGCTTCTGGGCAGCGGGGGTCAGCACGGCCTTCGCGCCGCCGTAGACGCGCTGCACGATGGCGTTGAGCTTGTTGACAAGTGTCGTGTCGGTGGGGTAGGAGAAGGTAAATTCCTCCGAGCAGGGCTGCTCGCACAGGCGCACGACCTCTTCAGCCAGCGCCTTGCCGCCTTCGCCGCCCTTGGCCCAGACCTCGGAGAGCACGGCGCGCACGCCGAGCTCCCGGCACTTGTCCTCCACGAGCCGCAGCTCGGCTTCCGTGTCGGTGGGGAAGGCGTTGATCGCGACCACGCACGGCAGGTGATACGTGCCGCGGATGGTGTTGACATGGTGCAGCAGATTGGGCAGACCCTTTTCCAGAGCATCCAGATTCTCCGTGTTCAGCTCGGCCTTGGGCACACCGCCGTGGCTCTTGAGCGCGCGCACGGTGGCCACGATGACCACGGCGTTCGGGCGCAGCCCCGCCAGACGGCACTTGATGTCCAGAAACTTCTCCGCGCCCAGATCCGCGCCGAAGCCGGCCTCGGTCACGACATAGTCGCCCAGCTTGAGCGCCATGCGCGTTGCGGTGACGGAGTTGCAGCCGTGGGCGATGTTCGCAAACGGACCGCCGTGGATGAGCGTGGGCGTACCCTCAAGCGTCTGCACGAGGTTGGGCTTGAGCGCATCCTTGAGCAGCGCGGTCATCGCGCCCTCGGCCTTGAGATCGTGGGCGGTGACAGGCTTGCCGTCGAAGGTGTAGGCCACGATCATCCGGCCGAGCCGCGCCTTGAGATCGGTGATGTCGCTGGCGAGGCACAGCACCGCCATGACCTCGGAGGCCACGGTGATGTCAAAGCCGTCCTCGCGGGGCACACCCTGAATGCGTCCGCCGAGACCGTCCACGATCTGGCGCAGCTGGCGGTCGTTCATGTCCACGCAGCGCTTCCACGTGATTTGCTTGACGTCGATGCCCAGGGCGTTGCCCTGCTGGATGTGGTTATCGAGCATGGCGGCCAGCAGGTTGTTGGCTGCGCCGATGGCGTGAAAATCACCGGTGAAGTGGAGATTGATGTCCTCCATGGGCACGACCTGCGCATAGCCGCCACCGGCAGCGCCGCCCTTGACACCGAACACCGGACCGAGAGACGGCTCACGCAGCGCAGCCACGGCATTTTTGCCGATCTTGCGCAGACCGTCTGCCAGACCGACGGAGGTCGTGGTCTTGCCCTCACCCGCGGGGGTGGGGTTGATGGCCGTCACGAGGATGAGCTCGCCGTCCGGACGCTCGGCGCGATCCTTGAGCAGCTGCGGGTCGATCTTGGCCTTATAGCGGCCGTACTGTTCGAGATAGGATTCGTCGATACCGGCGGTGGCGGCGATGTCCGCGATCGGGTGCATCCGGCACTGCTGGGCGATCTCAATATCCGTCATCATGTTGCGAGCCCTCCCTTATCAAATGTCAAAGTACTTCTTCGCGGACTGGAACAGCTTCATATCGTAGTAGCCGTCCACGTTCTGATACAGGCCGTCGCCGATGCGCTCGGCGTGGCCCATCTTGCCGAGGACGCGGCCGTCCGGGGACGTGATGCCCTCAATGGCCCAGATCGAACCGTTGGGGTTGACGTCCACGTCCATGCCGGGCACGCCGTTAACGTCCACGTACTGCGTGATGATCTGGCCGTTGTCGGCGAGCTTGCGCACGAGCTCCTCGCTGCACAGGAAGCGGCCCTCACCGTGCGAGATGGGGACGGTGTACACGTCGCCGACCTGCGTGCCGGCCAGCCACGGAGAGCGGTTGGAGGCGATGCGGGTGCGCACCAGACGCGACTGGTGGCGGCCGATCGTGTTGAAGGTCAGCGTCGGGCAGGACGCGTCCGTGTCAATGATCTCACCATAGGGCACGAGACCGAGCTTGATGAGCGCCTGGAAGCCGTTGCAGATGCCGAGCATGAGACCGTCGCGGTTTTTCAGCAGATCCATGGTTGCATCCCGCACCTCCGGGTTGCGGAAGAAGGCGGTGATGAACTTGGCCGAGCCGTCCGGCTCGTCGCCGCCGGAGAAGCCGCCGGGGACGAAGATGATCTGGCTGCTGCGTGCAGCGCCGGCAAACCGGCTGATGGAGTCGGCCACGTCCTGCGCGGACTGGTTGTTGAGCACAAGGATCTCCGGCTCAAGTCCGGCGCGCCGCACGGCACGGGCAGAGTCGTATTCGCAGTTCGTGCCGGGAAACACAGGGATGAGCACCTTGGGCACGGCCACGCCGATCTTGGGTGCGACGCGCTGCACGGTGGGGGCGGACAGCACCGGGACATCCGCCGTATCGGCTGCCGTGCGGCTCGGGTAGACGGATTCCAGCACGCCCTCGTTGAGCGCCAGCAGCTCCGAAATCGCGGCGCTGTCATCACCGATGCGCACAATGGGCTCTGTGGTGGTGACACCCAGACGGACGGCGTCCGCCGTGTCCTCGGTGAGCTCTGCCACGATCGCGCCGGGATAGTACATTCCAGTCCACGGCTGCGTTTTCGGCGCTGAAGCCGATCTCGTTGCCGAAGGACATATTCATCACGGCCTCGCTCAGACCGTTTTCCACGGCCCACGCGGCGCGGACTTTTCCGCTGCGTGCGAGTGCGTGCAGCGCCTCCCATGCGGTCTTGACGCCATCGGCGTCCGCGCCGGAGAACAGGTACACGGGATGACCCGCGGCCTTAAACTCCGTGGAGAGCACCTCGTCCGTTTTCAGCGGCGCGATGGCAAAGGAGATGAGCGTGGGCGGCACATCGAGATCGAGGAACGTGCCGGACATGGAGTCCTTGCCGCCGATGGCGGCAGCGCCGAGCTCAAGCTGGGCGTCCACCGTGCCGAGCAGGGCGGCAAAGGGCTTGCCCCAGCGCTCCGGCTCGGTGCGCAGCTTCTCGAAAAACTCCTGGAAGGAGAGGTAGGCTTTCTTGTAGTCGGCACCGGCGGCGACGAGCTTCGCCATCGAGGTGTAGACCGCGTTGTATGCGCCGATGTAGGGATCGGTACTCGTCTGCTCCGGGTCGCAGCCCCAGGCCATGACGCTGGCCTGATCCGTCTCCTGACCGGGCAGGACCGGGAACACGGCAGCCATCGCCTGCGCGGGGGAGCGCTGCGTCCTGCCGCCGTACGGCATCAGGATCGAGCCCGCGCCGATGGTGCTGTCAAAGCGCTCCACGAGACCGTGGCGGGAGGCGCAGCGGAGGCTGGAGGCCATCTCGCGCAGGGAGCGGAAGCGGGGCTTTGCGAGCTCGGAGCGATCCTTGCGCGCCACGCGCACACCGGCGTGCTTGACAGCGCCGTTGGTGTTGAGGAAGGCACGGCTGAGGTCGGCGATGACCGCACCGTTCCACTCCATGACCATGCGGGCGTCCTCGGTGACGACGGCCACCTGATACGCCTCGAGGTTTTCCGCCTTGGCGGCGCGGATGAAGGCCTCTGCGTCCTCGGCGGCAACGACCACGGCCATGCGCTCCTGCGATTCGGAGATGGCAAGCTCCGTGCCGTCGAGACCGTCGTACTTCTTGCGCACGGCATCCAGATCGATGCGCAGACCGTCGGCCAGCTCGCCGATGGCCACACTGACGCCGCCGGCGCCGAAGTCGTTGCAGCGCTTGATGAGACGGGTCACGTCGCCGTTGCGGAACAGGCGCTGGATCTTGCGCTCCTCGGGGGCGTTGCCCTTTCTGGACCTCGGAGGCCATGGTCGCAAGCGATTTCAGGTTGTGGCTCTTGGAGGAGCCGGTGGCGCCGCCGATGCCGTCACGGCCGGTGCGGCCGCCCAGCAGGATGACCACATCGCCGGGCGCGGGGCACTCGCGGCGGACGTTGTATGCAGGAGTGGCCGCTACCACGGCGCCGCATTCCAGACGCTTGGCGATGTAGCCCTCGTGATAGATCTCCGCCACATGGCCGGTGGCAAGGCCGATCTGGTTGCCGTAGGAGGAGTAGCCCGCGGCGGCGGTCTGGCACAGCTTGCGCTGCGGCAGCTTGCCGGGCAGCGTCTTGTCGAGCGCGACTCTCGGGTCGCCCGCGCCGGTCACGCGCATGGCCTGATGCACATAGGCGCGGCCGGAGAGCGGGTCGCGGATGCAGCCGCCGATGCAGGTGGCCGCGCCGCCGAAGGGCTCGATCTCGGTGGGGTGGTTGTGGGTCTCGTTTTTGAACATCAGCAGCCAGTCCTGCGCCTCGCCGTCCACCGTGGCGGTGACGTGGATGGAGCAGGCATTGATCTCCTCGCTCTCGTCGAGCTCCGGCAGCAGGCCGCGCTTTTTGAGGGTCTTTGCGCCGATGGTGGCGATGTCCATCAGGGTCTGGGGCCGCTTGGCGGCCTTTTCCTCGCCATAGACCTCCACGCGCGCGGCCAGATACCGCTCGTAGGCGGCCCGGATCGCGGGATCGTCGATCTCCACGTTGTCGATGTGGGTGGAGAAGGTGGTGTGGCGGCAGTGATCGGACCAGTAAGTGTCCACCACGCGGATCTCGGTGATGGTGGGCTCGCGGTGTTCATCGTCGCGGAAATAGCGCTGCAGGAACGTCAGATCGTCCAGATCCATAGCGAGACCGAGTTCATCGCGCAGCGCATCGAGCGCAGCGCTGTCCATGGCGGTGAAGCCCTCCACGGTGCGCACGGTGGTGGGAATGTCATACTCCATGCGCAGCGTCTCCGGCAGCTCCAGAGATGCCTCGCGGCTCTCGACGGGGTTGATGACATACTGCTTGATCGCGGCGATCTCGGCATCTGTCAGCTTGCCCTCGAGCGCATACACGCGCGCGGTGCGCACGAGCGGACGCTCGCCCTGCGACAGGATCTGCACACACTGTGCGGCGGAATCGGCGCGCTGGTCATACTGGCCGGGCAGATACTCCACGGCAAACACCGCGTCGCCCTGCGGCAGCGCGTCCGTCACGATGTCGAGCTGAGGCTCGGACAGCACCGTTTTGACGGTGTAGTCGAACAGCTCCCGGCTGATGCCCTCCAGGTCATAGCGGTTGAACAGCCGCAGGCCCCGTCAGGGACTCGATGCCCAGAAATGCCCGCAGGTCCTCCAGCAGGGCGCGCGCCTCGTTCGCCAGCGCCGCCTTCTTTTCTACGTATACTCTGTAAACCATGCCTGCGCTCTCTCCCTTCACTGTTCCAGCGCCTTGAGGGCGCGCTGGCCGATGTCATGGCGGTAGAACGCATTGTCAAACTGCACGCTCTGCACCATCGTGTATGCTTTTTCCACGGCGCTCCTGAGATCCTGTGCTGTGGCGGTCACGCCGAGCACGCGCCCGCCGTTGGTCAGCAGCTTGCCGTCGGTCAGCTTTGCGCCCGCCACATAGGTGTGCGCGGCGGTCTCGGCGGGCATCGTGATGGCAAAGCCCTTTTCATAGTGCTCCGGGTAGCCGTCGGACGCCATGATGACGCAGCAGGCCGCGCCGTCAGAGAATCTGACCTCCGTCTCGGCAAGCGTGCCGTTGCGGCAGGCCTGCATGATCGTCAGCAGGTCGCTTTCGAGCAGCGGCAGGACGACCTGCGTCTCGGGGTCGCCGAAGCGGCAGTTGTATTCGATGACCTTCGGGCCGTTCGGCGTCAGCATCAGGCCGAAATACAGGCAGCCGCGGAACGTGCGCCCCTCGGCGTTCATCGCGCGCATGGTGGGCAGAAAGATTGTGTCCATGCATGTACGGGCGATGTCATCCGTGTAATACGGGTTCGGGCGACGGTGCCCATGCCGCCGGTGTTGAGCCCCTCGTCATGGTCATGCGCCCGCTTGTGGTCCATCGAGGACACCATGGGCACAACGGTCTTACCGTCCGTAAAGGCGAGCACGGAGACCTCCGGCCCGGTGAGAAATTCCTCAATGACCACCTGATTGCCGCTGCTGCCGAAGGCATGGTCGAGCATGATGGTCTCGACTGCGGCGATGGCGGCCGCGCGATCCTCCGCGATCAGCACGCCCTTTCCCAGCGCCAGACCGTCAGCCTTGACGACGACGGGCAGGGGCAGGTCCTGACATAGTCCATGGCGGCGCCGGCGTCGGTGAACACCTGATACTCCGCCGTCGGGATGCCGTATTTTTTCATCAGATCCTTGGAAAAGACCTTGCTGCCCTCGATGATGGCGGCTTTCGCCTCCCGGACCGAAGCAGGGGATACCGGCGGCCTCCAGCGCGTCTACCGCGCCGAGCACCAGCGGATCGTCCGGTGCGACCACGGCAAAATCAATATCGTGGCTCTTGGCAAAGGCCACCTGTGCGGGGATGTCCTTCGCGCCGATGTCCGCGACGCACACGGCGTCGGCCGCGATGCCGCCGTTTCCGGGCAGGCAGTAGATCGTCTCCACTTCGGGGTTTTCTTTCAGTTTCCTGACGATGGCGTGCTCACGGCCGCCACCGCCGATGACCAGAAGGTTCATGGCGCTCTCCCTCAATCTTCTTAATATTTTTGTTTGCCGCCGCGCAAATGCCAAATGGGATCTGCGCGGCGGCAAAAACGGATATGCGTATGATGACTCAGTGGTGGAACAGGCGTGCGCCGGTGAAGGCCAGCACCATGCCGTACTTGTCGGCGGTGGCGATGACGTGGTCGTCGCGGATCGAGCCGCCCGGCTCTGCGATGTAGGTCACGCCGGATTTTCTCGCGCGCTCGACATTGTCGCCGAAGGGGAAGAACGCGTCGCTGCCGACGGTGACGCCGGTCTGCGTTGCGATCCAAGCCTTCTTTTCCTCGGGGGTCAGGACCTCGGGGCGGACCTTGAAGGTGTTCTGCCACACACCGTCGGCCAGCACGTCCTCATACTCGTCGGAGATGTAGACGTCGATGGCGTTGTCCCGGTCGGGGCGGCGGATGTCGTCCACAAACTGCAGCGCGAGGACCTTCGGATGCTGGCGCAGGTACCAGTTGTCCGCCTTCTGCCCCGCCAGACGGGTGCAGTGGATGCGGCTTTGCTGGCCCGCGCCCACGCCGATGGCCTGGCCGTCCTTCACATAGCAGACGGAGTTGGACTGCGTGTACTTCAGGTGATGAGGGCGACGATCATGTCGATCTTCGCGTTCTCGGGCAGATCCTTGTTCTCCGAGACGATGTTCGTGAGCATGTCCTTATCGATCACGAGATTGTTGCGTCCCTGCTCGAAGGTGATGCCGAACACGTCCTTGTGCTCCGTCGCGGCGGGCAGATAGTCCGGATCGATCTGCACGACGTTGTAGTTGCCCTTTTTCTTGGTTTTCAGGATCTCCAGCGCCTCGTCGGTGTAGCCGGGGCGATGATGCCGTCGGACACCTCATCCTTGAGGTAGCTCGCGGTCGCAGCGTCGCAGGTGTCGGACAGCGCCGCCCAGTCACCGTAGGAGCACAGGCGGTCAACGCCGCGCGCGCGGATGTAGGCGCAGGCGATGGGCGTGAGCTCCGCGGCCGGGTCGACGAAGTAGATCTTCTTGTCCACCTCGCTCAGCGGCATGCCGACGGCCGCACCGGCGGGGGACACGTGCTTGAAGCTGGCAGCGGCGGGCAGACCGGTGGCGGCCTTGAGCTCCTTGACGAGCTGCCAGGAGTTGAGCGCGTCGAGCAGGTTGATGTAGCCGGGCTTGCCGTTGAGGACGGCGAACGGCAGGTCAGACCCGTCGCGCATAAAGACTCGGGACGGCTTCTGGTTGGGGTTACAGCCATATTTCAGTTCCAGCGCATTCATATCGTTACGGCCTCCTTAATCGCCCAGGTTTTTGTTGAACAGGCGTACCTCGCCGTTCACGTTCGTGTAAAGGGACACCTTGTTGTCCGCATTGAGTGCCTGCCAGACTTCCTCCGGTGTCGGCACGGTGACCTCCAGCGGCTCGCCGGCGAAGGTCGGCAGGGGACTGCCGTCGCCCTGATAGGTGCTGATGAAGTATCCCTGTCCGGCGTCGACGCCCTCATAGCAGAAAAACTCGCGCAGGCAGCGCCCGTTTTTGCGCTTGAGGATCGAGAGCTCAAACGAGCCGTCGGCGTTGAGGATGGCGGAGATGCGCGGCGTCCAGTTCGGGTCGTCCGGCTCGTATTCGCGGGTCATGAGCCCCTTGCGGAAGTCGCCGTACCGGCAGACGGTGTCCGTCTGGTCGCCGTTCGTGACCACGAGCGCGCTGCCCATGGTGCGCACGGGGTGGTAGATGATGAGGCTGGGGTCTTCCAGCTTCGCGGGGTCATACGCCTCGGTGCGGATGCCGTCGCCCGTCGTGACAAAGATGCGGTTGCGGCTGTTGGCGCTGCGCCCCATAATGAAATAGTAAACGAGGTCACGGCTGACAAGAATGCCGCGGCCGGGATAGGGATTTTCCCGCAGAAGGGTGAGAAAGTCAAGCATTGCGCTTCTCCTTTACGATTTGTTCCGAGACCAGCTCCGCCGCTCGCGGCAGGAGCTGCCATTCCGCCTGCTCCATGACCCGGCGCTGGAGCGTTTCCGGCGTGTCATCCGGCAGGACCTCCACCGCTTTTTGCAGCAGGATGCGTCCGCCGTCCGGGATCTCATTGACAAAATGCACCGTCGCACCCGTGACCTTCACGCCCGTTCGAAGCGCCGCTTCGTGGACCTTCAGACCGTACATCCCCTTGCCGCAGAACGCGGGGATCAGAGAGGGGTGCACGTTCAGGATGCGCGACGGCCAGCGCGCGGTGAAGTCCGCGCTCAGGATGGTCAGGAAACCGGCCAGCACGATCAGATCGATCTCCTGCTGCGCCAGAAGCGCCGACAGTGCCGCCTCAAAGGCGGCCTGACCGCCGCACTGCTTCGGTGAGATCGTCTGCGCGCGGATGCCGGCGTTGGCTGCCCGCGTCAGCGCGTAAGCGCCCTCGTTGGACGAGACCACCAGCGTGATCTCGCCGTGGGCAAGCGTGCCCGCCGCCTGTGCGTCGAGCAGCGCCTGCAGATTTGTGCCGCCGCCGGAGACCAGCACGGCGATCTTTGCTTTGTTCATACTCAGGTCTTCTCCTTTGCCGGCATGCTGTTTCAGCATAGACAGACTTTTTCCTCGCCGGTGACGATCTCGCCGCAGACGTAGGCGTCGATGCCCTCGGCCTTGAGCGCGCCGATCGCCGCCTCGGCGGTCTCGGGGCTGACGACCACGATCATGCCCACGCCCATGTTGAAGGTGTTGAACATATCGTGCTCGTCGATGCCGCCCTTGGCCTGCAGCAGACCGAAGACAGCGGGCGTGCGGATCGCGGCCTTGTCGATGCGGGCACACAGCCCGTCGGGGATGCAGCGCGGGATGTTTTCGTAGAAGCCGCCGCCGGTGATGTGGCTCACGCCGCGCACATCGGCAGCGTCGATGCAGCGCAGAACGGGCTTGACGTAGATCACGGTCGGGCGCAGCAGCGCCTCGCCCAGCGTCTCGCCGAGCTCGTCATAGTAGCGGTTGAGATCGGTGTTCTCCACGTCGAACACCTTGCGCACGAGCGAATAGCCGTTGGAGTGGAAGCCGGACGAGGGCAGAGCCAGCACCACGTCGCCCGCCGCCATGCGGCCGGAGTCGATGACCTTCGGCTTGTCCACGAGACCGACGGTGAAGCCGGCCAGATCGTAGTCGTCGGCCGCCATCATGCCGGGGTGCTCGGCTGTCTCGCCGCCGATGAGGGCGCAGCCGGCCTGCACGCAGCCCTCGGCAACGCCGGAGACGATGGACGCGACCTTTTCGGGCACGTTCTTGCCAATGGCAATGTAGTCGAGGAAAAACAGGGGCTTTGCGCCGCAGCAGATCACGTCGTTGACACACATGGCCACGCAGTCGATACCGATGGTGTCGTGCTTACCCATGAGCTCGGCCAGACGCAGCTTCGTGCCGACGCCGTCCGTGCCCGAGACGAGCACGGGCTCGCTCATGCCGGAGACATCAGGGGCGAACAGGCCGCCGAAGCCGCCGATATCCGACACCACGCCGGGGATGCGGGTGCGCTTGACGTCATCGCGCATGAGCCTGACGCCTTCGTAACCGGCCGTGATGTCCACACCGGCTGCCGCGTAAGCGGCGGATCGAGAGTTTTCCATGTCGATTATTCCTTTCCATTCCAGCAGTACGTGCAGACCTTGTCCCGGTCTATGCCGATGGCCTCCAGCACGCCGTCAAGAGATTGGTATCCGAGTGAGTCAAAACCGAATTTTTTCGCAGATGGAGCTCAGCAGGCACTTTCCGCGCTCGGTAGAGGCGTCGGCGTATTCGTCGAGATGCTTCTGCCCCTCGTCGCCCTCCAGCTCCTGCACCACGCGCCGCGCCAGCAGCTCCATGTCGGAGTTGCCGCGCGAGAAGTTCAGATACTTGCAACTGTACATGATGGGCGGGCAGGCCGAGCGCATGTGGACCTCTTTCGCGCCCGACTCGTAGAGGAAGTCCACGGTCTCCCGCAGCTGCGTGCCGCGCACGATGGAGTCGTCCACAAACAGCAGCTTTTTTCCCCTCGATCAGCTCGGGCACGGGGATCTGCTTCATCTTGGCCACCTGGTTGCGCACCTCCTGATTGGCAGGGGTGAAGGAGCGGGGCCAGGTGGGGGTGTATTTGACAAAGGGTCTGGCAAATGGGCTTGCCGCTGCGGTTGGCGTAGCCGATGGCGTGCGGCACACCGGAATCCGGCACGCCAGCGACGTAGTCCACATCGGGCAGGCGGCCCTGCGCGAGCTCCTGCCGCGCCATGATGTCGCCGTTATGGTAGCGCATGACCTCGACGTTCACGCCCTCGTAATTCGAGTTGGGGTAGCCGTAGTACGTCCAGAGGAAGCCGCAGATCTTCATCTCCTCGCCCGCGGGCGAGACGGTCTCGTAGCCGTTTCGCGTCAGCGCCACGATCTCACGCGGACCGAGCTCATAGGCGTCCTCGTAGCCGAGCTTGTGATAGGCAAACGATTCAAACGAGACGCACAGGCTGCCGTCCGGATGCTTGCCGACCAGAACGGGCAGCCGTCCCAGCTTGTCGCGGGCGGCCAGAATGCCGTCCGGCGTCATCAGCAGGATCGTGATGGAGCCGCGGATCATCTCCTGCGCGTACAAAATGCCCTCCACGAGGTTTTCCTTCATGTTGATGAGGGCGGCGACCAGCTCCGAGACGTTGACCTTACCGCTGCTCTGCGCCATGAACTGGTGTCCGTGGTCGGAGAAGTAGGTGTCGATCAGCTCGTCGATGTTGTTGATGATGCCGACCGTGCAGATGGCATACAGACCGAGGTGCGAGCGCACGAGCAGCGGCTGCGGGTCCGTGTCGCTGATGCAGCCGATGCCGACGTAGCCCTTGAACTCATGCAGGTTGGTCTCAAACTTTGTGCGGAAGGGCGTGTTTTCAATGTTGTGGATCTCACGCACAAATCCGTTTCGCGCCCGTAGACCACCATTCCGCCCCGGCGTGTGCCGAGGTGGGAGTGGTAGTCCGTGCCGAAAAACACATCCAGCCCCACCTCACGGTGGGAAAACGCTCCGAAATATCCGCCCATTACGCGAAAAACAGCTCAGAGAGCGCCATGGGATCAATGTACTGACCGTCCTTGTAGACGCGCATATTGCCGCTGGCAACCTCGTCGATGAGCATGACGCTGCCGTCGGGCGCGTAGCCGAACTCAAACTTGATGTCATAGAGGACCATGCCCTTTTCCCTCAGGTCGTCGGCGACGATCTTGGTGATCTGCTGGGTCTGCGCCTTCAGATCCTCGTACTGCGCGTCGCTCATCACGCCCAGCGCGACCAGCGCGTCCTTGGTGATCAGCGGATCGCCCTTGGCATCGTCCTTCAGGGTCGTCTCGACATAGTAGGGCAGGTCAGCGCCGGACTCGATGAGGTCACCGTAGCGGCGGATGAACGAGCCGACGGCCTTGCGGCGGCAGATGACCTCCAGACCGTGACCAAAGACCTTGGCAGGGAGGACTTCCATGGTGGTGTTGCTCAGGTCGGCACTGACATAGTGGGTCTTGATGCCGGCGGCATTGATCTTCTCGAAGAAGTAGATGCTCATGCGCAGGTTCACATCGCCTACACCGTCGATGGTCAGGCCCACGGAGTTCTCGCCGGGATCGAACACGCCATCCTTACCGGTGCAGTCGTCCTTGAACTTGAGCAGGAAGTTGCCGTTTTCCAGCGCGTAGACATTTTTGGTTTTGCCTGTATAAACGAGTTCCATGATGATACCTCCAAAATAATGGTTGATCGGGTTCGTGTGGATTTTTATCTATTCAAAAGGAGTGTTCTGCCGCGTTGCCGCTCAGCAGGACAGCTCCGCCTGAAGCCTGACTTCCTTCGCGGCGATCTGCTGCGCCATCTCGACACGCTGCGCGTCGAGCTTTTCGGCCAGCGCCTCGTCGCTGACGGAGAGGATCTGCGCCGCGAGCACGGCGGCGTTTTTCGCGCCGTTGATGGCCACGGTCGCAACCGGGATGCCGCTGGGCATCTGCACGGTAGCCAGCAGGGCGTCCAGCCCGTCCACCGCGCCGCCCTTCATGGGGATGCCGATGACCGGCAGGGTGGAGTTGCCGGCGAACGCGCCCGCGAGGTGCGCTGCCATCCCGGCTGCGCAGATGAGCACGCCGAAGCCGTTGGCGCGGGCGTTTTTGGCGAAGTCCGCCGCAGCGACCGGGAGCGGTGCGCGCTGAGGATGTGCGCCTCGTAGGGGATGCCAAAGGCGTCGAGCTGCTGACAGGCCGCCTTGACGACCGGCCAATCAGAGTCGCTGCCCATAATGACTGCTACTTTTTTCATGAGATCCTCCTTAAAAAGATGAAATGAAAATAAAAAAAGGGTAAACCCGTTGCCCATGGAGTCCCATGGCCACAGGTTTGCCCAGACGGTCGACAGTTCGTATTACAGCAGGCTCCCATGTGGTGTGCTCCACGTTCCGTCAGTTGCCTGTGCTTTCAATGTGTTCATTATCTCAGACGCGACGGGAAAAGTCAATTCCCGACGCAGCATTTTCCATGGGAGCACGGCACAAAAATTCCGACTGATCGCGGTATTTTTTCGCTGATATGTGAAAAAGTACCGCTTCGCGGCGCGCGCTCGCACACTTGTCCGGCGCGAGCGCACAAGAGCGGCCGGCTCGTGCAGATTTCGGCCGGGCCATGCACTGCGTCCTTGCCGGGGTCGGCGCGGAGACGGGCGCGTACAATGGTTTTGTAAAATTCAAAATGTATCGCGTATTTTTTGCCGAAGAAGTTGATTTCTTACAGAAACGTGCAATAATTTAACTGGTGTTGTCTACCAACCCCTCCGTGGGTAATCAACACGGTGTTCAGTTTCAGGCGGCGTGGAATGTGCCTGCTTCGGACGCCGTGGGTAGAGCTGAGAAGAGAAAGAGATGGGGCGAGAGTGATGGAGACTGTGGTTTCCTATCCGGGCGTGAAAAATTGCACCGCGCAGCGCGTGATGTATATAGAGCGGCCGCGTGTCGCCGAAAAGCGGGCGTATCTTGCCCTCAAGCGCGCGTTCGACATTTCCGGTGCGCTGGTGGGCTTGGCTGTGCTGGCACTGCCGATGTCGGTCATCGCGCTGATCATTGCGCTCGACTCGCCGGGCGATCCGATCTTCCGGCAGGAGCGCTTGGGCAAGGACGGCAAGCCGTTTACTATGTATAAGTTTCGCTCCATGTGCCAAGACGCCGAGCGGGACGGACCGCGCTGGGCGGACGCGGATGATGGGCGCTGTACGCGCTTTGGTGCGTTTTTGCGCCGGACGCGGCTGGATGAGCTGCCGCAGATCTGGAACATCCTCAAGGGCGACATGAGCTTTGTCGGTCCGAGGCCGGAGCGCGCGTGCTTTTACAGGCTGTTTGAGGAATACATCGTCGGCTTTTCCAACCGTCTGGCCGTGACGCCCGGATTGACCGGCTATGCGCAGGTCAACGGCGGCTACGACCTCAAGCCGGAGGAAAAGATCGTGTACGACATGGAGTACATCGAACACAGGTCGGTTTGGATGGATCTGCTCTGTATTCTGAAAACGATCCGCGTGGTTTTTTGCGGAGACGGCGCGCGATGAAGAAAATACATTTGGAGGACGACCCACTGTATGAATGAAAGTCAAAGAACGCATAGACCTGCCAGTGGCACGGAACTGTCGCTGTGGGACGTTGCGAAGATCCTGCTGTCCAAGCTCCACTGGGTGCTGCTGGCGGGCATCGTTGCGGCTGCGCTGGTTTACATGGCGATCAGCGTGTTTGTCACGCCGACCTATGAGTCCCGCGTGAGCTTTTACGTTTACAACAGTACGAATAATACCGCGCAAGGAACGATCAACAACAGCGACCTGCAGGCTGCGGAGAGCCTTGCTACAACCTATTCCAAGATCCTGGAGAGCAATTCCGTCCTGGATTCCGTCCTGACGGATATCCGTGGGGAGACGGCACTGTCGAGAAAAGAGCTCAATCGCATGGTGAAGGTCTCCGTCATTTCGGACACGCAGCTGCTGGAGGTGGTGGTGACTTCTACCGACCCAAAGCTTGCTTGCCGGATCGCGGGCGCATTTGCGAAGGTTGCGCCGACAGAGATCATCCGCATCACCAAGGCAGGCGGTGTGGAGGTCGTCGACCAGCCGGAGGTCGCGTCGGAAAAGACTGCGCCGAGAACCGTGTTTGACAGTGCGATCGGCTTTGTGATTGGCGTGATCGTGATCTCGGTCATTCTTGTGCTGCGTATGCTGGCGGATACAACGATCTACCTGCCGGAGGATATTGAATGCGCGGCGAATGTGACGATCCTCGGCATGATACCGGAGATCAACATCACAAATGACGCCTGTGCGGAGTGGGCGCTGACGGAAGGAGGTGCGGTGCTTTACCATGAAAAAGAAAAATGTTCGGAAAACAACGAGGGAAACGGTTCGGGCAAACCGGAAGCGTTTGCTGACCAATGAGTCGCCGTTTGCGATCAAGGAGGCCTATGTAAAGCTGCGCACCAGCCTGTTGTTTTGCATGACGGCGGATAAGGAGCGCCCCTGCTCGACCTTTGCCATCACGAGCGCAAAGCCCTCAGAGGGCAAGAGCCTCACGGCGGCGAACATCGCCATCAGCTACGCCATGCTCGGCAAGCGCGTGCTGCTTGTCGATGCGGATATGCGCAAGCCGACGCAGCGGCGTCTGTGGAAAGTGCGAAGCACTGCCGGCCTGTGTGACTTTTTGGCGAAGATCAGCCGGCTCGAGCTTGTGAAGGTGACGGATCTGCCGCTGTGGATCGTCTGCACCGGTACGATCCCGCCCAACCCGTCCGAGCTGCTCTCGTCCGAGCGGATGAGACGCTTCGTGGCGGAGAGTGCCAAGACCTACGATTATGTGATCATCGACACGCCGCCGATCAACACGGTGGCGGATGCGCAGATCATTTCCACCTATGTGGACGGTGTGGTGCTCGTGACGAAATCCGGTGTGACGACCACGGATGAGCTCAGCGACGCCAAGGACGCCGTGCTGCGCGCAGGCGGGAACCTGTGCGGCGTGGTGCTCAACGACATGAATATGAAGTCCGGAAAATACGCCTATAAGTATAAGTACAAATACGGCGGCAAGTACGGATATAAGTATTCGTATTCCGATCCCTATGAAGCGCAGTAACGGCGGGATCGACCTGTCGCTGGACTATCATGCACACGTTCTGCCCGGCTGTGACCATGGGAGCGACAGGCTTGAGACGTCTTTGCGGCAGCTGGATATGGCAGCTGCGGCCGGCATCCGAACGGTCTGCGCGACGCCGCACTTTTACCCGCACAAGGAATCGGCGGAATCTTTCCTGCGCCGCAGGGAGGAGTGCGCGCAGCTGCTGCGTGCGCATCTGCCGGAACAAGCGCCGCAGATTTGCCTCGGTGCGGAGGTGCTCATCTGCGACGGGATGGAGCGGCTTGAGGGTCTGCACCGTCTGTGCCGCGAGGGCACGAATGAGCTGCTGCTCGAAATGCCGTTTTATGCGTGGCCGGAGTCTATCTGGGACACGCTGTATCAGCTGCTGGATCTGCAGGATATACAAATTATCCTCGCACACGCCGAGCGCTATCCGGCTGCGGACATCGAGCAGCTGGCGCGCGACGGTGTGCCGCTGCAGCTCAATGCCGCGTGCCTGACAAAGCCGCTGCACCGCAAGCGCTATCTCACCTGGATCGAAGGCGGCTGCGTGCGCTATCTCGGCAGCGACATCCATATGCTCGGCAGCGGCTATCAGGATTGGGAGAAATGTGCAAGGCTGCTGGAAAAGAGAGTGCCATGAAACAAGATACTCTGACCGGTGCGGCCGACAAGCAGCCGCTGGTTTCCGTGATCATGCCCGCATACAATGCTGAGAAATACATCGGGGAAGCCATTGCTTCCGTGTGCGCCCAGACGTATAAAAACTGGAATCTGCTGATCCTCGATGACGGTTCTGCTGACCGCACAGTAGAGATCGCAGAGAGCTATGCACAACAGGATGCACGCATTCAGGTCTTGTGCAATCCGCAGAACATGGGTGTTGCACGCACAAGAAACCGAGGCTTTGATCTCGCGCAGGGGGAATGGATCGCATTGCTCGACAGCGACGATGTGTGGCACAGTGATAAGCTGGAAAAGCAGCTGGCTGTTGCCGGGCGTGCTGGTGTGGATATCATCTACTGCTCCTACGCGCTGGTTAATGAAAGCGGAGCGCATTTATCGGACTATATCGTTCCGGAAACGACATCGTATGATGCCATGCTGAGGGAAAGCGTGCTGAGCTGTTCTACCGTGCTGCTCCGTCAGCTTATTTTACGAGAACATCACTTTTCTGCGGAGCACTATCACGAGGATTATGCGCTCTGGCTGGAACTGATGAGATTCGGCTATCGCGCGGTGGCCTGTAGAGAAATTCTGGTGGACTATCGTGTTGTGAACGGCTCTCGTTCAAGTAACAAGTTCAAATCGGCCAAGTATCGTTGGGAGATTTACCGTGATGTCGAGAGGCTCTCGCTGCCACGGTCGGCGCAAGCGTTTCTGACATATGCACTCCACGGCATGCGCAAACATAGGAGATTCTAGCATGGAGGTTGTAAAGGACATGACCGCGCACCAAGCGCTCCTGCTGGAGATGCTCAAGGACTTTGACGCCGTGTGCCGTAAGCACCATATATCCTATCAACTCTTCGCCGGAACGGCGTTGGGCGCCGTTCGTCACCACGGCTTCATCCCGTGGGACGATGATGTGGATGTGATCCTCATGCGCAGCGAATATGACCGCTTGCTTACGGAGGCGGCGGGGGACTTTGATCCTGAGCGCTACTATGTGCAGCGGGAAAACAGCGCGCACTGGCCCATGCAGTTTTCCAAGCTGCGCAGAAACCACACGGCTTGCATCGAAAAATATCATCCGAAAGACCCGCTTGTCCATCAGGGCGTCTACATAGACATTTTTCCGTGCGACAATCTTTCGGATCGGCCGCTGATGCGGCGGCTGCAATTTGCGGCGTCCAAGGCGATCATTGCAAAGGCGCTCTATGCGCGCGGCTATGAGACGGACAGCGCGGCGAAAAAAGTGTTCATGCAGCTTTGCCGCCTGCTGCCGCGCCGGGCGTTGGAAACGCTCTGTATACGCAGAGGAGACGACCGGACCGCACTGCTTCATTCGTTTCTGGCGGCCGGAAAACGGTATGAAAAAAATCTGCTCCCGCGTGAGTGGCTGACAGAGTCGGTCGAGCTCCCGTTTGAGGATGGCGTGTTTCCGGTCACGGCGCATTATGACGCGCTGCTGACGCAGCTGTACGGCAACTGGCGTGCGCTTCCGTCTCCGTCGGAGCGCAGGTGTAAGGAGCACGCGGCAATCATCGATCTCGAGCGCTCCTACACGCATTATCTTGCCGCACAGCAGGCAATGCGTATTGATGTCTACACGCGGAGCATCCGCTGACTGCCGGAGGAATGTATGGATAGAGTAGAGGTTGTCTGCGTCACCATGGGGCAGAAAGACTTAACGATCGCGGATAAAATGCACATTACCGGCGATGCCGTGTTTGGAAATCAGGCCGACGGATACCGCAAAGAGACACAGTTAAACGCTGGGCGCACGTTGCGCATGATCACCACGGACACGCGGGGCGTCGGCTTCAACCGCAACATTGCGCTGCTGCACGCTGCCGGAGATATCCTGCTTTTTGCCGACGATGATATCTGCTATGCCGACGGTTATGCCGATGGTGTGCGCCGCGCCTATGCGCAGCATCCGGATGCGGATATGATCCTTTTTTCCCTGGACATTACGCAGGGCGGGCGTGTGATCCGCCAGGTCAAAAACCGCGATGGTCGTCTGCGTTTTCATCGCGCTCTGCGGTATGGGACGTGCGTTTGCTCTATCCGCCGTGACAGCCAGCGCCGTGCGAACATTTGGTTTTCCACGATCTTCGGCGGCGGCACGAACTATGCCCACGGGGAGGACACGCTGTTTTTGTGTGACGCGTTTCGTCGAGGGCTTCGAGTGTATACGAGCAGCTTCTGCCTCGGCACCTGTGCCAAGGACGCGTCCACCTGTTTTCACGGCTTTGATGAAAAGTATTTTTACGATCAGGGCGTTTTGTATCGGGCGGCATTCGGTGCGGCTGCAGTGCCGCTGTGCCTGCGCTTTTGCCTGAAGCGGTACGGTGCATACCGGGAAGAGATGACCTTTTCCCAAGCTTTGCGGGCAATGCGCCGGGGTACCAGGGAAACGCCAAGAGAAAGAAACCCATAACGTTTCTGATGTTTTGGTTCGATCGATTCAAATGCAAAGGGGGGGAAACCGTTTGAAACAAGAAAATCAACCGGTCAAAAAAGCATCTGGTGGTGGTGTAAAACCGCTGCCGATCGTGATCGCAGTGATCGCTGTGATCGCGCTTGCCGTTCTCGTTGTGGTGCTGGTTCGCGGCCATAAGCCTGCGGACACGCTCACACCGCTGCAGAGCGCAGAGCCAATACCCGTATCCGCGGATGCAAAGCTGTCCACTCCGGTCGGAGAGCTTGTGCTGCCGCAGGAGTTGGCAGCGGTCTGCCGGATCGAGGATGTCTCTGCGGATGGGCAGTATGCCGTGCGCGTATCTGCGCCGGTTGGAACGGATGACGTGCTGCTGTTTGTGCTGTCCGTCGGCGAAAACGGGAGCGGTTATGCTCTTGGCAGTGCACCGGATGCATCCGGTGCGCAGACGGCTATCTGGCTGGATATCCACGAGATCCCGAAAGACGCTGCGTGGACGGCGGACGAATACGCTCATATCAATGCACTGCAGAGTTTCGTCAATGATCTCATCGAGCAGATCAACCATCTGGAAGGCTTTCAGGGAGGTGCGGGATGACTATCCCAAAGTTAAAGCGCAGACTCGGTGCTTTGCTGTATCATACGGTTGCGAAGCACTTACCGCCTTCCTATAGCAGCTTAAAGCTTGGCCAGACGGCTTTACGCCGGTTTTGCGGAAGGTGGATGCTGGCCGATTGTGGAAAACGGGTAAATATTGAGAAAAACGCTACCTTTTCTGCAAAAGTGACTCTTGGTGACGATTCCGGAATCGGCATCAATGCCAAAATTTATGGTACTTGCCACATTGGCCGCTGTGTGATGATGGGGACGGATGTCACGATTATCACAAGAAATCACTGCTTTGAGCGGACGGACATTCCCATGATGGAACAGGGCTTTTATCCGGAGGAGCCGGTTTATATTGGCGATGACGTCTGGATCGGAGACCGCGTCTTAATTCTGCCGGGGGTTCATATTGGCACCGGTTGCATTGTCGCGGCAGGTGCAGTCGTGACGAAAGATGTTCCGGACTACGCAATCGCCGCAGGCGTTCCAGCAAAGGTGATGCGAATGCGGAAGACTTTTTGAACAGATCCATGATGCAAGAATTGAGGTGACGATTATCGAAGTTTCCTTATGTGTGCTGCTCAGCATCGGATTTATCGGCACTGCCGTATGGCTCATTCTGCTGCGAAAGCGGCTGAACATGGCATGGTATACAGCGATACCCATAGCAATTCTCCATACGGTCTGCGGTGTGCTGACGGTGAAGGCGTTTGCCTTCCTGGAAACCGGGTTTGACAAAGCAAGCCTTGGAAACATGAGCTTGTTTGGCGGCGTGTTCCTGATGCCGCTGGCGTATTGGCTGGGGGCAAAAAGCTCAAAGAGGCCGCTCGACGAAGTCTTTGATGTTTTTACACCCTGCATGATCTTTACCGTCATGTGCGCCCGGGTCAACTGCATTTTGTCCGGCTGCTGCCGGGGGCTGCCGATTCCGGGAACGAACGGGATGCGCTTCCCAACGCGGGAGGCGGAGATCGTGTTTTACCTGATCCTGCTTGCCGTCTTGTGTCCGCGAATTTGGAAAGAACGGCTGCAGGGACGCGCTTACCCGGTCTACATGATGTGCTATGGAGCGTTCCGGTTTATCATCGAGTTCTTCCGAGAGGCGGACAGTGCCGGCCTTTTCCATCGGGCACATCTGTGGGCGATGATTACATTACTCCTCGGCGCAAGTATTTACGCTGAAATGAAAACAACAAAAACGAAACCGAGAAGGAGAAAACAATCATGATCCAACGAATATCCAAACGGTTCTTATCCCTGCTGCTGGTGGCAGTTATGGTGTTGGCTTTGCTGCCCGTCATTACGCTGCCTGCATTTGCAGCAACAAGCGGCACCGTGACAGGTCTGAGTGATGCCAACATTGGTCTGAGCTTTGACGGAACGGCAGAGGACGCATGGAACGCAAATGGCTCAACGATCACGGGTTCAGCTGTCAGTGTTGAAGGAATGTGCGATTCCACACATTATGAATCCACACTAACCATCAAAAACAACAAAACCGCAAAAGCCACACTGTCGTTTAATTATGCCATTGAGCAGAACAGCGGTGAGATTAAGGTGAACGGAACTGCCGTCGCCGCAGGTGGTGCCTTTAACAAAGAGCTTGCCGTTGGCGAGAGCATCAAGGTTTATATCAAATCCGGTAGCACCACAGCCACAAGAATTACTATGACCAATGTTGCACTGGTCTCAGATGTAACAGCGACCACGACCTTTATGCCTGCCGAAAATGGCACCTATACCGTAGACGGTAAGACTGTCACCGAGGAATACAGCAACACGCAAAGCTCCATGACGGCTTATCAGGTAGTGGCAACCCCGGCAGAGGGTTATCAGTTCCTTGGCTGGTACAACCTGACCACCGGCAAGTGCATCGCTACCACTGCGACCGCGTCTTTGAATATTGAGAGCGACTGCACTGTTACGGCAAAATTTGTGAGCAAAGTTGTAGCCCTCTTTGAGACCGGCGGTCAGCGGTTTGCAGACCTGAACGAAGCGGTTGCTTATGCGCAGGCAAATAAACAGTCCAAGATTACCTTGGCTACCGATGGCTCAATCAGCGGTAATTATACCATCCCGACGGGTATTACATTGCTGATTCCCTTTGATGCAGCTGGGACTTTGTATACAAATGCTCCCGCAGCAATTCGGACAACTCCGGCATCTAAGGCATTCCGGACGCTGACGATGAGTGAGGGCACTTCTATCACCGTCAACGGTGCCATCAGCCTGGGCGGCCGGTATTTCGCTGCCGGCGGTGGCCAACAGGGACGCCCCGTAGGCGATTATGGCTATATCAAAATGGCGGATAACAGCTCCATCACGGTAAAGAACGGCGGTAATCTCTATGCTTGGGGCTTTATCTCCGGCAGCGGCTCTGTGCTGGCGGAATCCGGCGCAACTGTGTATGAGTTCTACCAGATTGCGGATTTCCGCGGCGGCAGCGCCTCCTCTAACATGGGCAACAAGGTTTTCCCCTTCTCCCAGTATTTCGTTCAGAATATCGAAGTTCCCCTGACGCTGAATGCGGGCGCCAACGAGAAGGTTTTCAGCGGCGTTTATGCAATGAGTACCACATATACCACCTCCATCAATTTTATTGGCAACGACGGTATGTTCAAAGTTGTCTCCGGCAGCTTCACCAAAGACTACGATGAAAAGACGGATCGTCTGATTTTGACCGTAAACGGTGAGGCGGAACTGAATACGCTGGCACTATCTCTTGCTGGAATGAATGTTGACTCTGCAAGCTATATACTGCCTATTACCAACAATATTTCCATCAATATCCAGTCTGGCAAAGTCACCATCAACCAGGATACCGCACTGTTGGCCGGTGTTGAGGTGAGCATTTCCGATGGTGCTGATTTGACAGTCTCCAGCGGCAAAAATGTCTACATTTATGACAGCGATGAATGGAACTCGGATAACTTTGTCTGGGGCCCTTGCAAGTTCAAGTCTGTTGCCTATGCGCCCGGCAAAGCCTATAACCGCACCAACGCAGATCTGAAGGATGCCAAGGTGGATGTAAACGGCAGCCTGACGGCTATCGGCGCTATCTATACCACGAAGGGTGGCGCAGACATCTGCTCCAGCAATGGAACCGGCAAGTACATTCAGCAGGGTACACCTGGCACAGGAACTGTTACACACCAGTACAACGCCAGCAGTAAAGATATTTCAATTCCTATCACCGCCGCCAAGCTGCACAACGCTGACGGCTCCTTCACTGAGACGCAGACCGCCAAGGCTGGCGATATCGTCAACTATGTCCGCGGCGTCTGGGGCGGTGAGCCCTGCCGGCATCCGAATACAGAGCTTCGCGGCGCGAAGGATGCCACCTGCACCACGACCGGCTATACTGGCGACACCTACTGCAAGGATTGTAACGAAAAGATCGCAGACGGCAAGGTCATTCCCGCGCTTGGCCACGCTTGGGACAATGGTGTGATCACGACCGCTCCGACTTGTGAAAACGCCGGTGTCAAGACGTTTACCTGCACGCGCTGCAATGAGACAAAAACAGAGGCCATCAGCGCGACCGGCCACACGCCTGTTCAGATCCCCGAAAAACCGGCCACCTGCACCGAGCCCGGCCATAAGGCCGGCACGAAGTGCTCTGTTTGCGGTGCGGTCCTCTCCGGCTTGGAAGAAATCCCCGCCAAGGGGCACGCCGTGGTCATTGACCCCGCAGTCGAGCCGACCTGCACCGAGCCCGGTAAGACGGAGGGCAAGCACTGCTCCGTCTGCGGCGAGGTCATCGTTGCGCAGAAAATCATCCCTGCCAAGGGGCACACCGAGGTCGTTGACCCTGCAGTCGAGCCCACCTGCACCGAGCCCGGTAAGACGGAGGGCAAGCACTGCTCCGTCTGCAACGCAGTCATCGTTGCGCAGGAAGTGATCCCTGCCAAGGGACACACCGTAGTCATTGACCCCGCAGTCGAGCCGACCTGCACCGAGCCAGGTAAGACGGAGGGCAAGCACTGCTCCGTCTGCGGCAAGGTCATCGTTGCGCAGGAAGCAATCCCTGCCAAGGGGCACGCCGTGGTCGTTGACCCCGCAGTCGATCCCACCTGCACGAAGACCGGTCTGACGGAGGGCAAGCACTGCTCTGTCTGCAACGAGGTCATCGTTGCGCAGAAAATCATCCCTGCCAAGGGACACACCGTGGTCGTTGACCCGGCAGTCGAGCCCACCTGCACCGAGCCCGGTAAGACGGAGGGCGAGCACTGCTCCGTCTGCAACGAGGTCATCGTTGCACAGAAAATCATCCCTGCAATCGGCCACAAGCAGGTTGTCCGTGATGCCAAAGACCCTACGCTCACAAAGGACGGCTATACCGGTGATACTTACTGCAGTGTTTGCAATGAGCTTCTGAAAAAGGGCGAGGTCATTCCCAAATCCGGCGCTGTGATCACTTGGGTCGTTAACGGTACGCAAACCACTCAAGTGTATGAGAAGGGGAAAACACCGACCTTCCCGGGCACGCCCGAAAAACCCGAAACTGCGCGTTATCGCTATGTGTTTGCGGGTTGGGATCAGGAGATCGTTCCCGTTACTTCCGATGCGACATATACTGCACAGTTTACCCAGGTTGGCAAAAACGGTCTGTGCGTCGAGGGAGCGGATACCTACTGGATCGCCAACGGCGAGAATGTTGCATTCCCCGGTCTGATCCGCATCAATGTCGGCAGCGAGGCACAGCCGCATTATCACTATTACTACTTTGGCGAAGACGGTAAGGCGGTAAAAAACGGCAACTATAAGGTGGACAAGAATAACGACCTGCCGCTGCCGGCTTACCAGTATTGCTTTGATGCCGATGGCGTCATCATTCATGACGACGATACATCCAAAAACGGCATTTGCCCGGGTGATGGATCGAAGTACTACTATGTTGACGGCGTGAAGGTTGGCGAAGGACTGATCTGTGTCGATGGCACCTTCTACTATGCGCGCACGTCCAGCGGCGAAATCGTTCGTGACCGCGATTACTGGATCGAAAAGACGAATGGTTATCCGATCGAGGCGCAGACTTATCATTTCGATGCCGATGGCAAGATGGTGATCGACGGGTTCGTGGACATCAATGGCGGTACTTACTACTTTGTTAAGGGCGAGTGCGCAAAAGGCTTGACGAAGATCGGTGAGGACTACTACTTCTTCAACGCCGGCAGCGGCATGATGTACAAGGACGCCACCATGTGGGTGCCTGCCAACAGCTACGGCGTCGAGCCCGGAATGCATTACTTTGATGCAGACGGTAAGATGTTTGTCCCCGACACGGTCAATGGCAAACGGGCAATCGTTGCCGAGAACGGCAAGCTGTACTTCACCATCGACGGCGTGAAGATGGTCAACGGTCTGTATGAGCTGGACGGTGCGTACTACTTTGCACGGTACGACGGTACGCTTGTGACCAATGGCTCTGCATATGTGGAGACCACGGAGCTGAGCGGCAACGGCTGGTACGGCTTCGGCGCGGACGGCAAGCTCATCATGACCGGCTTCGTGACCGGCAACGGAAAGACCTACTACTACGCCGACGGCGTGCGCGCGAAGGGGTTGACGAAGATCGGCGAGGACTACTACTTCTTCAATGCCGGCAGCGGCATGATGTACAAGGACGCAAATATGTGGGTGCCTGCCAACAGCTACGGTGTCGAGCCCGGAATGCATTACTTTGATGCAGAGGGCAAGATGTTCGTTCCCAACGTGGAAACCGGCGTCAAGAAGATCGTTGCCGAGAATGGCAAGCTGTACTTCACCATCGACGGCGTGAAGATGGTCAACGGTCTGTATGAGCTGGACGGTGCGTACTACTTTGCGCGGTACGACGGTACGCTCGTGACCAATGGCTCTGCATATGTGGAGACCACGGAGCTGAGCGGCAACGGCTGGTACGGCTTTGGCGTGGACGGCAAGCTCATCATGACCGGTTTCGTGACCGGCAACGGAAAGACCTACTACTACGCCGACGGCGTGCGTGCCAAGGGCTTGACGAAGATCGGTGAGGACTACTACTTCTTCAACGCCGGCAGCGGCATGATGTACAAGGACGCAAATATGTGGGTGCCCGCCAATGATTACGGCGTCGAGCCCGGAATGCATTCCTTTGATGCAGAGGGCAAGATGACCGGCAAGTAAACAAACATGATCCGTGTGCGGGGCCTCAGACAGGCTGATCGGCCCCGCACATATTTTCGTATGACTGAAAAAGAGGAATGGTATGAGGTTTCCAAACAACGTGAGACAGTGTGACCATCGAGCAGGCGTGGAGGGGAACAGTGAAATTTAGTGTGATTGTTCCGGCCTACAATGCGAGCCGATTTTTACACAGATGCATTTCTTCGGTGCAGGCACAGGGCGTGACCGATTGGGAACTGATCATTGTTGACGATGGCTCTGAAGACGGCAGCGCAGAGCTCTTGGATGCTTACGCGAAAGAGGATCCAAGAATTCGAGTGATTCATCAGAAGAACACCGGTCAGTTTTTTGCCCGAAGAAGGGGCATCGACGCTGCGCAGGGAGACTATCTTCTTTTCCTGGACAGTGATGATGCGTGGATGCCGGATTGTCTGCAGACGCTTCAGACTGTGATTCATAACAATGTGCCGGACATGGTCCTCTACGCAGGACGGGTGATCCGTGAGGGGTCTGACGGTGCGCAGATGATCGGTCATGTTTTTGAGTCTGAGCAATGGCTTGCCGTTTCGCAAATGAAAGAAATGCTCATTTCCGGGGATGAATTGAATTCGCTGTGGCTGAAGGCTTTTCGGCGGGAACTGTTTCTTGGAGACGATACAGATTATTCATCTCTTGCGGGGGTGCATTGCGGTGAGGATAAGGTGCAGCTTTTTTACCCCTTGACACAGGCGGCAAATATCTTATATATTCCCAATTGCCTGTACAGCTATTATTACCGCACAGACAGCACAATACACAGCTTTGACGTGCGGGATATTTCAAGAAAGCTCTCCCAGGAAATGTTTTCTGTGCTTTCTCTCTACATGGAGCGGTGGGGTATGAACGACCGGCGCCATCAACAGCTGCTTGCGCTGTATCAGCTCAGGATGTATCTGAGCGTATACTTTGGCGTTCGCAAAAGCTGCGCGACGGCGCGTGAACGGCAGATACTCCGCAAGTACCCATGGGGCGGGATCGAAAAACAGTGGAGTCCATACTACAGTGAGATTCGGTGTCGGCTCAGCGTTTGCGAGCGCATCAAGCTGCTTGCTGCAGCCTTGCGGTTGTGACGCCAGCGCCGGAAGTCTCGAACCGAGGAAGCAAAACATGAAACGAATTCTGATCGTAAATAACAATATGCATATCGGCGGTGTGCAAAAAGCGCTGCTGAACCTGCTGCAGACACTGCATGCCGATTACGACATCACGCTGCTTTTGTTTTATCGCGGCGGCGCGCTGCTCAACGAAGTGCCTTCGGATGTCCGCGTGTGTGCTGCAGACGGTGCGTTTCGCTATTTTGGCATGACGAAAAACGATGTGTCGACGGTTCGAGACCGGCTGCTGCGCACGTTTTGGGCAGGTACGACGCGCGTGCTTGGAATGCCCTTTAGTACACGACTCGCCTGTTTGCTGCAAAAGCGCATACAGGGGTTTGATGCGGCGATCTCTTTTTTGCACAGCGGGGCGGCACATACGTTTTATGGCGGGTGCAATGCGTTTGTCCTCAACTGCGTGGATGCGGAAAAGAAGATCACATATCTTCACTGCGATTATGGACATATCCGCGCTGCTTCGACGTATAATGCCGATCTCTACCAGCGGTTTAACGAGATCGTGGCGTGCTCCGACGGCTGCAGGCGCGCGTTTTTGGATGCGCATCCGCAGCTTGCAGGCAAAACGTGTGTTATTCCGAATTTTCAGAATGATGCGGCGATTGTTCGCTTGGCAAAAGCGCAGCCGGTCAATTTGGACCATGGACGGCTGAATGTTCTGACTGTAGCCAGATTCGGGCGCGAAAAGGGGATCCTGCGCGCGCTGCATGCAGTGGCCGCACTGGGGGCACTGCGCGGCGGGCTGCGTTACTATCTCATCGGAGACGGTCTGGAGTATGCCGAGGCACAAAAGACCATAACGGAGCTGGGGCTTGACGATACAGTCGTTTTGCTTGGCGCGATGGAAAATCCATACGGCTATATGCGGGCGGCGGATGTGCTCCTGATCCCATCTTTTTCAGAGGCTGCACCGATGGTCATACATGAGTCCGCTTTGCTTGGTACACCGATTTTAACGACCGAGACCTCATCGGCGGTCGAGATGGTGAAAGACACGGGCTTTGGCTGGGTGTGCCCCAACACGCAAGCGGGTATCACGCAGGGGCTGCGGCAACTGCTGGATGCACCGCAGATGCTGCAGACGCAGCGCGAGGCACTTGGCGGAGTCGCGTTTGATGTGACAGCGGCAAAACGTAAATTTTCGGAGTTGATCAACGGTTATGATGAAGACACAACTTGATCACGGCGGTGTTGTAAGGACGGGCATTGGTGGTGCCGGTACGCTGTTTGGCTGCCTTTTGATCGCGCTGCTGCTCTGCATTGTGCAGATCAGCGGGAGCAAGATGCTGATTGCGGCCTGCTTGGTTGCTTTTTTGGCCTTTCATTTTTGGTCATGTTTTCAAAATGACGCTATGTGCGTGCTGCTGTTTTTTCTCCCATGGAGTCCGCTTTTGCGGATGGACCGCAGCAGCATCTCGTTATTTACCATTGCATTGCTTGTGACATGCTTGTATTATTGGCAGAGAGACGGTTTTCGCCTGTCGCTGTATCAGATCCTGGTGACGGCATTTCTTGCGGTCACGACGCTGATCGCGAAGGCGATCCAGTCGAACCCCATTGAGAATCACTATCTGTTCTTTTTCATGATGCTCCTGCTGTTCCCTCGCGTGGCAAAGGGGCTTTCCGGCGCAGCCGGTTTTTCGAGACTGACCCTGTTTTTTGCCTGCGGCATCATTATGGCCGCGCTTTCCGCCCGGCAGATCGCGGCGTACCCGAACATTTCTCAGTACATCAAAGTGGATTCCTATCTGAAGATCACGCGGCTTTCCGGGTATTATCGTGACCCAAACTTCTACTCTGCGCATATTACCGCCTGCCTCGCCGGTGTCCAGCTGCTCATGAGCAGGGAACGGCAGCGCAGCCGGCAGATCGTCTGGATCGGCGTTATGATGGTTCTTGTCTACTGCGGACTGCTCTCAGCCTCGAAATCTTTCGTGGTCGTCTTGGCCTGCCTGTTTCTTGTCTGGGTTCCGGTCCTGCTCACCGGAGGTCATGTGAAAAGAGGCACAGCCATCCTTGCGGGCGTTGTATGCGCGGCTGCGGTCATGCTTTTGTCCGCAGCGGTTCAAGACCTGCTGCATATGGTGATGTTCCGCTTTTCGACTGCGTCAAATGTTTCGGATCTGACGACACACCGGTCGGAAATATGGCGGATGTATCTGCATGACCTTAGCTACGATCCCGTGCTGATGCTGCTCGGCTCCGGTTTTACCAGCGTCACGCTCAAAGCGAAGGCCTCGCATAATACCATCATTCAAGGCGTGTTCCAGTTTGGCCTGATCGGACTTCCGGTGCTGTGTGCGTGGCTGGCACTGACGCTCAAGCGAACGAGCGGCGGGAGCGGTTGCCGGAGAAATGCCTTTTTGCTCATGTGTGTCGGTGTTGTGCTGCCGTGGATGGCGCTGGATATTTTGTTTTTCGATGAGTTTTTCCTGCTGCCTGTCTATGCGGTGATCGGCGCTGGCTATGCGGCGTCGGGTAGTGAACAGATCGACGGAAATGCTGTGGACTCTGCGGAAAGGGCGAGGTGATCGTATGCAGATCATTTATGAACTGTCCTGGCTATGGACGCTGCTGGGCATCGCGCTCGCGGCAGCAGCGGTCTGCGTGGCCGCCGCCGCGCTGATCGCGCGGGCATCGCAGAAGCGATTGGGTAAGAAAACAGCCGTGCTGATCGGCGTCGCGGCATTCGCGCTTGCCGTTGTGGTCGTCATTCTGCTTGCCCGCACGGCGATGCCGCTTTGAGCGAAAGGGAGACATACCATGCCGCTGCAGATCGTCAGAAACGACATTACACATATGCAGGTCGATGCCATCGTCAACGCCGCAAACGCCTCGCTCTCGGACGGCGGCGGTGGGGTAGACGGCTGCATCCACCGCGCCGCCGGTCCGGAGCTGCTGGCGGAATGCAAGCGCTCGGCGGCTGCGAGACAGGGCACGCGAAGCTCACGAAGGGCTATGCGCTGCCGTGCCGGTACGTCATCCACACGGTCGGGCCGCGCTGGTGCGGCGGCGCGCACGGAGAGCGAGAGCTGCTCGCTGCCTGCTACCGGTCGTCGCTTGCGCTCGCGCTGGAGCACGGCTGTGCGTCGGTCGCGTTTCCGCTCATCGCCTCCGGTGTTTACGGGTTTCCGAAGGATCTGGCGCTCAGGACGGCGATCGACACCATCGGTGATTTCCTGCTTGCGCACGATATGACCGTCTACCTCGTTATCTTTGACCGCAAGGCGTATCAGATCGGCAGCAAGCTGTTTGCGGACATCACGGCATATATTGACGACCGCTATGCCGCGGCGCGTGCGGATGAGCGCGGTGCACGTCAGCGCCGCGTGGAGGCGTATCCGGTCTGCGGCGCATCCGTGTGCATGCAGGCGGATGCAGCGCCGGCGCCGCGCGCCGTCGGAGTGCAGCACCCAGGCGCGCTCAAAGACGCACTCGAGCAGCTCGATGAGAGCTTTTCCGAGATGCTCCTGCGCAAGATCGACGAGCGCGGCATGACGGATGCGCAGTGCTACAAAAAGGCGAACATCGACCGCAAACTCTTTTCGAAGATCCGCTCGGACAAGGGTTATAAGCCTTCCAAGCCGACGGTCATCGCCTTTGCCATCGCTCTGGAGCTGCCGCTTAATGAGCTGCAGGATATGCTTCGCAAGGCGGGTTTTGCGCTCTCGCATTCGAATAAGTTTGATATCATCGTGGAGTTTTTCGTCGCGCATGGCAACTACAACGTTTTTGAGATCAACGAGGCGCTGTTTGCGTTTGATCAGAGCCTGATCGGCGCGTGACGCAGCGTGTCCGGAAAATGTCGCCTGCCATGCGACCGGACAAAGCGCATACTGTCGTAAGATATGACTGTAAGGCAAAGCCAAGCAGTCATATTTTTTTATACGGAGGTATGCAGCATGAAAAAGAACCTGACAGAGATCGTATTCATCCTTGACCGTAGCGGCTCTATGTCCGGCTTGGAGGCGGATACCGTCGGCGGGTTCAACGCCATGATCGCAAAGCAGAAAAAAGAGCCCGGTGAGGCGCTGATCTCGACGGTGCTCTTCGACGATGAGAGCGTTGTTGTCCACGACCGTGTACCGGTGCAGAATATCGCACCGATGACAGAGCGGGATTACTATGTGCGCGGCTGCACGGCGCTGCTCGATGCCATCGGCGGCGCGATCCATCACATCGGTAACGTCCACAAGTACGCAAGAGCCGAGGACGTCCCGGAGCACACGCTCTTTGTCATCACGACCGATGGTATGGAAAACGCCAGCCGCCGCTATGACAGCGAATGGGTCAAACAGATGATCGAACGGCAAAGGGCGCGTCACGGCTGGGAGTTTTTGTTCCTCGGCGCGAATATCGACGCCGTCGAGACGGCGGGGGCGCTTCGGCATCGGCGCGGATCGCGCGGTCAACTACCATGCCGACCGCGCGGGCACGCAGCTCAACTATGAGGTGCTGAGCGAGGCAGTGTCCGCCGTGCGCTGCAGTGCGCCGCTGGGTGCAGCGTGGAAGGAGCGCATCGACGAGGATTTCCGTGCCAGAAAGCACGGCGGGAAACGCTGAGCCCGCTCTGCGGCGCAAAATGCACGCAGCCGCCGGATTTTTCCCGGCGGCTACGCCGCATTCTTTCCGGCACACGCTTGCGCAACGGGCGCAAAGGCGGTATGATAGATGCACCGATATTGAAAAACGGAGGAGAAACTATGAACATTGCTGTCATCACCGGCGCATCTGCCGGCATCGGCCGTGAGCTTGTCTGCGCTGTGGACAAGGACGCGGAATATGACGAGATCTGGGTCATCGCCCGCAGAAAAGAGCGGCTCGAGGAGCTGCGCGGCAAGTGCCGCAATCCCATCCGGCCGATCGCGCTCGACCTCTCGGATCTGAGCAGCATCGACGCCTATCAGGCGCTGCTCGAGCAGGAGCAGCCCGAGATCCGCATGCTGGTCAATGCCGCCGGCTGCGGCGTGTTCGGCCCGTTTGCCGAGGCGGACCGCAAGAAGCTCATCTCGAGCGCGCAGCTCAACTCGCTCGCGCTCACAGGCATGTGCCACGCGAGCCTGCCGTATATGCATTCCGGCAGCAATATCATCAACATGGGCTCGAACTCCGCCTGGCAGCCCGTGCCGTTTCAGGCAGTGTACGGCGCGAGCAAGAGCTATGTTCTGAGCCTTTCCCGCGCGCTCGGCCGTGAGCTGCGTCCGCAGGGCATCCATGTCATGTGTGTCTGTCCCGGCTGGATCAAAACGGAGTTCCAGCAGGTCGCGCACCACGATGAGTTCATCCGCTACGTGGACAAGTGGTACGGTCCTGATGAGGTGGCGGCGCAGGCCATGAAGGATCTCAAGAAGAAAAAGAGCGTCTCCATTCTCGGTCACCCCGTGCGCCGTCAGGTGCGTCTGGTCAAGCTCCTGCCGGTGGACACCGTCATGGACATCTGGTGCAAGCAGCAGGGTATTGAGTGAACGCGGCTTTCCGTTGATGATGTACTAACCCCCAGCCTGTCTGCATACACTTCTGTTATCGGGGGTGATGTGCATGAAACGCTGGAAGGTCTACGGCTGCGCGGCGGTGTTTCTGCTGCTGACAGCGGTGAAGATGATCGCACCGGCGGCTGCTGCGGATGCGCGCGCGGTGCTCGTTCCGGCCATCGGTGCGGACGACGATTACCGCGCCGTATTCGCCGAGATTCGCAGCGCGTTTTCGACCGCGCAGGTGGGGGAACAGGATGCGCGGCTGCAGCCGTATCTGCCGGAGGTGGATATGTCCGCATGGGCGACGCCCGCGCCCGAGCCCACGCCGACACCGACACCGCAGCCGACTCCTGAGCCGACTCCTGAGCCGACGCCGGAACCGACGCAGAGCCCGGAGCTGCAGGCCGCCTTCGCCGCGCGCGAGGCATTCCTCGACGCGCAGGCGGTCTATTCCGGCTATGCCGTCCCGGCGAACGTCAGCTACGCGGTCAGCGAGCTGCCGTTTGCGCACGGCTCTCCGGTCGCGGGCTACACCTCGTCCGGCTTCGGCTACCGGCTGCACCCGCTGGAAAACAAGGTCAAATTTCACTACGGCACAGACTTCGCGGCCAATTCCGGCACGACGGTCTGTGCCTTTGCTGACGGCACGGTGCTCGCCGCCGGGCAGAGCGAGGGGTACGGCAACTATGTCAAGCTCGGTCATGCGGGCGGCTATGCAACGCTCTACGGTCACTGCAGTAAGCTGCTCGTGCGCGCCGGTGAGACGGTGACGCTCGGTCAGCCGATCGCACTCGTCGGTGCGACCGGCAAGGCGACCGGACCGCACCTGCACTTCGAGCTCATGCACGACGGGTATTATTATAACCCGGAGTTTTACCTTGCCGCATGAAGCACCGCCGCTTTTCACTCGTGCGCCCGGGGGCAGTCGTGCTGCTCTCCGGGCTGTATTTTTTGCTGCCGCTGCGCTGGTATGCGCGTCTGGCGCTGACCGTGACGGTGCACGAGCTCGGGCACGTCGCGGCGCTGATCTTGTGCGGCGCGCAGGTCTGCGGTCTGCGCATGGAAGGCTGCGGTCTTGTGCTGCGGTGCACGCCGCCGGAGGGCGCGCTGCGCACGGTCACGGCGGCGCTGGCAGGCCCGGCCGCCGGTGCGGGGCTGTTTTGCATTTTGCGCGGGCTCGGCTATATCGCGTGTGCGGAGCTGAGTCTGCTCTTTTCGTGTGTGAATCTGCTGCCGGTGCTGCCGCTTGACGGCGGGCGCGCGCTGTATGCCGCGCTCTCGGCTCTGGCGGGGGAGCGTGCGGCGGAGCGGACGCTCGACGTGCTCGGCCTGGTGTTGCCGGTCATGCTCATGGTGCTCGGTCTGGCACTGTTTGCGCGCGGATTCGGACTCGCACCGGGGGTGTTCGGCGCGTGGCTGGCACTTTTGCAGCCGGGAATGACTTGCCAAGGCGCGCAACATGATGTAAAATACTCCTACTATCAAATGTAGGAGTGTAGTATGGATCAGCGATTGGAACGCATCCTGCCGCGCGTGCAGAAGCCCGCGCGCTATACCGGCGGCGAATACCGCCAGATCATCAAGGACAAGGCGGAGGTGGACCTGCGCCTCGCTTTTTGCTTCCCGGATATTTATGAGATCGGCATGTCGAACATCGGCATGCGCATCCTCTATGCCACAATGAATCAGATGCCCGGCGTCTGGTGCGAGCGTGTGTTTGCCCCGTGGGGCGATATGGAGCAGGAGATGCGCAAGGCCGGCATCCCGCTCTACGCACTTGAGAGCGGCGACCCCGTGAGCGATTTTGACGTTGTGGCGTTTTCCCTCGGCTATGAGATGGCGTATCCCGCCGTACTCAATATGCTCGACCTCGCTGGCATCCCGCTGCGCAGTGCCGACCGTCCGGAGCTGACGCCGCTGGTCATGGCGGGCGGCACGGCGTGCAGCAACCCCGAGCCAATGGCGCCATTTTTCGATCTTATGATCATTGGCGAGGGCGAGGAGGTCAATAACGAGGTGCTCGAGCTGTTCCGGCAGGCGCGGAAGTCCGGCTGGAGCAAGACGCAGTTTCTCGAGGCAGCGGCCAGGATCCAGGGGGTGCTCGTCCCGTCGTTTTACGTTCCGCACTGGAACCCGGACGGCACGCTGCACGACCTGACCCCGACGCACGGCGCGCCTGCGCGCGTGACCAAGCGCATCATTCAGGATCTTGACGCCTGCTATTATCCGACCGATCCCATCGTCCCGAGCACGGAGATCGTGCACGACCGCGTGAACGTGGAGCTGTTTCGCGGCTGCATCCGCGGCTGCCGCTTCTGTCAGGCAGGGTATGTCTATCGCCCGGTGCGCCCGCGCAAACCGGAGACGATCATCCGCCAGGGCATCGAATCGCTCAAAAACACCGGCTATCAGGAGGCGACGCTGCTGTCGCTCTCGAGCAGCGATTACCGCCCGCTCGACGAGGTGTGCGACGGGTTGCTGGAATACTGTGAGCCGCGCAGCATGAGTCTCGCGCTGCCGTCGCTGCGCGCGGACAACTTCTCCATGGATATCATGAGCCGTCTGCAGAAGGTGCGCAAGGGCGGTCTGACCTTCGCGCCTGAGGCCGGCACGCAGCGCCTGCGCGATGCAATCAATAAAAATGTGCGCGAGGAAGATCTGCTCCATTCCTGCCGTGTCGCCTTCGAGGGCGGCTGGAACGGCATCAAGCTCTACTTCATGCTCGGTCTGCCGACGGAGACGGATGAGGACGTGCTCGGCATCGCGGAGCTGGCCAATCAGGTGCTGCACACGTGGCGTATGTACGCGACGAACAAGGCGCGCGGCGTGCGCATCACGGTCAGCACGTCCTGCTTCGTGCCGAAGCCGCACAGCCCCTTCCAGTGGGAGCAGCAGGTGACGATGGACGAGTACAAACGCAAGGTCAACCTCCTGCGTGAAAACATCAAGGCCAAGAACGTGACCTACAACTGGCACGATCCGGACACCAGCTTCGTTGAGGCCGTGCTCTCACGCGGTGACCGGCGCATTGCCGACGTGATCGAGGAGGTCTGGCGCCGCGGCGGAAAGCTCTCGAGGCATGGGGCGATTACTTCTCGTTCGAGCGCTGGATGTCCGCCATGGATGCCTGCGGCGTCGATCCGATGCGCTACGCCTGCCGCGAGCGCGGCAAGGATGAGTTCCTGCCGTGGGACATCGTGGATATGGGCGTGCGCCGCGCGCACCTGTGGCACGAGCGTGAACAGGCGTATAAGGCCGAGCTCTCACCCGACTGCCGCAAGCAGTGCACCGGCTGCGGTGCGCTCTCACTCATGACGGAAGGGGGCAAGTGCGATGCCTGAAAAGCTCAGACTGCGGTTTGAAAGACCGGCCGCGCGATCTATATCTCGCACCTTGACCTCATGCGCACGATGCAGCGCGTGTTTCTGCGCGCCGACTGCCCGCTGAAGTACTCCGAGGGCTTTAACCCGCACGCACTCATTTCCATCCTGCTGCCGCTGTCCGTCGGCGTAGGAAGCGTGTGCGAGCTGATGGATTTCCAGCTGCGTGAGGACGTGGATCTCGCTGCGCTTCCCGAGCGGCTCACGGCGGTCATGCCCGAGGGTATCCGCGCGCTCGAGGCGTATCCGGCCGGACGCAAGGTGCGTGAGCTCAAGTGGCTGCGCGTGACCGGCCGCTATGAATATGACCATGCAGAGCCCGCCGAAATGGCGCAAAAGCTCAGCGCGTTCTATGCGCGCGATGCCATCGTCATCACCCGCAAGACCAAGCGCGGAGAGGGACAGATGGACATCGTGCCCGCAATCGCGGAGCTGCACATCCGCCCGGAGGACACGTGCGTGACGGTCGAGGCCGTCATCTCCGCGCAGGAGCCGACGCTCAACCCCGACCACCTCGTCGCGGCGCTGCAGCAGCTGGCGCCGGAACTGGCGCCGGATTTTGCGGCCTTTACCCGGCAGGAGGTTTATACGGAAGATATGCAAATTTTCCGCTGAAAACACTTGCAATCGCGGAAAAGATGTGCTATCATCTTATGGCTTGTGCGAAACAGTGTTTCGCAAGATAACGACGGTCCGCTGCCGAGACCGGCTCTGTCCACCGGTATGAACGTCTGATAAAGGAAGGATTTCATTATGGATCTCATCAAAACTCTGACCGCGCAGTACATGAAACCCGAGCTGCCGGCCATGCGCGTCGGCGACACCGTGCGTGTCACTGTCCGCGTCAACGAGGGCAACCGTGAGCGTACGCAGGCCTTCGAGGGCACCATCATCGCCAAGAAGCACGGCGGCATCAACGAGACGATCACCGTCCGCCGCATCTCCTACGGTGTCGGCTGCGAGAAGGTTTCCCGGTGCACTCTCCCACGATCGTGTCCGTCGATACCGTTCGCCGCGGCAAAGTCCGCAGAGCCAAGCTGTACTACCTGCGCGACCGCGTGGGCAAGAGAGCCAAGGTCAAAGAGCTTATCTAAGTGGATACTGCAAAAAAAGAGGCTTCGGCCTCTTTTTTTGCATTTTCAGGGTGTTTTTACGATCCGGCCGGAAAAGAATTCACACAATTTTAGTTGCCGAAAACGGGTCTGAGCGTGTATAATATAGTTTACGAATTTTTGACACCGAGGTATTGAGAAATGGACAGCAAAAATCCGAACGGCGCCAATACCCGCGCCGAAGTGTATGACTGGATCCAGTGCATCATCTTTGCACTGGTGTTCTGCGTGCTGCTGTTTGTGTTTGGCGCGCGCATGGTCAACGTTGTCGGACACTCCATGGTGCCGACGCTTGAGCAAAATGACAAGGTCATCATCTCCAACCTGTTTTATCACCCCAAGCAGGGGGACATCGTTGTGCTGCGCAAGCAGACGCTCATGGACGAGCCCATCGTCAAGCGCATCATTGCGACCGAGGGGCAGACTGTGGACATCGACTTTGACGACGGTGTCGTCTATGTCGACGGCAAGGCGCTCGACGAGCCGTATGTGAACGCGCCCGTGCACGACCGTGAAAACTTTGAGGGCAAGATCACAGTGCCGAAAGGCAGCGTGTTCGTCATGGGTGACAACCGCAATGCTTCCACCGACAGCCGTGACGCGCGCCTCGGCTGCGTGGATACGCGCTATATCATGGGCAGGGTGTATTTTACGCTCTTCCCGGTCAAGAATATCGGAGTTGTGAAATAATATGGCGCAGGATTTTGAAAAACTGAATATCCAGTGGTTTCCGGGGCATATGACCAAGGCGCAGCGCATGATTGAGGAGCACATGAAGCAGGTCGACGCCGTGTGTGAAATTCTCGATGCGCGCATCCCGATGGCGAGCCGCAACCCGGACATTGACCGTCTCGCGGGCGATAAGCCCCGCATCGTCGTGCTCAACCGCACCGACCTCGCCGACCCGAAGGCGACGGCGCGGTGGCGCGCCGTTTTTCAGCGGCAGGGCATGACCGTGCTCGAGACCGACAGCCGCAGCGGCAAGGGCGTTAACGGCTTTTCCGGTGCGGTGCGCACGGCACTGCACGATAAGATCGAGGCGTATGCCGCCAAGGGGCAGGTCGGGCGTGCGATGCGTGTCATGGTGCTCGGCATCCCGAATGTGGGCAAATCCACGTTTATCAATAAGGTGGCGCGGCGCAAGGCAGCCGCCGCCGGCGACCGGCCGGGCGTCACGCGCGGCAAGCAGTGGATCACGGTCGATCAGGGGCTGGTGCTTCTGGACACGCCGGGGATCCTCTGGCCGCGCTTTGACAGTCAGGAGGTCGGCGAGCTGCTGGCCATTACCGGTGCGATCAAGGCTGAGGTGCTCGACCGAGAGACGCTGGCGGCAAACTTCATGCTCCGGCTCGCAAAGTTTTACCCCGACGCGGTGGAGCAGCGCTATAAGTTCCGCCCGGACCCCGCGTGCAATGGCTTCGAGCTGCTGGAGCAGGCGGCGAAAAAGCGCGGCTTCCTCATCTCTGGCGGTGAGTATGACCTTGAGCGCATGGCGGGCGTTTTGCTCGATGAATACCGCGGCGGCAAGCTCGGCCGCATCACGCTTGAGATGCCGGAGGCGGAAGCATGACGCAGGTCGATTTGTGGACACTGGAGGCAGAACTCTGCACGCCCGACACGCAGCCGCTGTGCGGCGTGGATGAGGCCGGGCGCGGCCCGCTGGCAGGGCCTGTGTGCGCGGCGGCGGTGATGCTGCCGCCGGGACTGGTGATCCCGGGGCTGAACGACTCCAAAAAGCTCTCGGAGAAAAAGCGTGAGGCGCTCTATGACACCATCCGCGCGCAGGCGCTCAGCTACGGCATCGCGTTTGCGACCGTGGAGGAGATCGAGGAATACAACATCCTCGGCGCGACGTTTCTGGCCATGAACCGTGCCATCGCGCAGCTGACACCGCAGCCGGCGCTCGCGCTCATCGACGGCAACCGCAGCACCGGCATCACCGTGCCGAGCCGCTGCGTCGTCGGCGGCGACGGCAAATGCGCCGATATTGCGGCAGCCTCCGTGCTCGCGAAGGTCACGCGTGACCGCTATATGCGCGGCATGGCGCAGACTTACCCGCAGTACGGATTTGAAAAGCACAAGGGCTACGGCACGGCGGCGCATTACGCCGCCATCCGGGAATATGGGCCGTGTCCCATCCACCGGCCGTCGTTCCTGAAGAAGATGCACTGATATGGCTGGTGCAGTCAGGGGAACGCGCGGCGCGTGGGGTGAGGATTACGCGGCGGCCTACCTGCGCCGGCACGGGTATCGCATCCTCGCGCGCAACTACAGCTGCCGCTTCGGTGAGATCGACATCATCGCCTCCGACCGGCACTATGTCGTGTTCGTGGAGGTAAAGCTGCGCGCGTCCGACCGGTTCGTGCGCGCAGGCGCGTATGTGACACCGGCAAAGCAGGCGCGTATCCGCACGGCGGCGTCGCTCTGGCTGGCGGAACATGACACGCCGCTGCAGCCGCGCTTTGACGTGATCGAGATCTACGGCGATGCGGACACGCCGCGCCGCCAGCGCAGGATCAATCAGATAGAAAATGCATTTGAATAATGAGGGATCGGATATGAACTATTTCAGCACAAGAGACCATCAGCACATTGTTTCCGCCGCGCAGGCGATCGCCTGCGGCCTCGCGCCCGACGGCGGTCTGTTCGTTCCGGAGACGCTGCCGGAGGTGTCTGCGCAGCAGCTTCAGGCGCTGTGCGGCATGACGTATCAGCAGCGCGCCGTCGAGATCATGCGCCCGTTTCTGAGCGAATTCTCGGACGACGAGCTCGCGCACTTCACCGCCGCAGCCTACGGCAGCCAGTTTGACGATGCGGCCGTTGCGCCGCTGCGCCGGCTCGATGATACCACTGCGTTTCTCGAGCTCTGGCATGGGCCGACCTGCGCGTTCAAGGACATGGCGCTGCAGATCCTGCCGTACCTGCTCACGGCGAGCCTGAAAAAGTGCGGCGAGCAGCGGCAGGTGTGCATTCTCGTCGCCACCTCGGGCGATACCGGCAAGGCCGCCCTGCAGGGCTTCGCCGATGTGCCGGGCACGAAGATCCTCGTGTTTTACCCCTACAGCGGCGTGTCGGAGATCCAGCGCCTGCAGATGGTCACGCAGACCGGCAGCAATGTCGCGGTCAGCGCGGTGCGCGGCAACTTTGACGATGCGCAGACCGGCGTCAAGCAGATCTTTGGTGACAAGGCGTTTGCCGATGCGCTCTCGCAGCGCGGCTGGTTCCTGTCCTCCGCCAACTCCATCAACTGGGGGCGCTTGCTGCCGCAGATCGTCTATTATTTCTCGGCATATTGCGATGCCGTCAACGGCGGTATGATCGCAATGGGCGACAAGCTCAACTTCGTCGTGCCGACCGGCAACTTCGGCGACATTCTCGCCGGCTGGTACGCAAAGCAGATGGGTCTGCCGGCGGGCAAGCTCGTCTGCGCGTCCAATGCCAACAACGTGCTCACGGATTTCATCCGCACCGGCACGTATGACAAAAACCGTCCGTTTCACACTACGGCGTCCCCGTCGATGGATATCCTCGTGTCGAGCAACCTCGAGCGGCTGCTCTATTCCCTCTGCGGCAGCGACACGGAGGTCGCGGGCTATATGCAGCAGCTGCGTGAGCAGGGGAGTTATACAGTCTCTGACGAACTCAAGGCAAAGATTCAGGCGACGTTTGCCGGCGGCTGCTGCAACGACATCCAGACGCGTGAGAAGATCGGCCGCGCGTGGCGCGACCATCGCTATCTGATCGATACGCACACGGCCGTCGCCTACCACGTGCTCGATGAATACCGCCGCGAGACCGGCGATGCCGCCCCGGCGGTCGTCGTGTCTACGGCGAGCCCCTTCAAGTTCTGCGATCAGGTGCTGCGCGGCATCGGCGGCACGGCCGATGCCTTCGGTCCGGAGCTGATCCGCCGCCTGACGTGCGAGACTCAGATCGATGCGCCCGCGCCGCTGACTGGCCTGGATGCGCGCCCGGTGCGCTTCGGCGGCTGCGTGGATCGGACGCAGATGCTGCACACGGTGGACGAATTCCTGAAATAACGAAAGAATATGTAACGGACGGGGAGACCCGTCCGTCGGGTCAGAACGCCGCACTGCCTTTCTTGGTAAAGGTACTGCAAAACGTCTCATCCTTGCAGGAACAGGTGCCCTGCGTGTTTTTGACCTGAATGTGGTTCGCGTGGCAGCGCTTGCCGTCGGCATTGTAGGCGCAGTTGCTCACATCGCACGCGACATTGTGCTCACAGCAGTCTTTGGTATGGTCGCTCATGATCGTGCCTCCAGATCAGATTCCGGCCTTGCCGGTCAGATCTATTGTGTGCGGCGGGGCGCGAAATATACGGAGGAACGCAAATGGCATTGTATGCGATCGGCGACCTGCATCTGTCATTGGGTGCTGACAAGCCCATGGACGTGTTTGGCGGGCCGTGGGAAAACTATGTGGAAAAGATCCGGCTCGGCTTCTCGGCGCTGCATGACGACGATGTCTGCGTGCTCTGCGGCGATCTCGCGTGGGGCATGACGATGGAGCAGGCGCTGCCGGATTTCCAGTTCATCGAGGCTTTGCCCGGGAAAAAGATCCTGCTCAAGGGCAACCACGACTTCTGGTGGAGCACGGCCAAAAAAGCCTACGATTTTTTCGAGGCACATGATATGCACACCATGGACATCCTGAACAACAACTGCTATTTTTACGGCGACTATGCCATCTGCGGCACGCGCGGCTGGTTTTATGAGGAGGCCAAGGGCGAGGCGCATGACCGCAAGATCATGCTGCGCGAGGTCGGCCGGCTCGAGGCGTCGCTCAAGGCGGCGGGGGACAAGACCAAGCTCGTCTTTCTGCACTACCCGCCGAAGTATCAGGGCTATGAGTGCCCGGAGATCCTGCAGCTGCTTGATGCCTACCATGTGCCGCTGTGCTGTTACGGGCATATCCACAGCCGCGGCTGCCGCAGCGCCTTTCAGGGAATGTATCACGAGACGGAGTTTCGGCTGCTGTCGGCGGACTATATTTCCTTTTGCCCGCGCAGGATTCTCCCGTGAAACAGGTGTTGATTTTGAGATGCGAATCTGTTATAGTATTTAGGCATGTTCTTTCATACCAATTTTTATGTACACAAGATACCCGGCGATAAATGATTTGAGGAGGAAATCCAATGAACATCCAGAACATCGAAAAGAAAGAAAAGAATATGGCGACCTTTGAGGTGAAGGTTCCGGCCGACGTGTTTGATAACGCGGTCAACGAAGTATATAAAAAGAACAAGAGCCAGCTCTATGTGGCCGGCTTCCGCAAGGGCAAGGCGCCGCGCGCCGTCATCGAGGGCATGTACGGCAAGGACGTGTTCTATCCCGAAGCCATCGAGACGCTGGCGCAGGAGGCTTTTGAGGCCGGCCGTGCCGAGTGCGGCTTTGAGTGCGTCGGCGCGCCCAGCCTGCTCGATCAGCAGATCAACGATGACAAGGAGCTCATCTACACCTTTGAGGTCGCCGTCTATCCCGAGGTCGTTCTCGGCCAGTACAAGGGCCTTGAAGTCCCCCAGAATCATGAGACGTTCGACGAGAGCAAGGTCGACGAGGAGATGCTGAATGTCCAGAAGCGCAACGCCCGTCTGATCGACGTTGAGCGCGAGGCGAAGCTGGGCGACCACACCACGATCGACTTCGCTGGCTTCATCGACGGTGAGCAGTTCGACGGCGGCACGGCTGAGAACTATGACATCGAGCTCGGCTCGAACACGTTCGTGCCCGGCTTTGAGGAGCAGATCGTCGGCATGAAGGCCGGCGACGAGCGCGACGTCGTCGTCACCTTCCCCGAGAACTATGTTGCGGAGCTGGCCGGCAAGGAGGCCACCTTCAAGGTCACCGTCAAGAGCGTCAAGGAGCCTGAGCTGCCGGAGCTGGACGACGAGCTGGCGAAGGACATCTCCGACTACGAGACCATCGCCGAGTACCGCGACCATGTCCGTGAGGATCTGGAAAAGCAGTTCAACGAGGAGCAGGAGTCCGATTACGCGACCCGCCTCATGAAGGCTGCCGTTGACAACATGACCGTTGAGATCCCTGAGCCCATGGTTCTGGCCAAGCTCGATGAGCAGCTGCGCAACTACATCTCTACCATGGGCGTCAGCCCCGAGCTCACCCGTGAGCAGGTGCTCGCCTCCATGGGCCTCGACGAGAAGACCTTCCAGGAGATCATGCGCCCGCAGGCCATGTTTGAGATCAGCACCGATCTGCTGCTCGATGCGATCGTCAAGGCAGAGAACATCGAGCTCGGCGAGGGCGAGCTCGACGAGATGTACCAGAAGATGGCCGACGAGTACAAGATGGAAGTCGACCAGATCAAGCAGTATGTCGACGAGAAGATCATCGTTCTGGATATGAAGCGCCGCAAGGCTGCCCAGCTCATCCGCGACACCGCGGTGGACAAGGAGCCCGAGGCGAAGGAAGAGCCCGCTGAGGCCAAGGAAGAGGCAGCCGAGTAATTCCCCGAAAGCTGTTTGGATTCCGGGCAGAACGGTTATGCTCTCTTGGATAAGCGAAACACCGAAAGGAGCGTACCATGAGTTTAGTACCGTACGTTGTCGAGCAGACCTCCCGCGGGGAACGCTCGTATGACATTTTTTCCCGCCTGCTCAACGACCGCATCATCATGCTGTCCGAGGAGGTCAATGACACCACCGCCAGCCTGATCGTGGCGCAGCTGCTGTATCTGGAGGCGCAGGATCCCGATAAGGACATCCAGTTTTATATCAACAGCCCCGGCGGCAGTGTGACTGCGGGTCTCGCCATCTATGACACCATGCAGTACATTAAGGCGGATGTTTCCACCATCTGTGTCGGCCTGGCTGCGTCGATGGGCGCATTCCTGCTCTCGTCCGGCGCGAAGGGCAAGCGTCTGGCGCTGCCGAACTCGGAGATCATGATCCATCAGCCATCCGGCGGCAGTCAGGGTCAGTGCACGGACATTCAGATCCAGGCACGGCAGATCCTGCGCATCAAGGATCGCCTCAATCACATCCTCGCGGAGAACACCGGCAAGCCGGTTGAGACCATCGCCGAGGACTGCGAGCGCGATAACTTCATGACCGCAGAGGAAGCACAGGCCTACGGTCTGGTGGACAAGGTCATCTATAAGCGATAATCTGTCAGGGGAGGGAACCGCCGTTCCCTCCCTGTTTCAAATGTAGAAAATGTGAGGTTTTTATGGCCAGAAATGACGAAAAGAAGAGCGTGCGCTGCTCTTTTTGCGGGAAACCGCAGTCGCTGGTAAACCGGCTTGTTGCCGGTAACGGCGTCTATATCTGCGATGAGTGCGTGCGCCTTTGCATGAGCATCATCGACGAGGGCTACGAGCCCGAGAGCGTCTCTACGGCACAGGTCACGCTCCGGCGCGACCAGCTGCCGAAGCCGGCTGAGATGCGCGCGACGCTCGACGACTATATCATCGGCCAGGACCGTGCCAAGGTGGTGCTGTCCGTGGCGGTGTATAACCACTATAAGCGCATCCTGCGCGGCGATCAGGACAGTGACGTCGAGCTGCAAAAGAGCAACGTCCTGCTCATCGGACCGACCGGCAGCGGTAAGACGCTCTTCGCCCAGACGCTGGCCAAGATGCTCGACGTGCCGTTTGCCATTGCGGATGCGACCACGCTCACCGAGGCCGGCTATGTCGGTGAGGATGTGGAGAACATCCTGCTCAAGCTGCTGCAGGCGGCGGACTTTGACGTCGAGCGTGCGCAGCGCGGCATTATTTATATCGACGAGATCGACAAGATCGCCCGCAAGAGCGAGAACACGTCCATCACGCGCGACGTCTCCGGCGAGGGCGTGCAGCAGGCACTGCTCAAGCTGCTTGAGGGCACGGTCGCAAACGTCCCGCCGCAGGGCGGACGCAAGCACCCGCAGCAGGAGTTTATTCAGGTCGATACGACGAACATCCTCTTCATCTGCGGCGGCGCGTTTGACGGCGTGGATAAGATCATCGAGCGCCGCATGGACAAAAAGTCCATGGGCTTCGGCGCCGAGATCCAGAGCGCCAAGGAGCGCAACCTGACCGAGATCATGCAAAACGTGCAGCAGCATGATCTGCTGAAGTTCGGCATCATCCCGGAGCTGATCGGCCGTATGCCGGTCATCACGGCGCTGGCGAGCCTCAGCCGTGAGGACATGGTACGCATCCTCAAAGAGCCCAAAAACGCCCTGACCAAGCAGTATCAGGCACTGATGCAGTTTGATGACGTTGAGCTGGAATTTGAGGACGAGGCACTGGGCAAAATTGCGGATAAGGCGATCGCGATGGAGATCGGCGCGCGCGGCCTGCGCAGCGTCATGGAGGGCGTCATGACGGATCTGATGTATTCCGTGCCGTCCGACCCGACGATCAGCAAGATCACCATTACCGCAGCGTGCGTGGACGGCACCGAGCCGCCGCGCATCGAGCATCGGGAGCAGTGAGCCGGCGCTGACTGCACCCCCTGTACCCCTGAGCGAAAGAGGAATCTGAATGGATAACACAACTTCTATGGATCATGTGGAATTTACCGACCGGCGCAGCCTGCCAATGATGGCACTGCGCGGCCTGACCGTGTTCCCGGGCATGATGCTGACCTTTGAGGTCGAGCGCAGTATGTCCATCGCGGCGCTGAACATGGCCATGAGTGACGATCAGATCATCTATCTGGTGCCGCAGATCGACATTGCGACGGATATCCCCACCCCGGAGGATGTCTACGGCGTGGGCACGGTCTGCCGCATCAAGCAGATGATGAAGCAGCCCGGCAGCAAGACCGTCCGCGTCATGGCCGAGGGCATCGAGCGCGGCCGGACGCTGGCCGTGCGCACCGATACGCCCTGCTTCGTGGCGGAGGTCGAGCCGCTTGCGGATGTCGCCGAGCGCAAGACTGCGCGTGTCGAGGCGCTCATCCGTCATTGCTGCAACCTGTTTGATGCCTATGTGACCGTGTCCGGCAACATGGCGCCGGAGTCGGTCATCACGGTGCTTGGCAGCACGAACGCCGGCTTTGTGTCCAACTTCATCGCGCAGCACGTATTTCTGCGTCCCGAGCAGAAGCAGGAGCTGCTTGAGCAGACGCGGCCGAGCCGCAGGCTTACGCTGCTGTCGAAAATGCTGCTGCATGAGACGAGTGTGCTCGGCCTGCAGCATCAGCTTGAGGAGGCGGCGCAGGATCGTCTCAACCAGACGCAGCAGGAGTATCTGCTGCGCGAGCAGATGAAGATCATTCAGGCAGAGCTCGGCGAGGCGGACGACCCCGACTCCGAGAGCACCGCCTATCGGGAGAAGATCCAGGCGCTGCACCTGCCGGAGGAATCCGAGCAGCGCCTGCTCAAGGAAGTCGACCGACTCAAAAAACAGCCGTTCGGCTCGTCGGAGGCGTCCGTCATCCGCAATTATCTGGACATCTGCCTCGAGATGCCGTGGAACACCCGCACCGAGGAGCGGCTCGATGTGCGCGCCGCGCGCAAAGTGCTCGACGATGAGCATTTCGGCCTCGATAAGGTCAAGGACCGCATCACGGAATATCTGGCCGTGCGCCAGCTCGCGCCCGATGTCAAGGGCGGCGTGCTGTGTCTGGTCGGCCCTCCGGGCACGGGCAAGACGAGCATCGCCATGAGCATTGCCCATGCCACGAACCGCAAGCTCTCGCGCATCTCCCTCGGCGGCGTGCACGATGAGGCGGAGATCCGCGGTCACCGCAAGACGTACGTCGGCGCGATGCCCGGCCGCATCATCAACGGTCTGACCATCGCCGGCAGCATGAACCCGGTCATGGTGCTCGATGAGATCGACAAGCTCGGCAGCGACTACCGCGGCGACCCGTCCTCGGCGCTGCTCGAGGTGCTCGACGCGGAGCAGAATGATCACTTTCGGGATAACTTCATGGAGATCCCGGTCGACCTGTCGGACGTGTTTTTCGTTCTCACGGCAAACACGCTCGACACCATCCCGCGCCCGCTGCTCGACCGCATGGAGGTCATTGAGCTCTCGAGCTATACCGATGAGGAAAAGCTCCAGATCGCAAAGCAGCATCTGCTGCCGAAGCAGCGCAAAAAGCACGGCCTCAAGCAGGCGCAGCTGCGCGTGAGCGACGATGCCATCCGTGAGATCATCACGCTCTATACGCGGGAGTCCGGCGTGCGTGTGCTTGAACGTAACCTTGCCGCCGTCTGCCGCAAGACCGCCAAGCGCATCGCGCTCGGCGAGTGCAAGAGCGTGCAGCTGCGCGCCGGCAGCGTGGCCAATTATCTCGGCCCCGCGCGCTACGAGCCGGAGCGTGTCTATGCGCAGGACGAGGTCGGCCTTGTGCGCGGCCTTGCGTGGACGTCCGTCGGCGGGGAAGTGCTCGATGTCGAAGTCGCCGTGCTCGACGGCACGGGCAAGCTCGAGTTGACCGGCAACCTCGGCAATGTCATGAAGGAGTCGGCGCAGGCCGCCGTCACCTATATCCGCAGCCGTGCGCAGCTGCTCGGCATCGACTCGGAGTTTTATAAGAACAAGGATATCCACATCCACTTCCCGGAGGGCGCCGTGCCGAAGGACGGTCCGTCAGCCGGCATCACGATCTGCATCGCGGTCATCTCCGCGCTCACGAACACGCCCGTGCGCCGCGACCTCGCCATGACGGGTGAGATCACGCTGCGCGGCCGTATCCTGCCGATCGGCGGCCTGAAGGAAAAGACGATGGCTGCCATGCGCATCGGCATCACGACGGTCATCATCCCGCGTGAGAACGAAAA
>VOFJ01000006.1_pt1 | contig 50566 bp, 91 predicted proteins | sample 5384081 | NCBI WGS metagenome assembly VOFJ01 (sample SAMN12384729, study PRJNA508395) | human gut metagenome | isolation source: healthy gut I | host: Homo sapiens
ATTCTGGCACAGCAGCATTACAATACATTTAAAGAGCGCATGAAAGATTTTCCGGTTCAAATACGCCTGCTTTGCCGCTTCTGTACACCGAAAGAGGTAAAAAGAAACCATTCATGATTTGAAAGCGGGAAAAGTAGACATTGTAATTGGAACGCACCGTCTGCTTTCCAAGGACGTTGCATTTAAGCAGTTGGGGCTGTTGATTATAGATGAGGAACAGCGGTTTGGCGTAACGCACAAGGAAAAGATTAAGCAGATGAAGACAAATGTGGATGTTTTTGACCTTGACAGCGACACCGATTCCTCGTACACTTCATATGAGCCTGATTGGTATTCGGGACATGAGTATTCTCGAGGAGCCGCCGGTGGACAGACGCGCCATCCAGACGTATGTGATGGAGTTGGACCCTGAACTTGTGCGGGAGGCGATAAAGCGGGAACTGGCGCGAAACGGACAGGTTTACTATGTATATAACCGGGTGAACAATATTGAGCAGATTACAGCGGAGATAGCGTCGCTGGTTCCGGATGCTGTCGTGGAATATGCGCATGGGCAGATGCATGAAAGACAGCTTGAGGACATTATGTACCGGTTTATTAATCGGGAGATTGATGTCCTGGTAACAACGACGATTATCGAAACAGGACTTGATATCCCAAATGCAAATACGATGATTATTCATGATGCGGATACATTTGGACTGGCGCAGCTTTATCAGCTCAGAGGACGCGTAGGTCGTTCGGACAGGAATGCATATGCATTTTTGATGTATCGGCGGGATAAGCTGATAAAAAGAAACCGCAGAAAAACGGTTGAAAGCAATTCGGGAATTTACGGATTTGGGTTCGGGGATTAAGGTATCCATGAAGGATTTGGAAATCCGCGGCGCGGGAAATATTCTTGGCGCGGACCAGTCCGGACATATGGAAGCGGTTGGATATGACCTCTACTGCAAGATGTTAAATGATGCGATTCGTCAGGAGATGGGGGGAAGAAGTGGAAGAACGGTTTGAAACGACGGTGCAGCTTCCGGTTGACGCTTATATTCCGGCGGAATATGTGAAAAATGAGTTTGTGAAGCTGGATTTGTATAAGCGGATTTCACACATTTCTTCTGAGGAGGATTATGATGATATTATAGATGAATTAAACGACAGGTTTGGAGAAATGCCGACAGAAGTAATGAATCTGTTGGAGATTTCTCTGCTGAAAGCAAAGGCAAATAAGGCGTATATCACAGGTATTACATTTGCCGGTACGGAGCTTCGTTTTGGAATGTTTCAGCAGGCGAAGATTGATACTGCAGGGATAGATGCAGTATTAGACCGATACAGGGGAAGCATGAAATTTGTCGTAGGAAGCAGTCCGGCTTTTGTCTTAAAGATAAAAGCTCCTACGGAGAAAGAAATCTGGCGACAGGCAAAAGCAGTTGTAGCAGATATCGCCGGACTGGCGGAATAAATATTTTGAAATCGGAATGAATGCAGAATACGGAATGGGTATTTTGGAATCGAAGTAAACGTAAGATACGGAATAGGAGGTTTGACGGATGAAACAGAGTGTCTGGAAATGGACAGCATTGCTTTGTTCGATGCTGATACTGTTTGCGCTGACTGCTTGCGGCAGCGAAGAACAGGACAAAAACAGGGAAATATATCGTATTCAAATTTGGCAAAGAAAATGTTTATCTGGATGAAGCGTATATTTATGCGCAGACAACGATAGATGAATATGAAAAAGAATATGGAAGCGATATCTGGGGAAAGACGATTGAGACCGATGGCGGCATTGAAATGGATGTCGCAGAGATGGCAAGACGTGAAGTGATTGCAAATATTGTTCAGACAAAAGCGTTGGCAGCCCAGGCAGACAAGTATAACATCAGTTTGACTGCAGAGGAGGAAAGTCAGGCGGAGGAAGACGCCGAAGCATTCTATAACAGTCTTACAGACGCGCAGATTCAGGAAATCGGGATGGAAGCGGATGATACGCCTGCCCGCGTTCTGAAGGAAAATGCGCTGGCAGATAAAATATATGAATATGTTATGCGTGATTCGTCGGCAGAGGTTTCGGATGAACAGGCAAGAGTCACAACCTTTTATGATATGTTTTTTGAATGTTATTATGAAGATGATTTTGGAAATATTGTTGTTTACAATGCTGACAGAGTTGCAGAACAAAAGGAACGGGCGGAAGAAGCGTATGCTGCCATTATGCAGCAGCTTGCAGACAATCAAATGTAAATATTACATTTCTTGGCCACACGAACAATCTGAAATATGCAGGAAGCCATACGATGAGTAAAGATGAGATTCTTGCGGCGTATGGACAGGATGTGCTGGATATTTTTTATATGATATGGAAGATGGGGATATTTCGCAGGTGATAGAAACGGAGAATGGTTATCACATTTTCCAGATGACATATCTGACCGATGAAAAAGCAACTTCCGCCAATAAGGAAAAATTGACGGAAGAAGCGAATGCCTGCATTTTTTTGATAATCTGCTGACAGGCTGGATAACTCAAATGGATGAGGATTACAGCTATTCCAAGAGCGTCAATATGGACGTCTATAACAGGATAGCATTTGAGTAATTTTTCTTATTTCGTTCCGGTTGAGCCGAAGCCGCCTTCGCCGCGTGACGTATCGGATAAGGTTTCGGTTTCATGGAAACGACCGGTGATATAAGGGGTAATAACGAGCTGGGCAATCCGTTCGCCCGGCTCGATTGTCTGCGCTTCGCAGGAGTGGTTGTGCAGAGCTACCATAATTTCACCGCGGTAGTCAGCGTCGATGACGCCAACCTTATTTGCAGGCGCAAGACCTTTTTTACATGCCAGACCACTTCTTGCATAGACAAGACCGGCATAGCCGACCGGAATCTCGATAGCCAGACCGGTATGGATAAACACCGTTGCACCGCTGGCAATCGTGACTGCTTCGTCCATGCAGGCATACAAATCCGCGCCTGCCGCGAATTCAGAACCGTAAGATGGAAGAATCGCACGCTTGTCAAGTTTCTTAATATTAATATCAAATACAGGATTTTTGTGATTGGAAATCATGAAAAAAACCGTCCTTTTCGTCCCATAAAACCACTTCTTTTGCAGCAAGTGATTTTGGTACATCAATAATTCTTTGGTTTGTGGAACCCCGGAACCGTAAATCCAGTACCTTTTTGGTCCTCAATAAATTCGCCATCTACCATGACGTCAATATAGGAAAGAAATGTATGGGTAAAATCCCATTGATAATACATCTTGTCCAATACATCTTTTTCAAAATCATAACCGGTATAACACCAGATGGTTTTGTCCGGGTATGTTTCTTTGAAACGCTTTACAAATGGCAGAAGTCCCTGTTGGTTGATAAATTCCAAAGGCTCGCCGCCTAACAGCGTCAACCCTGCAATGTGGTCTTCTTTGCAATAATCGATAATCAAATCGGCTTCTTTGTCTGTAAATGGCTTTCCGGCATTGAAGTCCCATGTGTCCGGGTTGAAACAGCCTTTGCAGTGATGCGTACAGCCGGAAACAAATAACGAGGTTCGTACACCAACTCCGTTTGCTATGTCGCATCGTTTAATATCCATATAATTCATAATAACCCTCCGGAAAAATGTCTGTATAATAAGTATGGTCCGCATTGCCCTCTACGACATGCAGACCATACAATTGAAATTATTAATGCACTTTGTTAAAAAATCGGATAAAAACTGTTTATATAAGCTGTATGCTTTCGTTTTCGAAAAATCAAATTATATAAACGCTATGCATAGTCTAAATATAAACCAATTTTCAAAATATCGCAAGTTTTTTTTCAATCTGTGGAAAAATTTAAAAACCATATGCGATGCATTACAGATGCAAAACTCTGGAAGCCATTTCCTTGGTCTTGCCGGCATTCCAGAAGTTCTCTCCAAGATAACCGCAGGTTCTTCTGGTGACATTCATTTTCGCATGGTCTTTATTTCCGCACTGCGGACATTCCCATTCACCGTCGGAATTTATGATAATCTCACCGTCATATCCGCATACATGACAATAATCGGATTTTGTATTAAATTCCGCATATTGAATATTTTCATATATATAACGGACAACTTCTGCAAGCGCATCCAGATTGTTCCGCATGTTCGGTATCTCAACATAGGAGATAGCGCCGCCGGACGAAATTGTCTGGAACTGGCTTTCAAACCGGAATTTGCTGAACGCATCAATTTTCTCACGGACATCCACATGGTAAGAGTTGGTATAATATCCCTTGTCTGTGACATTTTCAATTGTACCAAACCGTTCTTTATCAATCCGCGCAAACCGATAGCATAAGCTTTCTGCAGGCGTTCCATATAATGCAAATCCAAGACCGGTATCTGCTTTCCATTTGTCGCAGGCAGCACGCATACGGTTCATGACTTTCAGTGCAAATTCTTCGCCGACCGGGTCGGTATGGCTTACGCCTTTCATCAGGATAGAGGTTTCGTAAAAGTCCGATGTATCCAAGTGAAAGTGTGGAGTAACCGTTATGAAGCAGCGGGTCAATCACCTCGCCTTTCTTCAGCCGGGCAATCGCACCGTACTGCCAGTGAATCGGGCTGACATCGGAAGTGATGCCTTCCAATGCTCTGTGACGACACATCAAAGCGTCGTAGCATAACTGCAGTCTTTCATCCAGCAGCGACCAGAACTTTTCTTCATCTCCCTTTGCGAGAATTCCAATCTGCGGCAGGTTCAGGCTGACAACGCCCTGGTTAAAACGACCTTCCCATTTGTAATTGCCATTCTCATCTTTCCAAGGAGAAAGGAATGAACGACAACCCATGCAGGAGAATACATTTCCTTCGTAATTTTCACGCATTTTCTTTGCTGAAATATAGTCTGGATACATTCTTTTAGCGGAACATTTTACAGCAAGACGGGTGATGTAGTCGTATTTGCCGCCCTTTAAGCAGTTATGTTCATCAAGCACATAGATAAGCTTTGGAAATGCAGGTGTAACATAAACGCCCACTTCATTCTTAATACCTTCAAGTCTTTGACGGAGAATTTCTTCAATTATCATTGCGTTTTCTTCGATATATTCATCTTCCGGGTCCAGATTCAGGAACAATGTGACAAACGGAGACTGTCCGTTTGTTGTCATCAGGGTATTAATCTGGTACTGGATGGTCTGAACACCGGAACGAAGCTCGTCGTTCAGTCTTTCTTTTACAAGGTCTTCTTCAAGTGTATCGGCGTCTAACCGGTCGCCAAATTCATTCTGATACAGCGTTTTGTATTTGTTGTAGCTTTTTCTCAAATATTTGCCAAGGTGACGGATGTCAACGGACTGACCGCCATACTGGCTGGAAGCGACAGCCGCAATAATCTGTGTCACAATCGTACATGCAACCTGGAAGCTTTTTGGACTTTCAATCAGTTTTCCATTCATAACGGTTCCATTGTCCAGCATATCGCCAATATTAATCAGACAGCAGTTGAAGATTGGCTGTAAGAAATAATCTGCGTCGTGGAAATGGATAGCGCCTTCTTCATGCGCTTTCGAAATCTTTTCCGGGAGCAGAAGACGTTTTGTTAAATCTTTTTTGAAACTTCTCCCGCAATCAAACTCTCTGTGTGGAAGCGACGGTCGCATTCTTATTTGAATTTTCCTCCATAACATCTTTGTTCCGATTCTGAATCAGAGTGAGAATGGAGTCGTCAGTTGTATTTGCCTTACGAATCAGTTCACGGCTATACCGATATATAATGTAAGTTTTGGCAAGGACAAATTTTCCCTCTGCCATCAGTTTCTGCTCAATAATATCCTGGATATCTTCCACCAGCATACGTTTTCTGTTTTTTGCTTCGATGCCGTCAATAATTTCTTCAATTTTTTCTTCAGAAATCTTTTCTGCATTTTCAACTTCTGCATTTGCTTTCTGAATCGCGATTTTAATCTTGCTGCGGTCATAGGATACGGCACGACCATCTCTTTTGATTACTTGCATGTTACATTCTCCTTTTTTTTTTGTAAACTAGATGTTGAGCCAAAAATAAGCTCTAACCCCAATATATTGCGTCGTTTATGAAAAAAAAAAGAAAAAAAAAATGAACGATTTAAAATCTGTGAGACTAAAAAATCGTTAGAATCGTATTTTTTGTAGCTTTGTGTCCCCGACAGGTATTCATTATAGCACCCCATCTTTGGTTTGTCTATAACATTAGTACAAAATGTTGAGAAAAATATCAAGAATTCATACTAGATATTGTGTTGCATAGGAAAATGTGATTTCTGAATCGAACGACGACTGGCATTATGTGATATTGTCGGAAAATGTGACATCAAGTGCGAATACTGTCAGATTAGTGTAAACAATCATGTTTCTGTCAGTTTGTGACATTTCTATGAATTCATCAAAATGCCTTTATTTTTAAGTGGAAATGTGATATAAAGCTATGATAGGTGATACTAAAATTTATAATAATATAGAGGTAAGTATAAATGAGAAAATTAAATCGGGGCATTGCAATTGTACTGGCAATGGCAATGACAGTATCTATGGCAACAGGGTGTGGCGATAAAAAGAAGTAACCGGAAGTCTGGACAGTGCGACAAAGACAGATGCCGATGCAGCGGAAAGCGGTTCCGGCGAAGCGTCGGATTTGACGATTGATGAATATATTGCAAAATATGCCGCAGGTGTAACGCTCGGTGATTATAAAGGAATTGAATATGAATATGCTCCGGCAGAAGTAACGGATGAAGATGTTCAGAATCAGGTAGATTCCTTTGTTTCTTCCTGTACCACATATGACGAAGATAAGACAAGCACTGCAAAAAATGGCGATATTGTAAATATTGATTTTGTAGGCACTGTTGATGGCGAAGAATTTGAAGGCGGCAATACAGAGGGTGCCGGATATGATTTGACACTTGGAAGCGGTTCTTTTATAGATGATTTTGAGGAACAGGTCGAGGGACATAAAGCCGGTGATACATTTGATGTAAATGTTACATTTCCGGAAAATTATGGCAACGAGGAGTTAAATGGAAAGGACGCTGTGTTTAAAACAACACTGAACTTTATCAAGATTCCTGTTGAGGCAGAATATAATGACGATTTGGTAGCCGCGAATACTTCCTATAAAACAACAGCGGAGTACGAAGCATCTATCCGGGAAGAACTGAATGCAAGCAATGAGGCGACTGCGCTTAGTTCTGCACAGAATGTTGTAATGACAAGCGTTATCAATAAAGCAACCATTGAAAATGTATCCGAAGACGAAGTCAACGATTTGGCAGATGAGATTATAACGCAGCTGAAAACGCAGGCAAGTACCTATGGTATCGAATTTACAACATTTATCAGTTACTATTATGGATTCAGTGATGAAGCATCTTTCCAGGAATATGTCGTTGAGGTTTGTGAGGAGTCTGTAAAAGAAAAGATGGTCGTATGTGCGATTGCGCAGACGGAAAATATTACGATTGATGCAGATGAGGAAGAAGCTTATATTAAGAAGCTGGCAGAGGACAACGATGCAACCGTCGATGCAGTAAAGGAGCAGTATTCATCAGAAGATTTGATGTACTACACACTTGCAGATAAAGTTATGACATTCCTGTTGGAGAATGGCAAAAAAGACAGAAAGTACAGAAGCTGCAGAACCCGAAGCATCGACAGAAACCGCAAGTGAAGCGTCAACAGAAGCAACAGAGGCTTCATCTTCGGAAGAAGCAACAGAGGCGGCAGAATAAACATTTGTAAACAACAGAAATCGGCAGATGTCCAATCGGTCTGATTTGAAAAAATTTCTGAGGAGAAAGAATCACTATGAGAATAAAAAAAATGATGGCATTTTGTCTGGCTGCTGCAGCCGGAATGGGATTGCTTGCCGGCTGCGGAAGCAATGAGAGTGAAGCAAAACGATATGCAAAATGTGCGGAAGTAAGCGATTATGAGGGTGTGGAGTATGTACCGGCATCCAGAGAAGTCACACAGGAACAGATTGATGAAAGCATTGAGTCTTTCTGTACCGATAATAATGAAACAACAAAAGATTACGACAGCGCAATTAAAGACGGGGATGACGTCAATCTGAATTATGTTAAAACCATCAGCGGCGTAGAGCAGGCAAGCAACACAGATGAGGATGGCGCTAACTTTACAATCGGACGCGATGCATTGGCGCCGGGTGTGGATGAGCAGTTGATTGGTCTTACACCGGGAACTGAAAAGAAGATAACGATTACCTATCCGGATGATTATTCCGATACGACACTGGCAGGTATCGAAGCTGTTTTTGATATCACTGTGAATTATATTACGATTACAACAACACCGGAATATACGGATGAACTGGTAAAGACAGCAACAGATGGTGAATATACAACAACCGATGCATATACAAAGCATTTGACAGAAGAACTTCAGAAGGAAGCGGACGACACAGCAGACGATACGGACCGCGCCAATGTGTTAAAGGCAATCAAGGAGAAGACAACATTTGTTAAATATCCGGAAAATGAAGTGGAGGAGTATGTCGAAGGCGTTATGGCAGGGATTGAATCGAATGCTTCTCAGTATGGAATTGAAGTAGGAACATTTTTGCAGTATTTTTACGGATACAGTGATGAAGCCGCATTTGTTGAGTTTCTTCAGTCGTCGGTAGAGTCTGTTATGCAGGAAAAGATAATTGTTTACTCCATTGCATTAGACCATGATTTGATTGCAGATGAGGACGATATTTCCGCATATAAGAATAAACTGATGGAAGAAAACGACGTCGATGAGGAAGCAATCAGCCAGCAGTATTCGGATGATGATTTGTTCTTTTATGCAACGGAAGAAAATGTACTGAATTATCTGATGGAGAGCGCGGTTCAGGTGGAATCGACAGAGGACAGCAGTTCGGAAGATGGTTCAGAGGAAGCTGCATCCGGTGATGAAACAACGGAAGCTACTGACGCAGATTCCACAGAAGCTACAACAGAAGCGGCAGAATAAGTCGGAATCAGAAAGCGGAAATGCAAAATAGCTGAAAAATCTTTCAAAATATAAAAAATTGTTTTGACAACAGACAAATGACGTGCTATATTAAACGAGTGCGTGAGAGTAGCACGCTCATGCAGTTGTGGCGGAATTGGCATACGCGCATGATTCAGGTTCATGTTCTCGCAAGGGAGTGTGGGTTCAAGTCCCATCAACTGCATTATAAACAGAGAGTCAATTACTTTGGTGGTTGGCTCTTTTTTTTTACTTGATTGCAGCGGTAGGGTATAGTAAAATACAAGTATTGACATGATTCGATATTCATTCTGGCGAATGGCGAATTGTGAATCGGCGAAAATATAGAATTAAAAAATGCGTGGGGGGGATGATATGTTTCATATTATATTATGTGACGATGATGTAAATTATATCGAATATTTAAAAAGTCTTATTTTAGAAAAATGAATTGCAATCAGAGGACGTCTTGTTTTATGAGTTTACCATCCGGGGAAGAACTGATTCGGAATTTAGGCAATCTGGGGGCGTGCGACCTCTTGATTTTGGATATGCAGATGAAGGCGTACGATGGACATCAGACTGCAGATTTATTCAGAAGAAAGTTTCCGAACAGTCTTTTGGTGTTTTGCTCAGGCGTAAGGAAACCGACAGATGAATCGTTTAAGGCTATGCCATATCGCTATCTGTTAAAAGATTATTCAGAGTTAAAGATGCAATCGGAAATTTTCGATATCATAGAAGCGATAAAGGAAAGAAAAACGGATAAACGGATTGTCGCAAAATCTAATTATAACACAATACTTATTAATCCGGATGATGTTACATATTTAGAGAATTACAGATATGGAAGTATCATTCATTTGTATCAAAAGAAAGACTCCCTTCAAAAAAAATAATATCCGATAAGAAGCTGCCGGACATGATGAGTCAGCTGACCGGTTTAGGATTTGTATATGCACACAATAGTTACATTGTGAATTTGGAAGTATGTGGTCAGACTGTCCGCCAACGGTGAAATTATGTTGGCAGACGGAGAAATTCTTACAGTATCACGTTCGAAACTGCCTGCGTTCAGGAAAGAATTTTCAAGCTGGATAAGCAGAAAGTATGGATAATGTTTAAGGGGGAAAGAGATGCGAATTCTTGATATAATTATTTTACTGCTTATTTGTATAACGAATGTTTATTATTTGTATATTTTCTGCAGCAGCTTTCTGGATAAGAGAGATTGGGTGAAAGGCTCAAAGATAAAAAGAAAGTATTGTTTTTGCAGGTGCAGTTATCAGTGTGTTTCTTGTGAATATGATAGGAAATGGGGATAAAAAACTGTGCCTGATACCAATTGTGTATCTGGCATTTTGCTTTGTCCTCTACTGTTCTAAAATCGGCAATGTTCTGATTTGCGTATTGATTGCATATTCCATTCTGTTTGGTTGTGACTGCTTGTTTGCAGCTTTGATGAATTTCTCAAATTTACAGTATAAAGAATATGACGGATTATGCGATGCAGATTCTGGGTAGTAAGCTTTTGGAATATATTGTGTTTCTGCTGCTTCTGCAGATGCTCGGTAAAAAAAAGAATAGAAAAATGGACAAATGGCTGTTTATCAGATATCTTTGCATTCCATTATGTAGTGTCGGCATGATGGCATCGGTGTTTTTTATGCAAGACCGGATGGAAATACGACACGGATGCAGGTTCTTATCCTTGTGTGTTTTGCCGGTCTACTGCTTGGGAATATTCTGGTTTTTTCCGCATTCAATCAGTATGCCGAAAATGCGCAGATATCAATGGAGCAGAACGTCCAGCTTGCAAAGAAAGAAAATGACATAAAACATTATAAGCAGCTGCTTCAGGCAAATGAGAGACATTATGAGGTGATTCATGATTTGAAGCATTATTTTAATGTGATATACAGTCTGTCGAAAGAACAGCAATATGATTCCATTGCAGAAGTTCTTGAAAGTCTGGACGCGCAGATGCGGGAAAGCGAGCTTGCTGTATATTGTGAAGAATCGCATGTACTCAATCTGATATTATCAGAATATAAAGAGCGTGCGGAACAGGCGGATATAAATTATGACGTATATGTTGAGCCGGGAATTGTGCTGAGTATGGTGAGCGATGTGGACATCATAGTGATGGTAAAGAATCTGCTTGATAATGCGATGATAGCGTCCATCCATTGTAAAAAAAGAACCGTTTATACAGGTAAGAATATTTATGCAGGAAATAGGCGGATTCTGTGTTATCAAGGTAATCAATCGATTTTCCGGTGAATTAGACAAAAATGGTGATTCTTTTGTCAGTACCAAAGCGGAGCCGGGACTGCATGGGTATGGAATAAGCAGCGTAAACAGAATTGCCGAGAAATATGGAGGCTGTCTGGAGTGCAGTGCAGATGAAGCGGAAAACATATTTGAGGCGGTGCTTATTTTGTCAACGGTCAGTACAGAGAATAACTAAATCATGATAGCAGAGACAGGTCCTCTGCTATTTTTTTTGCAAAAATTGACTATAAAACCGACAAAAATTGACTAAAGTATTGAATTTCTAAATTTAATTCCAAATAATGGGAACATCAAAAAATGACAGGGATATTATAGACGTTTGCGGAACGCGAAAAAATTTTGTGCAATTTTTTTAATACGTTTCGCAATTATCTGACAGGGATGTAAAAAGGGAGGAGTACATTTATGTTACATAGGAGAACTGTCCGTATTTGGACAAAAAAGATTGATATCAGCAGTTCTTATTATATCTATGCTGCTGGGACTTATTCCGCAGTCGGCATATATGGTAAGTGTCAAAGCAGAGGAAGCGTCAGAGACGGAACAGACGTATACAGATGATGGATTTACTATTACATACAGGGAAACAAGTGCGTGGAGCAATTATGTGAATGCAGAGATAACCCTGAAAAACAATACGGATGCAGACAAGAGTCTCTGGAAGGTGGAGTTTGACTATGATGGACAACTCGACCAGTATATGGAACGGCGATATTTTATCGTCAGAAGATGGAACATATGTCATTGGTGCTAAGACATACAACAGCACTATCGCAAAAGGCCAGTCGGTCACATTTGGTTTTATGGCGCATGGAGATGCCACAAAGCCAACATTTCCCCAAAACATACATTTTGCAGATACAAAGAATGCGGATGATGATTCGGACAAAGATGCAGATGATAAAGAAGATGATACAGATAAAGAGGATGAAACAGGAACAGGCAGCGGCGGTTCTGTCACAGTGCCGGGACAAACCTATGAAATACCGGAAAAGTGGGCAGGACTGAATTATGCACTTTTTACGTCCGGGGAGTCCAATCTTTCCTTTTATACCGGAAGTACAAATATAACAGGCTCTGTTCATACCAATCAGGATTTTTATTTCCAGGGCGGAAGTCTGAAGATTGACGGAGTGCTTGAGGCTGGAAAGAGCATAACGTTAAAGACGTCAGATAATGCAGAAGCACAGTCGGTTTGGTTTCAAAAAAAGAAAAAGCAGAAAAAATGGAAATGCCGGATATTACAAAAGAGGTGTCAGCGTATGTAAAGGAGCATGGAACGGTGTACGACGCTGGTGCGGTATTGGGATTGGATACAGTCGTTGTAGATACACCGATATATGCAGCCGGAAATCTTAGTATCAATTCGACGTCCTTTTTAGGACAGGGAATTGTATATGCAGAAGATAGCATAACATACAATGTCGGAGAAATGGCAACACCGGACGGTGCGCGTCTGTTTATCGCTTCGGAGAATGGAGATATTACACTGAATGGTTCCAACCTTTCATTAAACGCGGTACTTTATGCGCCGAATGGCTGTGTGTATGTGAATGCAAATGAATTAAATCTGAATGGAAGAATCATAGCGAAGCAGATATGTATAAACGGAACAAAGATAAATATAAATGCAGGACCGTGCGATTTTGACATGCTGGATTTTCTGTTTCAGCCGGAAATTGATTTCGTCATAACGGGAAATAAGAAGGAAAATCGAAAGGTTGTTTTTGACGTTAAGGAAATTCTGAATACAGAGTACCTTGTGAAGGAAGCTACAGTATGGAGCATTACAAGAGATGGCGAAAATGCAGAGGAGGATTTTGCCATAGATACCGATTCGTCCGATGATTTCCATAAGGAAATGATATTCAGAAAAGCAGGAACATATAATATTTCTGTAACAGTTACGACGGGCGAGGTAACTTATACGGTATCGAAAGAAATTGTTATAGCAAAGGATATGAAACCAACAGCGTCATTTGCGCTTTCACAGACATATCTGAAGCGGGATAAAAATGGAGTGGCGAAAGCAGCATTTACATGTCGTTCCGTATCCGAGGATGGAGATGATATCGGTCAGAGAATATGGACGGTGTATTATGATGCAGACAACAATGGAACATTCAGCGAAGATGAAGCATCTGTAATAAGTGATGGAAACGAGACGGAAATTTCTTATGAAACGGAAAACGTAGGAAAATATAAAGTTGTGTTGACTGCTGTTGAGACATTTGAAGATACAATACCAAAACTTATATCCGACGACGCGTATCTCAGGGATGACACTGCCGATATGACAGAGACAGCATGCATATTTGAGGTAGGAAATGAAGCTCCTACAGCAAATCTTGATATTGAGAAGTCAAAGTCGGCAGACATTGTTTTTACGGTAGGAGATGTAGATAGTGACACGCTAAGTGAATATAATGCAAAAAGCAGAAGCGTTAAAGGAGATTCTTGCGGAAAAAGGGATAGATGCAAAGGTTGACGCCATATCAACATCGACTATCACAGCGCAGGACAGTTTTGCATGGAAAGAGTACAGCCATTATAATCATGATGGCTATAAAAATCATATTATATATGATGAAGACAGTATAAAAATGGTTGGATATGAGTGGGCACCAAGTAAAGATTTCCTTTATATAGCAGACGATAATCCGGGACAGAAAGTATTTGAATTTGACCTTCAGAGAGATAAAACGGACTGGCACAGTATGGAAGGCGGAGGATTCCTTTTCAATACTACTGTTTCTGATGAAGATAATACAATAAATGGATTTTGCATTCTGATTACACGATTTGGTCTTAAATTAGTAGAAATTTCCTGCGACGACTTAAAAGGGTTCCGTGACGAAAATTACAACTGGGTACAGCATGCAGGAAGGCTTCTTCAGACCGTCAATATTTCCAATCTGTATGAGGAACATCATTTCAAGATAGTGGTTGACAGCAAAACGATATCCGTATGGGATGGCGAAAAAAAAATTTTGCTTGATAATTATGTGCTTCCGGAACATAGTGGAAGCTATGGTTTTGGGCCTATAACAAGCCAGACAAGACATGGCTGCAAGCAGCGTTCATATTTTACATTTAAAAACATAACCATGCGTACTATGACAGGAAGCAGTCTGTCGGATGTCGTAAGCGGTTATGACTGGAGAGCAGGCGCGTCCCATTATGTTATCAATCTCAGTCATACAGAGGTGCCGGAGCTTTCCGGTGATGAAGATACCGCGGACCTTGCGGCAGCGCTTATAAAGAATCAGGCGGTCTTTATCGGATTGGGAAATGGAACAAATGAAAATCAGTACACAAGACTGTTAAACACAACGGAAATGGGCGGTATGTTTCTTTCGTCAGCAAATATATCGTCGGAGATGGATAGTGTAAATAATTACATATTACAGTCAATCTTATCGAAGGATTATTCAATCAAGGAGTATATAACGACAGAAGATATTGTGGCTTATAACGATTTTTATCAGGATGCCGAAAATGATGAGATTTATGAGCAGCAATGGGAATATGAATATAATCCGTCTATATTTACATCGGCGGATGGAGAAGCGGAACATATCGTACGGAAAGAAAGCGAACCGATAACTGTTTTTGAAAATACAGGAGCGTATTCTGTGCGTTTGGCAGTCAGAGATAATCCTGCGGGGGAGAATGACGCTCTGGACGAGTATCGTATCGTCTTTGGTCTGATACAAAAGAGAATGAAAAGCTGCTGATAGTTCAGACAAGACCTGTTGCGGAAGTGAAAGCAGAGATATCAGACGGAGAAGGAGATACATGCATAGCAAATGTGACATATAAGGCGTATGATTTGGACCATGCGGATGATGACAGGAATGGTATAAGAGAAGAATATTTCTATTACAGGGATATGACAGATGCCGGATGGACAGAGGGAAAGCTGCCGAATAAGCTGGAAAAAGGGACATACTTATCTGGTGAAATATCTGGTAAAAGATGTTGAGGGAAGCCTGTCATTTCCGGCTTGTGCTGTTGTGAAAACAGGTGAGCTGATAAAATACGAGGAGCCGGATGATACCACACCGCCTACACCGTATATCAATGTGGCTAAGACAGAAATAAAGGTCGGAGAAGAAATCAGGATAGAGGGGTATGCGCTTGATGACTATGGTGTGGAGTCATTTGAAATGTATATAGACGGTGAAAAAATACTTGATGCGTTTGGAAGGGTTATATATAAGGCATCAAAAGCCGGAACAGTAATTGTTAAGGTGGTTGCAGTGGATATCGGGGGAAACCGGGCAGAAAAGGAACTGGAGATAACTGTCGTAGACAAGCGGGATACAACTGCGCCTATAGCAGAGATAACATCGCCGACAGATGGCTCGGAACTTGGCTTCAATATCGAGATAAAAGGAACTGCATCCGACGAAACAAAACTCAAGAAGTATACACTTTCATACAGAAAAGCAGATGCCGGAGAGTATAAGGTGTTTAAAGAAAGTACGGAAGCGGTGAAGGAGGATGTTCTCGGAAACCTTGACGTATCAAAGTTTACTGCCGGTACATATGACATTTTGCTTACAGCAGAAGACGAGGCAGGAAATGTATCGTATTCTGGCATAAAGCTGTATATAGGAGAAGGAAAATCGGAATCACACGATTTGTTTGCTGTAAATTTATCACACAGCCGGGCATCCATCGGTACCAGACGTTTCGATTCAGGTTACGCTTCCTGACGATATAAAAAAGAGGACAGCCTTGTCATATATCAAGGAGATAAACAGATAGCGTCCGGTACAAAGAAGGCGTCCTTTACTTACGAGAAAGCCGGAAAAGTAACGATAACAGTAGCAGGGACAAATGATGCGGGAGAAGAAAAAGAAAGTGAGTACCGCCTGTACATTTATCAATGATACGGATAAAACTGCGCCTGCTGCTGAAATTACAGCTCCAACAATAGACCAGACGCTGACGGAGCCGGTTGAGATAGTGGGTTCGGCATATGACGAGACTGCACTTGACTTCTGGAAACTGGAATACAGAATGAAAGATGATAAGGAGTATCAGCTTATTGCCGAAGGCGATTCTGCAAAGAAGGATGAAGTGCTTGGCAGACTGGATACGACTATGCTCATGAACGGACAGTATGAGGTCAGACTCTGGGTGCAGGACCAGGGTGGAAATATAACCAGGCTTGAAAATGACTAATGTAGTTGAGGGAGAACTGAAAGTCGGCGCCATGCATATAGGATTTACAGATATAACAGCCGCAATGGGTGGAACAACGGTATCAGTAAACCGTATGTATGACAGCAGAAATAAGAGTGAAGGGGACTTTGGAATTGGCTGGACGCTAGGAGTTTCAGGTGTGAAGCTGATAGAGTCCAACCCAATAACCGAAGGCTATCAGATGGTTCAGAGCGGCACAAAGTTCAACACCAGGTACGAAATGACAGAGACCGTAAGCCATGACGTGACAGTGACGTATGGGGATGGAACAAGTGACAGATTTGAGATAACTTTTTCACCACAGAGAAAGGCGCTTGCACCAATATCAGAGCTTACGATTGGATATAAGTGTGTGACAAACCAGAAGGTAAAACTGGAGATAGAAAATGATACATCGGCTTTTATTTCCGGCGGAAATGTTGTGTTCTATGATGAAAGCATGTATGATGAGATTAATTACAAGCTTACGACGGAGGATGGGCGAAGTCATATACTTAAACAGTGACGATGGCGTCTATAAGCTTGAGGATACAAATGGAACTGTCATAAATGTAGATAAGAACGGTTACCATGCGCAGGATGGAAGAAGCATCACATTTACACGCGATTCAAAAGGCAGGGTAAGCAAGGCAGAGGACCCGAACAACAACGTAGTCACATACCAGTATGACGACAATGGGGACCTCGTATCAGTTACGGACCAGGCTGACAGAACCGTATCATTTACCTATGATAAAAAGCACAACCTCATATCAATAACAGACCCGATGGGAATCGCTGTAGCCAGAAATGAGTATGACGATGATGGCAGACTGGTAGCAACTATAGATGCAGACGGGAACCGGATGGAGTATGAGCATGATGTGGATGGACGAAGTGAGATAATAAAAGACCGGAGAGGAAATACCACTTTATACACCTATGATGATAATGGTAATGTTCTGCAGATAGTAGATGCGTATGGAAATAAGACTACGAACACCTATGACAGTTATAATAATCTATTGTCAACAACGGATGCAAACGGAAATACAACAAGTTTCAAATATGATGAATCAGGCAATGTAACATCTGTTACTGCTGCGGACGGAGTGACTGTAAACAGTACCTATACACAGGAAAATCTGGTTTCATCTATAAAAATGCTTGATAAAACTGTTATGACTATGAGTTATGACAGTGATGAAAGATTATCTTCAATTGAAGATGCAAATGGAAATGAAACGACATATAGTTATTCATCCGATGGCAAGCTTACAGGACTGGCAGACGAGATAGGTCAGATTCAGCAGATAACGTATGATGCAGATGGAAATGTGGCGAGTACAACAAATGGGGAAGGAGAAAGCGCAGCATATACATACGACAAGGATGGTCGATGCACAAGTGTTACAGTAAGCAGAAAGGAAGAAGGGAATACTCTTACATTTACAAGCTATTATAGTTACAATTCGGCAGGCGATATTACAGAAAGTATATATAGATAACGCAGGAAACGTAACAAAGTACGAATATGATAAGAATGGGAACCAGGCGGCGTCTATTGATGCAAAAAGGAAGACGTGTAACATATACTTATGATGAGCTTGGCAACATGACAGGAGTATCATATCCGGATGGAACGTCAGAAAGTTATACTTATGATGAAAATGGAAACAATGTATCAGCGACAGACCGCAGTGGACTTACTGTAATTATGAAATATGATAAGCTTGACCGCATGACGGAGATGACTTATGCGGATGGTTCCTGTGAGAAATATGTGTATGACAAAGTTGGAAATGTAGTCGAGAGCATTAGCGTGTGCGGCGCAAAGACAACGTATGAATATGATAATTTAAACAGAAATACATCCGTTACAGATACCTATGGCAATGTCACAACATTTGAGTATGATGATTCTTCACGTCTTGCTGCTCGTATTGATGCAAATGGAAATAAGACATCTTATGAGTATGATGATAATGGGAATATAACAAAAAGACCACATACGCAGATGGGAACAGTGTTACAGCATTATATGATGCAAGAAACAGAGTCATAGAGCAGAAGGATCAGAACAACAACAAAACCAGCTATGCATATGATGGTGCGGACAGACTGACGAAAGTGACGGATGCATACGGAAACAGTTATGTCTACACTTATGACGATAATGGCAACCTTACAGCAGTAACAGACGCTAAAGACCAGACAACATCGTATGAATATGATTCCGTAGGACGTGTGTCAAAAGTACGAAACGCACTCGGAAAGACGATGGAGTATTCATATGATGAAACCGGACGTGTGACTGAATATAAGGATTACGCAGGAACGATAACCAAATATGCATATGATGATATGGACCGTCTGATAAGAAAAAAAAACGGTTGGGCTGTCGGCAACCGTATATTACTATAGTGAGACAGGACTTCTTACCAAGGTAATTACCTCCGCAGAAGCAGTTACATTTGGGTACGACGAATATAGTCGCTTGATATCAAAGACGGATGCAAATGGAGTAAAACTTTCGTATACATATGATGCATGCGGACGTTTGTCTGCGTTTGATAACGGATACGGTAAGACAACCTATGAGTATGACCTGCTTGACAGGGTGACGAGGGTAGTAGACAGAAATGGTAAGGCAACCCTCTATGAGTATGATTCGCTTGGAAACAGAAGTGCTGTCCGTAATCCGAATGGAACAGTTGTCACATATACTTATGATGCATGTCAGAGATTAAAGGAAGAATGCATTACAGATGCAAATGGAACGCAGCTTGCAAAGTACAGTTATGGAATAGGGAAGGCGGGAGAACGTACATCCATAACCGAATCGGACAGCAGCAGCGAAACGAAGATAACATATCAGTATGACAAGCTGAACCGGCTGACAAAAGAAACGATTGCAAGAGGCGACGATGAACTTACAAACGAGTACAGTTACGATGAAGTAAGCAATCGAATCAAAAAAGAAACATCAATAACAGGCTCGGATAAATGCGATTGCTGACATAAGTTCAAATGATGTACAGGTGAACGAAGGCGTCACTGAATATACATACAATGCGCTCAATCAGCTGATATCAGAGGTTTCAGATGGAAAGACAAAGACATATACATATGATGCGAATGGTAATCTTATAAAACAAATCGGCGAGAATACCGTTGATTATGCATATGACAAAGAAAATCATCTGTTGAGAGTAACTATTCAGCGTGGCAACAGTGTAACGATAGAATCGTATACATATGATTACGAAGGTAATCGAACATCAAAGACTGTAAATGATGGGGAGACTACACTGTATGTAAATGATACAAGCGGAAGTCTTTTCGATGGTAACGACTTATACGGATGAGGACGGAAAGGAAAAAGCATATTTTACAAGAGGCGATTCCTCCGAACTTCTTTCGATGGAGTCCGAAGGAAACTATAGCTGGTATCATTATGATGGACATGGAGATGTAAGGTCGCTTACAAACGAAGATGGAGGTAATAACAGACAGCTACAGTTATGATGCATATGGAAATCTGCTTGAAAAGGAGGGTGATACAGAAAACGAACTCCTCTACACAGGGGAACAGTACAATTCAGCGACAGGTTTATATTATCTTCGAGCAAGATACATGAATCCGGGAACCGGAACATTTATCAGTATGGACAGCCACAGGGGAAGTATTTATGACCCTGTCAGCCTGCATAAGTATCTGTATGCAAATGCGAATCCGGTGATGTATACGGACCCAAGTGGGTATAATGGCGTAGCAGAGGCTGGTACATATATAGATTGTACATCTGTTATTAGAGCTGCGGAGATGTATTATAACACTGTTATTTTTAAAATTGGAATGAAACTGCTTAGTCAATTGAAAGCTATTGTAGCAGTGGAATCAGTGGTACAGCTATCTTCAGATATAATTTTAGATATAGGTATAGATGGGGCATTGTCAGGAACAGGCAGTGTTGAAAAAAATATCTTTAGAATTATTCATGAAGGCAGTAGACGCAGTTACACTTGCATATATAATAGCTGGTGATTGTGTTGCGCTTGGTCTTGCTTCCATTACAATAGAAACCGTAAAGTCGGATATTGAGGCAAATGCAACTGTATTGCCCAAAAAAAAAGAATGACCAATTTAAAGGTCATTGTGTTTATGTTTTGCGAGATTCTCAGAGGGAAAATAAAGTTGCATATGTTGGAAGGACAAAAAAGACCTTGGAAAAGGAGACAGGAACATGAAAAGGATTTAAGCAAATATACAAATGGGAGACCATGGACAATGTATATTGTTAAAGATAAGTTATCGCTATCAGAGGCATCGGCGCTTGAAAATGCTCTGATTTGCATATATTCTATTAGTGCATTAGCCAATGCAAGACATGAAATAGCGGTCAAGAATTTTGATAAATTTGAAAGTGAGTTCGATAGAGCTGCTTCAATTTGCAGAATGCCACTGAAAAGATTAAAAAGTGTGATGAAAGGAGACTACAATTAATGGGTGCTTGGTCGGCAAAAATTTTTGATGATGATGGTGCATCAGATATTAGAGATGAGTATAGAACTTTGTTAGGATATGGAATGTCCTTAGAGGAGGCGTATAAAAAAGATAGAGGATTATTTTTATCCGGATTATCAGGGACAGTTTGAGGAAGATGTTTATTGGCTTGCCATTGCACTTTTCCAATGGCAGAATGGAATTTTGCTAGACACTGTAAAACAGCGTGCATTAGAATGCATCGATGATGAATCTTATCTGGAACGCTGGAAAGATAGTGGAGAAAAAGATATATCAGGAAAGGGTGAAGGTGTTAGCAGATTTAAAATATAAGCTGACAAATGTAGTGAATGAAAAAAAGAAAACGGTTCGCAAAGCCGCCAAAATATATGAGATTTAAGACGAAATGGAAGAAAGGCGATTTGTTGGCGTATAAGGTGACAGAGCCAATGATAGAGTGGGAAGACTCTATAAAGCCGCAAGTGCGAAAGCGGGTTAATTGAATCACAGAGCAGGTTAAGGAACAGATATATATTGCTTCGAGTGATTGATATTGCAAAAATGCCAATATCATACATTTGTCCGGAATTGGATTACGCGTCAAGTCCTGTTGTTATGCTGTATGACTGGATAGGCGATACAATACCATCAAGTGATGAAATAGATAGGATTCCGTTCAGACCGATTGTAATTGATTTCTGGGCAAAAAAGAAAAAAGATTGTTGCATCGATTGATTTGGAAGTGAAGGATTCAAAGGAAGAAAAAAAAAAATTTTGGGGAGTTTATTTTTTTGAAGGAAGAAAAAGAATATGACTTTCCCAAAATGTATCTTGAACATCAATGTTCGCCGATACAAGTTGTTGCTCAATTTAATCTTACATTAATACAAACATTTGCACATGAAAAAGATGAGGAAGCGGAGTGGTATTCAGTTGAACATTTTTTTGATGAGCGGTAGATGAGAATAGGTACGAAGTTTTTTTAAGGTGTCAGTATATTCTACCTATTATGTATCGGCGGATGGCATTTTGATAAACATTTTATTGAAAAAATATAATGCGATTATGGAACTTATTAATATATATAGTAAAAAATATGGTTTTCGAGTACATTTGTTCTGGGAGGAATAGATAATATGGAGTTTAATGATTTATGTCAAGAGACAGAGAAAAAAGGGATATTATTTATTCCAAAGCGATATTGAAAAAGGCGTTAATTGACTTGATTTCCAGTATATATACAAAAAGGAGAATTTGCATTATTGTTGGGAGAATTTTAGACAATTTCATAGATTGAAATTAAAAATTAGACCAACAAATGACTTTTTATAAAGAAAACTGGAAAAATATATTCAGGACACAGCAACATGTTTTTTTTTGCTGTGGATGCTGAATGTCTTCAAGGAGAAAACAAATTGATGCCGATTGAATCTGATAAATTGGGGAAAATTCTCGAAAGATTTTATTGGGAATTAGATGAAATATATATATTGTAGTGTCAAATTTGACTGGTTGATTTCTGTCAACCATATGTTTGAATTTAATTTTATTGGTAATGAACTGATAAAATGTATAAAAAGAAAGTATAGTGAGCAGAGGCTGCCAATCGCTTATAATCAGTTGTAAAGAATATGAGTAAATATTTGAAGAATTGTTTTGAGCTTGTTGTTTTATGATTTTGTGATGGTACTTGAGTTGAGATATAAATTCAAAGTGCCATTAAAAAAAAATAAGAGGACACATAGGAACAGTACAATTCAGCGACAGGTTCATATTATCTTCGAGCAAGATACATGAATCCGGGAACCGGAACATTTATCAGTATGGACAGCTACCTGGAAGTATCTATGACCTTATCAGATTTCATGAGTATATGTATGCGAATGTCTATCTGGTGATGTACTCTGCACACACAGGATGGGAAGTAGGTGATATATAAATGGCGAGGATGACTTGTATTTGTGGCAAAACGTTAAGCAATCATGAGTGCCCGAAATGACATTGAACTTATAGTATATACCGATAAAGAGTGGGAAGAAATTTTTGATTGTGAAAGTATTCAACCATGGTTAATACCAATACCAAGATATAATGTGTGGAGATGTCCCGCATGCAAAAAAAGAATATATGTGTTTGAGGGGAAAAAACGATAAACCAATTATGATTTATCAATTAGAGGAATTTGAAGATTGAGAGCTAATTCAATGCCGAAAAACGTTACCATACAAAATGTAGGACAACCTGAGGAATACCATTTCTTGGTGGGATGATACAGAGATTGGTGATGCATTTTTCAAGAGAAATGAAAAAAATCCATCGGGACAAATGATAAACAAGAAACATTAGTTAGGAGTTTATATGTATCATAATGAAATGAAAGAAATAATAGAAAAAGTAGTGAAAGGTGATATAGATAGAGATGCGTTAATAGAATATTTAATTAACAATTTTGATTGGGAAAAAATATATGACACAAGTGAGACAATGATATCAGATTGCGTTTTTCACTTTAAAGCATTATGCTAGTGGAGAAGAAGATGTTGGTGATGAGGAATGGTTGTATTTCTTAGAGTGCTTATCGGGGAAACGTGAGTATAATATAGAAGAAAAAAATGAGTATCATAACGAAGTCTCTCTAGCGACAGTCTTAAATTATAGTATCACTATTAGATATTAAAAGGACTATTTAAGTCTATAAGGTGTACTATCTGTAATAACGCATAAATTATGTTGGTAAGCTTACGAGATATAACTCTTGTTGCGGTCAGATGATAACGTGACTGGATTTAAATGTAAAAAACTATTGCCAAAAAAAAAGTTGTTTTATAAAAAAGAAGATAAAGGATGGCGATACATTTTTATAGAATTTGTGATAAGAGTGGTTGCTTTTTCAAATTTTGCATATTATGCTTTCGAATTAGATGGAAAAAGATGGTCGAAATAAAAATGGGATAATAGAGTTACGACGTTTGCCATGGTAAAGGGGGAAAAGAAGATGTTTAGAAAAAATACGGACCGTATTGCGGATACAAGAAGTGCGCATGTAAAATTTGATAATAGCAATCCATACAAAGCCACAGTCAATGGCGAACGACTGAGGACAGAAAACTCATGCGATGTTGATGTCTTAGTAAACCAATTAATGAAACAGCATAATAATCCTAAAGCACAAAGATATTTAAGTGAAATTCGGCAATATATAACGTATGAAGACGAGCATGCTCTAACCTGCTGGGGTACAGAGCGGTATCTGGATGAAATACTTCCTAAATTTTATTCAGAAGAAAATATTCAGTTGAAAATACAGCTTATCCATGATATTAATAAAATGGGCTGTCATGTTTTTTTTTTATCTGATATAGGCTCTTTAGAAGGGGATGAAGTAAAAAAAAATAACCCCGCTTCTTATGAGGTATGTGGGTCGGTTTGAAGATTTATCATCTAAATTTGCGTTGATTCTCTATATGGGCAGAAAAGGCAATTATCAAGCCACGGATTTTCTTGATTGAGGAGTTTAAAAAGCCAAATATATACAAAAAGGAAATAACAGATGAAATGACGGATTATGAAAAATCGACGGCATGGAACACTTCAAGAAGATGGGCAGTTTCAATGCATTATTACAGATTAAAGATAAATCAAGGCTGGATGATTATATAGAATTTACTAAAAATGCGGACATGCGGCAGGATTGCTTTTTTATTGTAGATTTAATAGCTCATTTTAAGTGTGAAAAAAGTTATAACTGTTTGATTGAATTGTTGAATGGTGAGACTCGTAAGTTGCAGGCGGCGGCATTAGATGGATTACGTTTTTTTTATAAATATGATGGTATAGAGGAGCAGGTCCGTCCTTTTTTTTGGACAGTGAGCGTGATGTATTGAGGGAATATGCCAAAAAAGGTTATGAAAAAAATCGAGAAATACAAGCTGAAAAATGAAAAAGGAAAACGTATGAAAGTTTACGATGCCAAAAGTGTTGACTTTGAAAAATGCAGATACGGATTTTTTTTTGTTAGCGATTGGGAAATAGATGATATATATGTAAAATCATTTGGACCAGTAAAATCGTATTTTCCGGGACCTATTAAGATATATAATCCTATAGTTATTCCGGTGATGTAAATTTATGATAGGAGATGTTGGATTTGATTGAAACACAAAGTGCATGTTTAATATTTTGTTCAAAAGACATAGAAACCATAAAATTATGTGAATATGTTTTCGAAGATGTGAAAGATGTATATTTTGTTAATAATAATGTATTAAATCGATTTCCGTGTAAATTACTTTCACCTAAAAAATTTGCTTACAATTATTCTCAAAAAAAGGCATTCAAAAATGTCCTGTGAGGATATATTAAATTTATTGGAAATAACAGATACGGAAAGAATTGATAGACAATGGAGATATCTTGGAAATGATAAATGGATATATTCGGTAGCACTGGGGATAGCATTAGGAAAGAAAAAATTTTTGTATGCCATGGATGCCGACGATGGATTATCAGGAATATCGAAATAGTTTGATTATAAATGCAATGAAAAAGGTGAATGGAAAAGTGTTATTCCCATTAGCAGAGATGGAAGAATTTCGTTTTATTGATAAACAAGATATTGTCATAAAACATTTTAATAATAGCATGTAAGTTTAGATATTAGGTTTAGAAACAGTATCATACAATTGCATATGGGGAGTTTATAGAAACAAAATGTCAAATAGAATAATAGGAAGGAGACAAAGCGGGGACAAGTTTATGGATGTTCGGGAAATCCCTCTAAGCAATAATAGTGGTATTTTGATATTATAATATATAGATAAAATGGAGCATGAATATGAAGGACTTAGGTGAATTGTTTTCTCGGGCAAAAGATAAAAAAAATATATAAAGATATATTTGAATTTAAAGAATTAATTAATAAAATTAAGGAAATTGATAATGGACTTGAGTTGGATTGGGATACTGGTGCAGGCGAAGATTGGGCACAATTTGTAAAAAGGGGTGGGGGGTGGCAATTGTATGTATGTTGCACACTAAAATTGGTATTGCATTTATCCGTAGAGATTTGATTGATTCAAAGACTTTGGAGCTTTTGCAACCATTATTCATTGTTGATTTTTTTTTGATTATGAGTCAGAGGAATGGTGTATTGATTTGAATCTTTTGAAAGAAAAAGTTCCAGAGATTGAGTGGTTTGTAACGAAGGATGCTGTTGATAATAAAAAGAATGTCATTGCTTGATTTATATTTTGCAACTGTTTAAATAAAGAAAATCATATCTATGACTATGCTGGAAACCACTTGTTAGAGAATGTCAATGAAAGAAATACAAGCTGAAATATGAAAAAATAAAACGTAAGGTGGAAAAATTATAGGAGATTCTATTCTAAACCAAATTATAGAGGGAAATGATAGAAAAAAAGTACATAATATTCAATGCATAGAAAAAGGTCAAGAAAAAAAGATGCCGTGATAGAATCTATAGAAAAAAAGATGCTGTTGAAATCAAGTTATTTTTAGAAGATTTAGTGTTGGAAAAGGAAGGGGATAATTATTTTGAATCATTAATTGAACCAAGAAAAAGAACTCGAGAATAATTACAAGTAAATTGTTGTGTAAAGGTTGTTGCAAAAATGAATACATTAGGCAAAATATTCTAAATGTTGTTCAATTGAAGAATATGCATCAATTGAACAACATTTAGAATATTTTGAGTATTGGACGATGAGCTTAAAGTCATAAAATGTTGAAATGGTAAATGATTGAATATGAATGAAGAACAGTTAATAGAATCTATCAAATATTTAGTTGATAAATATTTAAACGATAAAAATGATTTGGTAGAGTTAATAATACAGGATACGGATAGTGTAAAATTCGTTTTGTCAGAAATAAATAAGAATAAGAAAAAGAGAATATGAGGAAAGCGATGTTGATATGCTTAAAGATATATCCTTTTATTACCTTTAAGTATTAATGTAGTATTCTATTTTGGTTTGACAATAATACAATATTCTTTGTTTGACAATGTCTGGAAACTGGAATATAATGTAGGATACTTGTGAGAAGTATACGCGGAAACATAGATTTTGTTTAGGAGGTAGTCGGCGATGGCTGAAAAGAAACAGGTAGTTACCTATACAGGACTCAAAAAAAATTGAGGAAGAACTTCAGGATTTGAAAGTAAATAAACGGAGAGAGATTGCTGCTAAGATTAAGGAAGCAAGAGAGCAGGGCGATTTATCTGAAAATGCTGAGTATGATGCTGCTAAGGACGAGCAGAGAGATATAGAGAGCAGAATTGAGCAGTTAGAGGCTATTTTGAAAAATGTAGAAATCGTTGACGAGGATGAAGTTGATACGGAAGTTGTCGGTATTGGACGTACAGTAACCGTATTTGACTATGAGTTTGACGAGGAGGTTATTTTCCATATTGTTGGTTCCACAGAAGCCGATATTATGCAGAATAAGATTTCCGATGAATCACCGGTTGGTATGGGCGTTAAAGGGCGCTCGTGTTGGAGAAGAAGTAACCGTTGAAGCTCCGGATGGTGATTTTAAATACAGAGTTCTGGACATTAAGCGGGCAATATAAGTTCAATTTTCAGACAAATGAGATTGGTTTGCGGATAAAAAGCAGACTTTGAAGCGTCAGATGGAATGTCCGGGGATAAAAGCCGGTTGGCTGAAATGGACATGCATCGGATTGTAAGATGAAAATTTAGATTGTTTAATTATTATATAGATAGAAAGAGATTGGTAAAATGGCAGAGCAGAATAAGAATAATCAGGAAAAGGTACAGGATTTGAACCAGCTGCGCAAGGTAAGACGTGAGAAGCTTGCCAATTTGCAGGCAGAGGGAAATGACCCATTTAAGATTACAAAATATGATGTAGATACGCATGCACAGGATTGTAAGGACAAGTATGATGAGTATGAAGGCAAGGATGTAAGCATTGCCGGAAGACTTATGGCAAAACGTGTTATGGGAAAAGCTTCTCGTTCTGCAACGTAATGGATGTTTCTGGAAATATTCAGTGCTATGTTGCCAGAGATGAAGTTGGCGAAGAACCGTATAAGGCATTTAAAAAGATGGATATTGGCGATATTGTCGGCGTAAAAGGCAGAGTATTTACAACAAAAATGGGAGAAATTTCCATTCATGTAACATCCATTATTCTCCTTTCAAAGAGTCTTCAGATTCTTCCGGAGAAATTCCATGGACTTACGGATACGGATATAAGATACAGACAGAGATATGTCGACCTGATTATGAATGAGGAATCGAAGAAGACATTTATTACACGGTCCAAAATTATCAGTGAAATTCGAAGATGGCTGGATGGACAGGGCTTTTTGGAAGTGGAAACGCCGATGCTTGTTTCCAATGCCGGCGGCGCTGCGGCAAGACCATTTGAAACGCACTACAATGCTTTAAATGAAGATGTAAAACTTCGTATTTCTCTGGAACTTTATTTAAAACGTCTGATTGTAGGCGGCTTTGGAAAAGGTTTATGAAATTGGACGTGTATTCAGAAATGAAGGTGTGGATACCAGACATAATCCGGAATTTACATTGATGGAATTGTATCAGGCATATACAGACTACTATGGAATGATGGATTTGACAGAGAATTTGTTCCGCCATCTTGCAGAAACTGTGTGCGGCAGCAGTAAAATCACATACAATGGTATTGAAATTGATTTCGGAAAGCCATTTGAACGAATTACAATGAATGACTGCATTAAGAAATATACGGGTATTGATTTTGATACAGTTGCAGATGATGCGGCTGCGAAGAAGCTTGCAGACGAGCATCATATCGAATATGAAGCACGTCATACAAAGGGCGATATCATTAATCTGTTTTTCGAGGAGTTCTGCGAGGAGAAGTTGATTCAGCCTACATTTGTTATGGACCATCCGCTTGCTGTTTCCCCTCTTACCAAGAAGAAGCCGGATGACCCGGAAAAGGTTGAACGTTTTGAATTGTTTATTAACACATGGGAAATGTGTAATGCATACTCTGAGTTAAATGACCCAATCGACCAGCGGGAGCGTTTTGCAGCGCAGGATGCAGCTTTGCTGCCGGGGATGAGGAAGCGAATCATACAGATGAAGATTTCTTAAATGCGCTTGAGGTTGGCATGCCACCTACAGGCGGCATCGGATACGGAATCGACAGACTGGTTATGCTGTTGACAGACAGTGCAGCTATCCGGGATGTATTGCTGTTCCCGACGATGAAGTCACTTGATAAATAAATCCAGTATTTATACGGGTTTGCGAGGTTCGGCGAAGCCGAAAATCATACACCTTACACCAAACTAACACCAATCGGTGCAGGAAAATTTGCAGAATGCGTAAGCAAGACACCAGTGGAATAGTTGTATTTTAGAGTGTGAATGAATGGGCAGTCCCATAGAGGGATTGCCCATTTTTAGAAGAAACGGGAAAAAAGTATGCTGATGACAGTAGCCATTATAGAGATTTCGTTTCTCTGTAATGGCTGTTTTTTATACCCAAATCTTGACAGAAACAAGGGGGAACAGTAAAATAAAACTATAGTTAGCGAAAACTAACAAAGAGCCATCGCTTTTTCTTAATATAAGCTAGTTAAATACTGCTGACTGTATAAAAGATAGGAAATATGAAATATAGAAGAAAAGAATAGTATGAAAGAAAAAATGAATGAATTATATCAAACAAATATAACGGATGGAAAATGGATTGCCTATGACATTCCCGGAAACGTTGGCTGGCTTACATATGTGGTTGGACTGGTAGTTTTTATCGTTCGAAAAGCGGAATATATAAAAACACTGCCTGTGTTCTTGCTGGTTGTGCTGGCGGCAATACCGGCGGCAGCAATGCTTGTGGGCATTTTTGAACTGATAAACGAAAGAATCCATAAACTTGACCGCTTACTGACTAAAAAGAGACTGCTCAGAGGGTTTGGAGCGCTTATGTACGGTGGCTTGGGAGGAACCATTTTATCACTGACTGGTTATCGTATTGTTTCATCTGACGAAAAATCAAAATACAGCCATTTATTTTGCAGTGATGGGTGTTGGCGCTGTTCTGTGCATGATATTTTGCGGACTGCTGTATAAGGGGTATCATAAATGCGAAAAGACCGCAGGCGAAGTGTCTGCGATGCAGGATTGCTAGTAATAAAAATAGAAAATAAAACTTTGTACCAGCGCCGGATGTAAGCAGTTATGACATGATTGTTAATAAAAAATACAAATTAAAACATAGATAAATCGGACACAATAGGAGTATATATTCGTATTAATATAAAAATTAAAATAGTTTTGCGGTTATAAATCGCAAAACCATTGAAAATCAAACGAAAATGCGGTATATTGAATATTGTGGAGGTGGTCAAAATGATTTATAGACCGTTATATGTAGATAAAATTATGGCGTATGTAGATACACCTTTTGTCAAAATTCTTACAGGTGTGCGACGCTGTGGAAAATCAACTATTTTAAAAAATGATTATGGAAAAACTGCGTACGGAGAGAAATATTTCATCGGACTATATCGTGAATTATCGCTTTGACTCAATGGAATATGAGGAGATGACTGCCAGACAAATGTTTACGGAACTGAAAGGCAGACTTAGTAAAAATGGAAAAACTTATTTTTTCCTTGACGAAGTGCAGGAAATCCAAGGTTGGGGAAAAAGTTATTAACTCGCTTGCTTCTGATTATGATGTAGATATTTATGTGACAGGCTCAAACTCCCGGATGATGTCTTCCGAGATTTCAACTTATTTAACAGGGCGTTATGTGACATTCCGAATTTATACCTTATCGTTCAAAGAATATCTTGATTTCAAATCAAAGTATACCGCTTTAGACAATCCGAAAACAGAGCTTGCCGGATATATCAGGCTTGGCGGGTTCCCGGCAACTCATTTGCAAGATTACACACAGGACGAAGTATATACTATAGTCAGAGATATTTATAATTCCACTATTTTTTCAGATATTTTGTAAAGAGAAATCAGATTCGCAAGATTGACCAGTTGGAGCGAGTGGTGAAATATACATTTCAAAATGTTGGTAATACATTTTCAGCAAAATCAATTTCTGACTATTTGAAATCAGAACATCGAAAATTGGACAATGAAACGGTGTATGGCTATCTTGAAAAACTTGAAAAAGCCTATCTTCTTCACCGTTGTTCACGATATGATTTACGGGGAAAGGAACTTTTTGAAAACGCAGGAAAAATTTTATCTTGCAGATGTTTCGCTTAAATACAGTGTCTTGGGATATACAGAAGATAGTGTCGCTGCAAGCCTTGAAAATGTGGTGTACCTTGAACTGTGCCGCAGGGGGTATACTGTCCATATTGGAAAAGTGGATGATGGAGAAATTGACTTTGTAGCTATCAGACAAAATGATAGGATTTATGTTCAGGTATCGCAGGAAATCCGTACAGAAAAGACCGAAAAGAGAGAGTACGAGCGGTTGCTTCAGATTAAGGATAACTATCCGAAGTATGTGCTTCGCACAGATGCTTTTGCAGGAGGTAATTATCAGGGAATTAAGACAATGCACATCGCAGACTTTCTGCTCAGCGATGAGTTTTGAGTTTATTGACGGGAGAAATGGCGGTTCTCCTGTCCCGGCAGTTCAAAATTGTTGACAAGTTTTTCTCCTAAAGTATAATAATTAAATAATCGGACACTTGCGGTTACGAATGAATATGTTAGATTACATGAATGATAATTTTTTTGCAGACGGTCTGCACAATTGGATTACGCAGATAACATGGAGGATAATTTAGTGTGAAGAATAAAATTTTAGTTATAGATGATGACTGTGATTTGTCTTTTATAATTTCTGAAATGTTAGAGAACTATGGGTATCATGTCAAATGTGCCGAGAGTGGGGATAAGGCTTTTGAGCTGCTTTCTTCGGAAGTGTTCCATTTAATTATTCTGGATATCAATTTGCCGGAAACGACAGGCTTTGAATTGTGCCGCTGGGGAGCTTAGGAAGTCGTCGGCGGTTCCGATTATTTTTGCCAGCGCCAGAGTGAGCGAAACGGACAGAATTACAGGTCTTGATATCGGTGGGGATGATTATTTACCGAAACCCTTTTCGTTAAAGGAGCTGCTGGCAAGGGTAAATGCATTGATGCGACGGACATATGGCTTTGGCAGCGAAGAAAAGATTGTGACTTTTGGAGATGTAGAGGTAAACATGACAGCAAGAACCGTATTAAAGGCGGGCGAGGCGGTTTCGCTTTCGTTAAAAGAGTTTGATTTGCTGGCGTATTTGTGCATGCATACGAATACTGCAGTTGCAAAAGAAAAGCTGCTGTCCGAGGTATGGGGTGCGTTTCGGACGGTAGAGCCATCTACAGTGGCGGTTCATATTCGCTGGTTAAGAGAAAAACTGGAGAAAAATCCGGCTGAACCTGAGTTTATCAAGACCGTCTATAAGGTAGGTTACATGTTGGACGTCAAGGCATGATAATATTCAAAACAGACCGAAAATTGATAAAAAAAAAAAGGAAAAACAGGAGGGTTTAGCATGGCAGTATCAAATATAAAGGCTGCATTTGAAAGCAATATTAAAGAGTGTGGGAAATAGTAACTTCTCTCGAAAACTATTCATGGCGTAGTGATTTGAGTAAAATTGAAATTATTAATGAAAATCAATTTATAGAATATACAAAAGACGGTTATCCGACAACATTCACAATTACCTGTGCAGAGCCTTATAAACGTTGGGAATTTGATATGGAAAACAGTAATATGAAAGGACATTGGACGGGTGTTTTCTCAGAAAAGAACGGACGCACAGAAATTGATTTTACCGAAGAAGTAGCGGCTAAGAAAAATCATAATGAAACCTTTTGTCAAATCATATCTGAAAAAACAGCAAGAATTATACGTCGCTGATTTAAAAAGGCATTGTAAGGGTAACATCTGGTTTTTCATACAAATCGTACATAGAGATAACAAGTGTGGATTTGGTGAAAAAGCTTGTTGCAGAACCAGGGGAATCAAAGGTAGAAAATGAAAAAAAAAGATGGATTGGATTGGGGTTGCTTTTTTCGGCTGTTATAATAGCGGTAACTCTGATAATTTATTTTAGAAATAATGAAAAAGATGACAGGTGAGGATACTTCCCAATATGTTGTGGAGGTAAATGAGATTGAGCAGCTTGCAAAACTTGGTGAAATGGAAGAAATGTCTGAAAAATCCGCAGAATTGCAAGAGGAATTGTCGGGCGTTGACAGGATGGAGAACAGGAATCATTCGCTTTTTATTGTCTGTTCAGTATCAGTGATTTGTATTTTGCTGATATTGTTCTATGTTTATTTTTCAATTATGAAACCCTTTTATAAAATGGAGAATTTTGCGAAAGAAATATCCAAAGGTAATTTTGACGTTCCGTTGGATTACGAGCGTTCCAACTATTTTGGCGCTTTTACATGGGCGTTTGACAGCATGCGAAGGGAAATTATAAACGCACGTTTCCAGCGAGCGGGAAGCAATTGAAAATAACAAAACGGTTATTGCGACGCTTTCCCACGATATAAAAACGCCGGTGGCTTCAATTCGCGCTTATTCGGAAAGTATTGAAGCCGGACTTGACGATACGCCTGAAAAGCGCAGAAAATATGTTGATGTCATTATGAAAAAATGCGATGAGGTTTCAAAGCTTACCAACGATTTGTTTCTTCATTCTCTGTCTGATTTGGATAAGCTGAAGATTTCCTGTCAGAAATTTGAACTTGGCGTTTTTCTTAAAAAAAATATGGTTGAAGAAGTGGATGCGGAAAATAGAGATATCGAGTATGTGACGCCTGATTTTTTTGCGCGGAAGTTTATGCCGATAAAAACAGGCTGATGCAGATTATGGAAAATCTTATAAATAATGCAAGGAAATACGCAAAGACGAAAATAAAAATTTATCTGACAATGGAAAATCATAATGTGGAAATTCATGTGCGGGATTATGGAAGCGGTATCGCTGATTCCGATATGCCATTTATTTTTGATAAATTCTACAGAGGTTCAAATGTGAAAGAGGAGCAAGGCTCAGGACTCGGACTTTACATTGTGAAATATCTGACCGAAAAAATGGGCGGCAAGGTTTTGCTTCACAGTCATGCGGACGGATTAGAGGCGGTTATAATGATGGATGCTGAATTTGACATGTCCATAAAAACAAGCGAGTAAACTTCTTAGGGCGACGTGTGACGTAAAGTCGGATGCCAATTTTCACTTCTTAAAGACTTCTTAATAACTTCACCTGCATAATAAAAATGTAAATGATTGCGGGAAGGCAAAGTATGATGCGACTGGAATCATTTAAAACGAAAAAAAAACAGGAGTATTTAAGACAACAGAAAGGAAACGTCCATGAAAGAAAGAATCATGCAGACAAAGGAGCTTTGTAAAAGCTTCGCACATAACGGTGGACAGATTCATATTCTGCAGCACATTGATTTAGAGCTGTATCGGGGAGATTTTTACCGTTATCATGGGGGGGCGAGCGGTTCGGGAAAGTCCACGCTTCTTTATGCCCTGAGCGGTATGGATAGGGCGACCGCGGGAAGCGTTGTCTATTATGACCACAAATCCATGGAAAATGGAGCAAAAACAGGAACAGACCTTGTAAAATTAAGCGAGAAAAAACTGGCGGAACTTCGTCATACGGATTTCGGTTTTATTTTTTCAGCAGATGCATCTTGTCAGTAATTTGACGCTTTTTGAAAATATCGTGGTGCCTGCCTATTTGAATAAAGAGGTTCCGGCGGCGGAAATCAGGAAACATGCCGAAGCGCTTATGGAGCAGATGGGAATTACGCATATAAAAACGCATCTGCCTTCGCAGGTATCGGGTGGAGAGCAGCAAAGATGCGCTATTGCCAGAGCGGTTATCAATCATCCAAGACTGCTTTTTGCCGATGAGCCGACCGGCGCATTAAACCGGAAAAATACGAATGAGGTACTGAATCTTTTGACGGAACTGGAACAAGGACGGACAGAGTATCTTAATGGTAACCCATGATATAAAGGCGGCGCTTCATGCCACAAGAATTCTTTATCTTGAGGACGGAAAAATTGTCGGCGAACTTACGCTGCCCCCATATGACAGGCAAGAAGAAAAAAAAAGCCGCGAGGCGCAGATAAATGCATGGCTTGCTTCGATGGAATGGTGAGGTGCGGCTATGGAAATTTTAACATTAATAAAAGCAAATTTTCGATATAAAAAGAGCGCATTATTAAGCGTTGCCATACTGACTCTTATTATTTCGGTATCCCTTGTCGTCGTCCTAAGCACTTATGAAAACTGCGATAGAAGTATTGCAAATGCTTATACGCTTACAGAATCAGGGGATGCATTAATTATATTACATGCGTCCGATTATACAGAACCGTTGGAAGAAGCAGTACTTAAAAATGAAAACGTGGAAAAGGTTGTCAGCAAGGACTGCATATTTGTTGAGAAATGTAGTTATGAAGGGACAGAAAGTGATATGCTTTCTTTTTTTTTGTGTATTACCGGCGTTGATGAAAATATGAAAGTAATGAATGATACATTAACGGATTACAGGAGCAGCGCGCCGGAACTAAAAAGAGGGGAGATATTTGTTACACAGGGATTTATGATGGATTTAAACTGTCAGGCAGGCGATGAAATCACTCTATGCATAGGGGAGCGGGAGTTTGATTTTACGATTAAAGCTGCTGTGCTTGAACCATATATGGGTGCAGTTGTAATTGGAACAAAAATCTGCTATATCAGTGACGATGACCTGGAAATGCTGCAAGCGTACTGTAAGAATATAAAATCTGATTTGTTACATAGTTCGGAAAACAGGGAAAAACTGGTTTATATTCATAAAGATAATGCCTGCACCCTGTCGGATGCAGAATTTACCCGGCAGGTCAATCTTGATACCGGAATTGTCGATGCGGGAATTTACTCAGCAACAAAAATGATTTCAAAAAGAATACACAGGACTTGCTTGTGAAGATTGTATCAACGTTTCTTTCCGCATTTATAGGGATACTGTTTGTAATTGTGCTTATCGTTATCGGGCATAACATATCTGCAGGAATTGAGATGGATTATGTAGATTTAGGTATATTAAAATCGCAAGGTTTTGTGTCGGCAAGAATAAGACTTGTGCTTGGATTTTTGTTATATGATTAGTGAGTTTGTGGGAGCAGCAGCGGGCTTGCTGCTTGCGATACCGGTTGTTCCGCTGCTTTGTAATATATATCAGCCTATCACAGGAATCATTATAGAGAACCGGCTTTATATAGGGGAAAGTCTGACTTGGCTGTTTCTCATATTTGTTATTTCCATAGGCTTAATATTCATGATGACAGGCAAGGTTGGTAAAATTTCTCCGGTACGCGCCATTTCAGGTGGAAGAAATGAAATATATTTTGACAGCAGACTCCATGCGCCTGTTAATAAGAGATGTTTATCAGCATCTTTGGCTTTTCGTTCCTTTATTTCATATCCATCCGGAGATACATTGCTATAATCATGATTGCGGTGCTGCTTGTATTTTTATGATGACAAGTTTAATTTTAGGCAATGCCATGACGTCAAAAAAGCAATGGGTGCAATGGGCGTTATGGTTACGGACGTTGATGTTTCCTTTCATGATGAATTTTCAGAGGAACAGCTTTCTGAAATAGAAACTGCGGTTTCCGGTTTTTCTGAAATCGAGAAAATATATTGTTACAGTACGAAATATTGCTCCTTAAATGGAGAACAGAAGGCATGTCTGGTCAGTAAATATTCGGATTCTTTTTACTGTAACAGAGGGGCAGAGAACCACGTTATGATAATGAAATTATTATAACGGAAATTCTGGCTGATGGTTATGATTTGAGTATAGGCGACCATGTGGTTATAGGATATGACGACGATAAAAAAGAAGACTATATCATTACAGGCTTTTTTTTTCAGTCACTGTGTGATACGGGAAACTGCTTTGGCATGCTGGAAACCGGAGCGGAAAAAGAATTGGCGCCGATTATATCGGTTTTGTGGGATTCAGTATCGCAGAGCCTGAAAAAAAAGCAGGAGATTGTTGATTATCTGAACAAAAATTTTGGCAATAGTCTGGAGGCAAAAACAGTAGACAGTATTGCGGGGGAACCCGTGGAAGTCATTATCAATGTCATAAAAGCGGTTATTTTTATTTTATCCTTTGTATTTGCGTTGGTAGCTGTTTATATGGTCTGTGAAAAATGCTTTTTGCAGGAGAAAGACGATATTGCGATTTATCATGCGTTGGGCTTTACGAAAAAAAAGGCTGCGGCTGCAGTTTGCCCTGCGATTTCTGATGATTGCAGGTGTCGGTTCTGTATTTGGATTGGTGCTATCTGTGTTATTTTCCGGAAAGCTATTAAGTATGATTTTAAGGAGTCTTGGCATTGTAAGCTTCCACATAGATTTTACAACTGATACGTTTCTGATTCCTATTTGCTTTATCTGTGTATGCTTTTTTCCTGGTTTGCGTATTTTACTTCAAAACGGATAAAAGCATTTTCAAACCTTTAACCTTTCTTTAACCTTTTTTGGCGTTTTCTTATATCTATTGCTGTAAACTTGTAAGAGTAAACAAGGAGTGCGGAATGCTCTGTACGCTTTGTTTGATAATCAGGTAATTGCGAAACTATGAATCTTTAATAAGGTTGTGCAGAATGTATGATGCCATAAGCAGGGATATGAGGTCACCGGTACTTAGGCGCCGTATTTTGGTGCCTTATGTACCGCTGCGACCGAATCAAGTGCAAACGACCTGCGTTGGCATACTTGCATTTGCACAACCAATACAAAGTTCTGCATTTCGCAATTACCTGTATGTTTGATAATTGCAGAAGGGAGATTTTATTTTGGAATATGTAGTTAGCACAACCAACCTGACGAAACAATATGGAAAGCATACAGCAGTAGATAATGTCAGCCTTCATATTAAGCGCGGAGAAATCTATGGGTTTATCGGCAGAAATGGTGCAGGTAAAACAACGTTTATGAAGATGATTAGCGGTCTGTCATCCCCGACGTCAGGAGAAATCGTTTTATTTGGAGAAAAAAGGAGCGGCGGCAAATAGAAATCATGCCCGAATCGGGAATCTGATAGAAGCGCCGGGCATATATCCGTTTATGAGCGGCTATAAGAACCTGAAATGTAAGGCGCTTGCGCTTGGGATTAACAAACCAGGCTATCCGGAAGAATTGCTCGCCCTTGTAGGACTGGAACATGCAGGAAAGAAGAAAGTAAAAAAAATATTCGCTTGGTATGAAGCAGAGGCTTGGAATTGCAATGGCGCTTGTCGGCGGACCGGATTTGCTGATTCTGGATGAGCCGATAAACGGACTAGACCCGCAGGGCATCGCAGAAGTCCGGACGCTGCTGTTGAAACTCAAGACAGAGAACAATATGACAATTATGATATCCAGTCATATTTTGGAAGAACTGTATAAGATGGCAGATACATTTGGAATTATTCATGAAGGCAGGCTGATTCAGGAATTGACGCGTGAGGAGCTTTCCTCCAAGTGCAGTGAATATATTGAATTGAAATTGTGCGATGCGGCTGCAGCAAGTGTTGTAATAGAAAAGTATGGAATTCAGAATTATCGTGTAGTCAGCAATGATACGATTCATATTTATGAACAGCTTGAAAAAAATCAGCGGAGATAAATATGGAACTGGCAAAAAAAGCAGGCTGCATGGTGGATTCCGTACAGATAACACAGGAAAAACTGGAAAATTACTTTTTGGAGCTGACAGGAGGGAAAGAAGATGCTTAATATTATTCGTATGAACTGGTATCGCTTGTGGAATACGCCGAGCATGATAATCCTTTTATTTCTTACTGCAGGAATGGCGTTTTTCTCCGGTACAATGGAAGTTGAGGACGTAAAGCTGATGCAGGAGAATCAGGAAAAAAACGCGGTTATCACTGTTTTACCGAAAGAAGATACAAATACAGAAAATTACAACGTCCGAAACGGATGACGTGGAAATTGGCTTGTTTGTAAATACACCGTACGGAGAAGATGAAAAACCAGCAGAATTTTTACGGTTTTTTTGATTGCAGATATGAGCGCTGGAATGCCGCTTCTGTTTATTTGCATTGCAGTCGTATTGTTCGCAAACCATGAAGAAAAATCAGGCTTTATTAAGAACATATCGGGGCAGGTGAAGCACCGAAGCAGTATATACATCGGGAAAATGGCAGTAATGGCGATATATATAGTTCTGCTTTTGCTTGTTTATGGCGCAGTGCAATATGCTGCTTTGCAGATAGGATTTAAAGGCGAAATGAACGTTGGCGTTTCATTATTTCCGTCATTTTTAAAGACATTTGCAGTGCTTTATCTGTTATATCTGGCGTTTGCGTCCGGACTTATGATGCTGACCGCAATTTTGAAAAATAATACGATTGGAATTGTAACAGGATTGTTTTCCATATGCGGCGTCATAGAAATGCTGCTTGGATTATTTGATACACTGCTTGGAAAAATCGTGGATATCGATACAGAGAAATTTTTTTTTTTGTAAAATATTCCGTATCCGGCTGTCTGCGTGAAGCAGGTGCGTTATTTGGAAATTCTGCCGACGGAATGGTAAGAATGATTGTGGTTGGAATTATTTTCCTGATTGTATATAATGGAATTGGAAATTGCGTCTTTGCAAAAAAGAGATGTTGTGTAGTTCCTGGAGGTTTTATGGAATATATTCTGGCGGCAGTCGTGCTTCTGCTTATTATAGTGACAGTCAAATATGTAAGTTACAGGCGGCAGATAAAGGATATCTGCCACCAGCTCGCGTTTATTGTGAAGGAGCGAAGTAATTACAGGCTTCGTACGGAAATAAACGAAAAAGAAATCGCAGAGCTTGTGTCAATGTTAAATCAAATGAATGATGCTTATGCGGAAAAAAAGAGCTTGCGACGAAGCAGAAAGAGGAGCGGTTGAAGGACACGATGGTAAATCTGGCGCACGACATCCGCACGCCGCTTACGTCGCTGAAAGGATATTTCCGGCTGCTGATGCAGGCAGAAAATCATGCGGAGCAACAGAAATATGCAGAAGTTATGAGTGAGCGAATGGATAATCTGGCAGATTTGCTGGAAGAATTGTTTACCTATACACGACTGCAAAATGATGATTACCACCTGGATTTGCAAAAGCAGGACATGACTAGACTTGTGCTGGATACGTTGTTTTTCCTTTTATGAGGAGTTTAACAATAAAGGCATTGAGCCGCAGATGACAGTGAATGAAAAGCAATATTATGTAAACTGCAATGAAGTCGCAGTAAAAAGACTGTTGTCCAATATTATCCGAAATGCACTCACGCATGGTACGGAAGATATTGCGCTGATATACACCTGCAAAGATGGCAGCGTTATATTTGTTTGTGAAAATACCGTCAATCACCCGGAAGAAATTGATTTGTCACAGGTATTTGACAGGTTTTACAAGGCAGATAAAGCGAGGGGCGTAAGTTCGACAGGACTGGGACTTGCAATTACAAAGGAACTTGTGCGGAAAATGGATGGGAAAATTGACGCCGATATCTGTGAAAACAGATTCCGGATAACAGTGGAGTTTCCGTTGGCGGATGAAAGCCGCATCGAAATCGTGTAAACTCCCATTCCGGATTGCTATGCAAAAGAATGAAAATGAAAAGAGGTTTTCCTTTTTTGGAAGACCTTTTTCAATTATTGAATAATCCGCAAAATCATGATACGATATTTTAAAAATGTGAGCGTGTGAAATTGTGCCTTATGTACTGTTGCGAACCGAATCCAGTGCGAACGACCTGCGTTGGCATACTTGCATTTGCACAACCAATACAAAAGATTTCCGCGTTTCGCAATTACCTGAAGACTACAATTAAAAAAAGGAGAGAAGTATGGGGGGAGAGAATATGTATTTAAGAGTATCAAAAAAAAAAGCGGAAGGGTTTGTTTGATAATAGGAATCATTTTTATGGTGTTTTTGGTTTGATGTGTTTTGCAATGTATGCAGACGAAGGGGAACTTATCACGGTGATTTTGTTTGCTGCTTTTGCAATTTTGGGACTGGCACTTGTTTTATATGGATTGCGGACTCTTTTGCATCCGGAAAAAGCGACTTGCTTTAAGCACAATCCGCAATTGCTGCAGATGGCGGACCAGGTGTACACACATATTCTTTATGAAGACCAATTTGTGCTGATATCAGACAAGGTGCTTGCAAATAAAAAACAGCCGCTTCAGATGACATGGCTGTGGGATGTGTATCTCATCTATTTACATACAACTTCGACTAATTTTATTCCAACGGGAAGCGAGTATGTTATTGTAAGCAGAAATCCAAAGAATCAGTTTACAATCAATGTATATGCAAAAGGAAAAAAGGGCAAACAGAATCTTTTTGAATATTTTGGCGCAGGCATGTCCGAATGCCCGTTTTGGTTATTCGGATGAGGGATTTGCTTATGTAGAGTATATGCGGAATATGGATATTCAAAATATACCGAATACCCCATATTATGTGGGCAATCAGAATGTTGGTAGTCAGAATATAAACAGCCAGAATGCACAGTAATCAAGCGTAAGATGCGGCAGTGTAAAAATTGATAAAATTAAGAAGAAATCGGGAAAAAGACAATGGAAAGAAAAACATGAATACCAGACAAAAAGCAGGCAGATGATATTAAATTATCTGATAATGAATAAGGACAGAGCGGTACATGTATCGGATATCATTGCATATATGGAAAAAGAAAAATGTACGGTAAACAAAACGACGGTATACCGATATCTGGATAAGCTGGCAGCGGAAAAAATGTTGATGAAATACGTTGCGGACAAGGGAGAAAAGGCAGGATATCAATATGTTGAACAGAATTCAAAGTGTCAGGAACATCTGCATTTGCAATGTATGTCCTGTGGACGTGTGATTCATCTCGACTGCGATTTTATGGGGGAGATTTCAAATCATATTTATTATCGGAACATGGATTTAAACTCTGCTGTAAAGATTCGATTTTATATGGATTGTGTGATGCATGCGGTTCTGAAAAAAGCATATGATAGAAAAGAGAATACGAATTCAAAAAGGAAAAATATCCATAAAACAGACAACAAAAATACAAAATGCAGGATTTACAAAATCCATGAAACCCTGTCATCCTGAAAATGCAGAACCTACAAAAACTGAAAAATGCAGGAATTATAAAAATAGCATTGACAGAAAGAGAAATGATGTTATAATCTGATATTGCAACTTGGTTGCAAATTAAGCAACGTTGAAGTTAGGGAAGTATTTGGAGGAATCGGCAGGCGGCAGGTTCTTCCGGTTGAAAGTGAGAGACAAGATTATGGAATTATTTTTGGATTCGATTGCAGACGGTTTTCTTGATAGTGTTAAATTGATACCATTTCTTTTTTGTTACCTATCTGTTGATGGAATGGATTGAAAAAAAGACAGAAGAAAAAAAACAAAAGAAATATGTAGAGTCTGCCGGTGTATTTGGACCGCTTGCCGGAGGCGTGCTTGGAATTGTTCCGCAGTGTGGTTTTTTCCTGCGTTGCGGCAAATCTGTATAGCGGCGGCGTAATCACAGTAGGCGTGGTGCTGGCTGTCTTTATGTCAACATCGGATGAAATGCTTCCTATTTTAATATCTCATACAGTGAACGCAGGCGCGATAGTAAGAATTTTAATTACAAAAAATGTGCATCGCAGTTTTGACTGGGTATGCGGTAGATATTGCAAACAAATATATTCGAAGAAGATATTTGTGTAAGAAAAAAACAGGCGAAAGCACGGTACACAATAAAAAGCATACAAAAAACAAGATGCAGCAAGCCAAGATACAAAAGACCAAGATGCAGAAAATCCATATACAGAAAATCAGTATGCAAAAAAACAACATGCAGAAAATCAACATATGGAAAGCCGGCATACGCACTCACATTCTCACACGCATGCGGAAGATGGAGAGAAGCATATTCATACGATTTGTGAACAGGAACATTGCAACTGCGAGGATGGCATATGGCTGTCGGCGCTGAAGCACACAGTTAAAATCACGATATTCATTTTCGTGGTTTCGGTTGTATTAAATATTATAATCGGACTGACCGGGGAAGATACAATTGGAAAAATTCTCGGCGACATTCCGGTACTTGGCGAGGCAATGGCGGCGCTGGTTGGCTTAATTCCAAACTGCGCATCGTCGGTGATTATTACGGAATTGTATTTGGATGGTATGCTGAATGCGGGTGCGATGATGTCAGGTCTGCTTGTAAGTGCAGGCGTCGGACTGCTTGTGCTGTTTCGGATGAACCGCCACAGATTAAAAAGAAAATCTTATGGTAGTTGGAACGTTATACGCTGCAAGCGTCTGCTGGGGAATCCTGATTAATCTTCTTGGCATTACATTTTAGCATACACAAGAGAGGAACGAAACAAATTTTGAAGCAAAAAACAGCGGTGATTATTGAGGAGCATCGACAGGCATCGGTGCGGAAACAGCGATAAAACTTTCAAATGAATATAAAAATATTGCAATTACTTCATTTCGCCATACCAGACAGCTTGCGGATGTTCAGAAGAAAATATTAGAAAATGGCGCAGATTGTTATATGGAAAGCGGAGATGCGGGGGATTTTGAGTTTATCAGGCATTTTATTTCCCATGTGGTCAAACGATTTGGAAATGAAATCTCATTGCTTGTCAACAATGCAGGCATTTCGTATATCGGGCTGCTTACGGATATGGATATAGCGGACTGGGAGCATGTTATGAATACAAATCTGACATCTGTATTTAATTCCTGCCGCCAGGTAATCCCGTATATGGTACAGGCGCAAAAAGGGCAGAATTCTGAACGTTTCATCTGTATGGGGAAAGGTTGGCGCGTCCTGTGAAGTTGCATATTCTGCTTCAAAAGGCGCAGTCAATGCATTTACAAAGGCTTTGGCAAAAAGAGTTGGCGCCAAGTCATATTTCCGTTAATGCGGTAGCGTTTGGGGCGATTGATACAACGATGAATGCACATTTGACTGTAGAAGAAAAAGAAGGCTTAGAAGTAGAAATACCTGCAGGCAGGATGGGAACGGTAGAAGAAGCTGCGGAATTTATCGTATCGCTTGCAAAATCCGGCACATATCTGACCGGACAGGTGATATCGTTTGATGGCGGCTGGCAGTAAGAGAAAAAATAGAACCGGGATTTTTGCATTTCTCATAATTGTGTATTGAAAAATTGTTCATATTGCTATAAAATAATGCTAGTAGTATGTGTAAATGTGGGGTAGGAAGTATGGGAATGAAATTTATGATGAAGAAAAAAAGCGAGCTTGCAGGGACAAACTGTTCATCCGATATTAAGACAACGGTCAATAAAGATGGACATGTCGAAATTGTATCCAAGAATTTTACAATGACGACGAACCAGCAGGCAAAGAAAGATACGGAAGATACATCAGCGCCTACCTGGACATGCTGGGGATGCGGGCATGTTAATACAGCGGATACCTGTGAAGTATGCGGAAAGAAACGGGTACAGAAGTAGAATCCGGATGGATTTATCGTATAAAAATAGAAATCATGGATAGAATGATAGGGGGAAAAGCATGCCGGATATGGCGTGCTTTTGTGTTATAGGAAAGTTTTTTGAAAATGAAAAAAGAATACATGCAGGTGTTGAAATTTAAAGGAGCCTTTGGTATACTCATTAGGTGAATTTTCAGGCTTGTACTGAAAAAATAAAATGTCATTATTTTGGTGCATTTGTGATGCAGGAATATGGTAGATTTTCGACAGAACAGAGAAATGCATGCTACTATTTAAAAATTGGAGGCAGAAAAATGGGTAAAAAGTATTGAGATTATTTCTGGAAACAATGCTCCGGGCAATCGTAATTATTCTTGCGGTTGGTATTGTGATTATGGGAGCGCTGCTTATAAAGACATTGGTGAAAAATAATTCTCTGAAAGATGATAAAAAGACCACAATCGGAAAAGATATTGTGACAGAGGCAGAGGACGAGAACGACCTCACATTTAAGAAAGAGGACAGTACCAGCGGTTCCGATGATGGGGAAGGCACAGGAACAGCGTCAACAGATGCAAAAATTCTTGTGATTAATGCAACAGGAACAGGCGGAGTTGCAGGCGCATGGAAGACAGCGCTGGAGGGCGCTGGCTTTTCCTCGATAGAAGTAGGAAATTATACACCGGGACTTCTTACGACAACGAAAATTTGCGTATCCGGAAGTTATGATGGCGCTGATTTGGCAGCCGATTTTTCATCTCCGGAAATGTCAACGGTGGATTCCCCTTTCATCATCCGACTTTGACGTGAGCATTGACGGATATGATATTGTAATTATTGTGGGAACAAATGATATAAAGAACTAAGTTGTAACACTTACAGAGATGAATGGTAGAAAAAACGAAGACGTAACAATGTTAAACATGAAAGATAGAAAGAAACGATGATAATTTACAGATATTTTCTTCGTTTGTTACTTATGGGTGAACCCGGATAAGGAGAAAACTCAAAATATAAGTTTAAATTATTGAAATCTAAGTCACCTGATGCTATAATTGGTTAGTCACAACTAATATGCGGAAGGATAATCAAAATGGATAAAAAAATAAAACCGATTGTAAACGGTTCTGCCGAAACCATGCTTCAGAGTTTTTATGCCAGAGCAAAATATTCAAAAAGTAAAAATCATAAATTCTATGATGCAAAAGCCGTAGAACTAATAGACAAGATAGATTATGATTTTTCCGATGCTGAGAAAGATTCAGCAATGGGAAACGGAGTCATTGCCAGGACGCTTGTTTTTGATGAACTGGTGAGGGCATTTATAGAGGAAAATCCATGTTGTACTGTGGTCAATATCGCTTGTGGTTTAGATACAAGGTTTTACCGTATGGATAATGGAAAAATCACTTGGTATAATCTTGACTTGCCGGAAACAATAGCTATTCCGCGATCAAATTTATCAAGAATCGGGACGTGTTTGTACTATAGGGATTTCAGCGCTTGACCCTGCTTGGACAGCTCAGGTCGAAAAGCGTGGGAAAATGCTGTTCATTATAGAGGGGCTTTCCATGTATTTGACAGAAAAAGAAAATGCCAAAATTCTGAATATTATAAAAGACAACTTTGATAACGCTTATATCCTCATGGAGTGTCTGGCAAAAATGTGGGTAAAGAAAGAAGGCCTCGAAAAATCGATTCAGAAAACAGGAGCGAAATTTATCTTTGGAGCGGATAGCTTTGAAGATCTTGGCAACATAGCCGAAGGTTATCACAAAGTAAAGGACGACAATATCCTGCGTGGTATGAGACAGCTTGTACCGGCGCAGCGACTCTTTGACTGGTTGCCCATCGCCAAGAAAATGACGCAGAAGATACTGGTATTTGAGAAAAACTAATTCCGGCTTGCCGTACTGATTGTCCGTAAGGATAGCGAGCATCGGATTGTTGTTAGCCGCAATCCTAATCCATGTCCGAAGGGTGTATAGAATTGCTTGACCGGAAGGTTGATTTTCTCCCTATCTGGGTAACCCATAAACAGCATCATAATAATCCACCATTTGCAGCAATGTATTTTTTATTGCATCATCCGACGCATCAATTCGGGCGGCGTCGCTTTCGGAAAGATTGTTGTATTCAATCGTTCTATTTTCTGTAATTGTGCCGGATATGATGGTGTTCAGTCCAAAATCAATACTAAACGTATAAAGCGTATCATTCCGGTTCAAAATGATAGAATAATAGTTATTGTTTGACTGGCATGTTGCAAAAAATATTCTGAAGGTAAAAGTCAGATTTCAAAAAAAAAAAGGAAGTTTCTGATTTGGAAGTTTATACAAGGTAGTGCCATCCTGCATGACGTAAACCCCATTTTCTAATACAAACCCCAGTTCTGAAACGCTTGCTGCATATTCTGCGTTTTTTTTTTTTTTCCTTAAACTTCCAAACTGGTCAGCATTACGATAAAAATGAAAAGTATCGCACACAATACCGGTATTAACTTTTTCAAAATGCGTGCAGTTTTCTGTGCAACATTTGTTGTGCTGGTGTACTTATGGTCATCATTCAGAAGCACATCAAGGGAAATGCCATAAGTATTGCAAATATTTATGAGTATTTGCAATTCCGGCATGCTTTTTCCATTTTCCCAACTGGATACCGTCTGCCTTGTGACGCAGAATTTGTCGCCATACTCCTGCTGTGTCATATGATTATCCGTTCTGGTTTTCTTTATCATTTCTGCTACGGTCATACTACCGGCACCCCTTTCTATATGCTTATCAATAAATGGTGTTGCTTATATTCTACGTTGTTCTGCCGCATCTGTAAATGAGTATCTTCGTGAATATTTCCTGTTTCTGATTTTTCATATTTGTAAATGCAAATTCACATCTTGCTGATTTAAATTTACACCGATTCCGGGTGTTTTTACAAGCAAATAAACCATGACAGCGCGATGTAAAAGTGACTTTACATACAATATCGACCGGAATTTGCATGATATAAAAAAGCGAATGTCAGCACCCAGTTGCTTTACGACCGGAGTCGCGGCTTCTACTATGTAATTACTAAAATAGGTGATTGTGAAACTATGAATCATTAGTAAAGGTTGTGCAGAATGCATGATGCCAGAAGCAGGTGATATGAGGTCGCCGGTACTTAGGCACCGTATTTTGGTGCCTTATGTACCGCTGCAGACCGAATCAAGTGCAAACGTCCTGCGTTGGCATACTTGCATTTGCACAATCAATACAAGAATTTCCGTGGTTCATAGTTACCTAAATTACTAAAAGCAGAAAAGGAGAGGAGCAGGTTATGAACTATCTTGTGACGACGACAAATGTATCAAAGTCTTATAAGGACACCGCCGCTTTGCAAAATGTATCTGTTCATATAGAAGAAGGTTCAATATATGGACTGGTAGGAAACAATGGAGCCGGGGAAAACGACACTCATGAGGCTCTTGTTGGGATTACAACCCCCTTCGTCCGGTTCGATAAAATTTAAAAAGAGCGTCCGGACCGGAGCAATGCTTGAAACACCGGCAGTCTATCAGTATTGGTCTGCAAAGCGAAATTTAAAATATCAGTTATCCCTGATTGAGAATCCGCAATATACAGCAGAGGAGCTTCTTCAATTGGTAGGGTTAAAAGACAACCGCAAACCAGTAATTGGATATTCCCTTGGTATGCGTCAACGGTTGGGACTTGCCCTGACGCTTGCAAACAACCCGGATTTGCTGATACTGGATGAACCTCTAAATGGTCTGGACCCGTCAGGAATCCGTCGGATTCGAATGCTGCTAAAAAAATTAAGTGAAGAACAACATGTGACTATTGTAATTTCAAGTCACATATTAGACGAACTGCAAAAAAGTTGCTACGCATATAGGATTTTTAAAAAATGGAAATTTAGTTCATGAGTACAAGATAGACGAAATATCGTCGGAATCACATTAGAAGATTTTTATTTCAATGAATTTGAGGAGGAAACAACAGATGAAACGATTATTACGAGCGGAACTGTGTAGAAGATTGTTGTCTTTGATTCTTGTGGGGGAATGCGCAGGAATCCTGATTTACAGCATTTATCAAATGGTGCTGTCCCAATATGGATATCATGTTGACGCGCTGTCTTTCCTTTTTCAAAAAACCCCGATTATCTGTATCTGTATTGCAGTCAATTCTTTATTACATATCGGGCAGGAATTGGATGGCAGGACAATCAATAACAAATTATACTGTGGATTCAGCAAAACAAATTTTTATTTGGCGGAAATGATAGTTGGAATAGCAGAAGGAATGCTATTGACATTGTTTGACACTGTTTCCGTATGCGTGATTGCAAAATTTGCGGGCTTCGATATGCCTGCATTTGATTTGAAATTTTTCATAAACTTTCTGATTGTAGTTATAATTACTTCAACAGTTGCAGTCATTTCTACTGTTTTGGCAAGTGCTTATCAGTAACAGACTTATCGCTGTGGTGGTTGTGCTGCTGCTGTCGTTTATTCTTCTTTATGGCGGCAGGGAAACGGTATCAAGGCTGAATCAACCAAAACAAACCACATCATTTAATGTAGAAGGTATCCTGATGGATAATCCGCTTTATCTTGAGGGCGGCAGCAGAGTTTTTATACAACACACATGTATTTATTTCCCCATATGCGCAGGCGTGCTATGCGTCAAATATGTTGTATGAAACGCAGACAGAAAAAATCGGACAATTCCCTTATTTTTAAAAAATACACCATACCATGTGGAGTTTTTGTCTCCGACATAATCCTGAGTTTATTCTTATATTTCATTGGATTGGGGTGCTTTAAAAAACGCAATCTCAGGTAAACTGCATTTTCACTGGAAAAAGCATTGACAGACAATTGTAAAAAAATACTATTGTAATATTAAAAATTAAATATTTTTTATTAATTAAAATATATTTTAAGGAGGGTAATGAAAAAATGAAAAAAGAAGTTATTTATGTTAGGGTTGTGTGCTGTATTAGTTTTGTCGATAGCAGGTACAGTATTTGCAGCAAGCATCAGAAAAGGCGAATATGTGATGAAATATGATTTGTACTCTGCTTCCGTAGGCGGTTCGTCAGGAGCAGGAGCTTTAACTACTGAAAATACTGGAAAAGGTGATGAAGTATATGCTTTTGTGAGTATATTTTCATATAAGGGGAGTACTGTGAAAAACAGCACTTCCAAAACGCAGGGTTCCTATGTTGAAGCTGCAATAGCAGGAAAAGGTGGAAATACATTCAAAAGTTATCATAATTTAAAAAGAGATGATTATACTCCGATAGGTGAAACTTTAACACTTACAAAGTAGATATAGAAAAAATATATGAGAAAACATAAAAAAAAAAATTAAAATAATAATTTTTATCATAGCTTCGATAGCAATCATTGGCACAGTATTGTTTCTCTATTTTTCCCAGGGAGATTGGTATGAAACACAAGGTTGGGAAGGGGGATATAATAAAGATTCAGCTACAATGAAAGGGGTAGAGGGGCTTGAACTTACATGTTCTGCAGACGCACGAATTGTCTATTCCTATGTTGTAAATTCCGGCGGCGCTGAATTAAAGATAACAAGAGATGCCGAGGGTAACGATGTTGTGAAAGTGGTTACTATTACGAAAGATAATAGCAGCGGCATAATAACTTTCGACAATACCGAACCGAAGGTATATTATTTACATGAAACTGCATTGGGCAAGGATTCTGATTTTTATGCGTACGGTGAATATGAGGTGTATCGAACAAAATGGGAACAGCTTAAAGCCAAGCTGGATTTTAGATTTGGAAAAGATGCCAAATAGTATGATGAATGACAGATTTGACTTTCCAATTAAAGGAGGATATCATGGGACGGATAAAAGATATGGTTAGAGAATGCTTTCGATACAGAATATCCGGAATTGCCATGGTATCTTGTTGTGTTGTGTCCATGCTCGCAATGCATTATGGTATTTTTAATATACAGCAATATTTTTAAATGA
>VOFJ01002050.1_pt1 | contig 50495 bp, 81 predicted proteins | sample 5384081 | NCBI WGS metagenome assembly VOFJ01 (sample SAMN12384729, study PRJNA508395) | human gut metagenome | isolation source: healthy gut I | host: Homo sapiens
CCCTTTCCGGCGCGGAGGAGCTGCCGGTTCGCTGGCAGCGGTGCTCTGCGTCCCGAGGATGCACGCCTCGCTGACAGCACTGGATGCGAAAGGTCACGTCCCACCACGGTATACCAGGTGTGGGTAGCCCAGTCCAGCACGTGGGGTGCTGCCAGCCATGCCGCGCCCAGCACCACCAGCACCAGCACCAGGATGCCGACGCCGCGCTTGATGCGGGCGCCCCGGCTGTAGAAGCTGCGGCGGTAGCGCTTGACCTTCTGACGTTTATACTTTGCCATTGTCGATTCTCCTCCCTGCCAATGTTACAGGATCACAGAATGTCCGGTGAAACCATAGATTGCCAGTGCCAGCACACCGACGTACACCAGCGTGATGGGCAGGCCGCGGAATGCTTCCGGGATGGCCTTGCTGCGCAGGCGGTGGCGGGCTTCCGTTACCAGCAGCACCGCCAGCACATAGCCAAGGCCGCTGCCAAGGCCAAAGCCAAGGCTCTGGCCCAGCGTAAAGCTCTGGGTGCGCTCCACCAGTACAGTGCCCAGCACACAGCTGTTCAGGCCCGCCAGCGGCACGATGCGCAGCAATGCGCTGCGGTGCGGCAGGCCCTTCGCCAGCCACAGCACGGCGTGCTCCAGCACGCACACCACGGCAATGCTGGCAATATACACCAGCGGGCGCAGCTGGGCACGGTTTGCCAGCGGCGCGATCCGGCTGCCGGCATACCATGCAAAGGGCGTTACCAGCACCTGCGTGATGCACAGCTGCATACCGAACAGCCAGCTGCTGGTGCGGTCATCGCCCACCAGCTGCACCAGACGCGAAACGCCCAGTGCACGGGTAAAGACGGCGTTCTGCGCGAACACCGCCAGCAGTGCATAGTTGAAGAACACTGCACTGGTCGTAACAACATCTCTCATCCTTCGCGGTCCGCCTCCTTCTGGGAATGCACATCCACAAGGTTGCCCGCCTCTTTGGTGAGATATGCCCTGCGCCTTTTGGGCCAGTGCACGCCATACCGCGCAAAGCACGCCCAGCACGATAAAGCCGCCTGCCGGCATGCTTGCCATGGGCAGCACCGGGCGGCTGACAACCACACCGAACATGGTGCCTGCGGCCAGCCATTCACGGACGCAGCCCAGCAGCACCAGCAGCAAAGCATAGCCCACGGTGATGCGCAGGCCCTTGGAGACAGCCTTACGCACCGTCTCCTGTACGCGGCCGAAACGGTAGGTCAGCAGCGGCTCCACCGTGAGCAGGGGCAGGTAGATGCCAAGGCTCAGCAGGCTGGTGCTGAACAGCATATTCAGGATGGGATACACCGCCAGATACACCCCCGCGGTGCTGAAGCCGTACACCAGTGCACGGGGCAGCAGCTTTTTCTGCAGCGTTTCCGGAGCGGGGTCCTCGTCGTACAGAGGCACAAGGCGGCTCAACAGACAGGCCAGCACGCGGGAGGGCACCAGCAGCAGCGCCACCGCCGCCGCCAGCATCACCGCATTCTGGCCGCTGGTGGCAAGCACCACCAGCGGGCCAGACCCATGCCCTGCATGACCACCGGGTTATTCAGGAACACCCGGTCGTGGTGGGCAAATTTGTTGGGATCTTTTACGATCAGTTCAGCCGTTGCGCGTCTCATTGTGCTCCCCCTTCCGGTTCAGCAGCCGATAGAGCGGGCCTCGGTGCGGTCGATCCATGCCGACACACTGTTGACCACCAGCAGCGCAAAGCATACACCCGTCTCGTACACGCCATAATAGCGGAACCCCATGCTCACAACGCCCACCAGCACGCCGTACAGGATGCGTCCCATGCGGTGGTGGGCACAGGTATAAGGTTCGTTGATCAGGAACACTGCGCTGAACAGGATCGCGCCAGTGAGCAGCTCATCCCGCACACACTGCAGGCGGGGCAGCAGATATTTGCCAGCGAACGAGGCGTCCATCAAACCCACCTGCCGGGGAAGAAGAAGGCAATGAGAGCGCTCGTCACCAAGAAACTTGACGGTCGCGCTCAGGCGGGTATCCTTCTGCAGCCAGAGGAAGAACCCGCACGCCAAGATCACCAGCGCAGCACCGGTGCCCATGGGGGCGGCGTACTCGCCCAGACCCAGCGCCAGCGAGCCGATGTTCAGCATGCCGCCGCCGCTGCGCAGAGTCTGGGAGACGGTGCGGACACCGGCACCTGGAAGCGTCCCACAAAGGGATGCTCGTATAGGGCTGCGGATAGCGGAACACCTGCTCCGGCCATGACACCGCCGCCACCGTGTAGCCGAGAGCAGCCGGATTGAAAGGATAACTGCCGTAGCCGCCGAAGACCTCCTTGCCGATGAGGACACCGGCCAGCACGGCGGCGATGAGGACGTACCAGTCCACCGTCACCGGCATCAGCAGCGCAATGAGGAGGGCAAAGCTCTCGTTGGAGCAGTCCTTGGGTTGGTAGACGCGGCGGCGGAGCAGCGAGACCAGACGGTCGCAGAGGTTGCCGGTCAGCAGGGCCGCGCGCCGCAGAGCAGCAGCGGCCGCAGCCCGTACAGGAAGCAGGACACGCACAGCAGCGGCACCACCATCCAGCAGAGGTGCTTGTAGTAATGGCCGGTCTTGGCCAGCTCCCGCTCCTGCGCACGGATCAAAGTTTCATCCATGGTGCGGCTCCTCTCACAGAGCGGCCAGACGGCGCACAGCGGCCGCCGGGTCGGCTGCGCCGAAGACGGCGCTGCCCGCCACGAGGATGTCGGCCCCCGCTTCCACGCAGAGGGGCGCGGTGGTGTCGTCCACACCGCCGTCCACTTCCAGCAGGAAGTGAGCGCTGCGCTTGGCCCGCTCTTCCCGCAGCCAGCGCAGCTTTTCCAGCGCCGAGGGCATGAACTTCTGCCCGCCAAAGCCCGGCTCCACGCTCATCACCAGCACAAGGTCCAGCTGGTCGAGGTAGGGGCTGAGGGCCTCCGGGGCGGTGCCCGGCTTGATGGTCAGGCCCACCTTGCAGCCCTGCGCCTTGATGGCGTCGATGGTGGCTTGGATGTCGTCCTCGCATTCGAGGTGGAAGTTCTGCAAGGTGGCACCGGCCTTGGCGAAGGGTTCCGCGTAGGCCAGCGGATGACTGATCATCAGGTGGACATCGTAGAAGGCGGCGGGCATCCCCTTGTGGAGGCTTTTTCAGCACCGGCACGCCGAAGCTGATGTTCGGCACAAAGTGCCCGTCCATCACGTCGTAGTGCAGCATCTGCGCTCCGGCGTCCAGAACCATCTGGCAGTCGGCACCCAGCTTGGTAAAATCAGCCGAAAGGATCGAAGGACTTACAATCGTCATATTCGTTTGTACTCTCCGTTATTTTTACGAAAAAATTTTGCTATTTGGCCCGGTTCTGTCGCTCCTGTGCAGACAGAATTCAGGGTAGACATAGCTATCTTTATTTTACATGAAAACACGCAAAAAATCAAACCCACAGCCGTGTTTTTCACGGAAAAGACGCAAAAATCCATTTCACGGCCCCGGCAATACAAAAAGCAGCCAAGCCGCTCCCGGATGCGGAGCAGCCTGACTGCGCAGATTTTAATCGACCGGTTTCATGCTGGCGGGGTCTTCCACCGGCACCGGGCGGCCCGATTCGTCCGGCAGACGCTTGAGCTCGCCGGGGTTGGGCGGGCAGGTGGGCAGGGTGAAGACGAACTGGCTCCACTCGCCCTGCTGGCTCTCGACCCGGATCTGGCCGCCGGACAGGTTGACCAGCACCTTGCAGATATTCAGGCCGAGGCCCGCGCCCCGCGCATGGAGCCCGCGGGACTTGTCTTCCTTATAGAAGCGCTGGAACACATGGGGCAGCGCCTCCGGGCTGATGTCCTGCCCGGAGTTCCAGATGGAAACTTCCACCTCCGGGCCCAGCTTCTCGACCTTGAACTTGATGGTCCCGCCCGCCGGGGTGAACTTGATGGCGTTATCCAGCAGGTTGTACGCGACCTGATGGATCAGATCCGGGTCGGCGTAGACGAGGACTTTTTTCGTCCCATGGTCAGGCCCTCCAGCTCGATCATGCCGTCGTTGATCCGCTGCTCGGCCGAAAGAGCCACGCCGGTCAGGGTCTCCCAGATGTTGAACATCCGGGCGTTGACCTGATACTCGCCGCTCTCCAGCTTGGACAGATCCAGCATGTTCTGGATCAGCCGGGCAAGGCGGCCCGTCTCCTCCGAGACGAGCTGCAAATAGTGGTTCTGCATATCGGGCGGGATGGTCCCGTCCAGAATGCCGTCGATGAAGCCCTTGATGGTGGTCATCGGGGTGCGCAGCTCGTGGGCGATGTTGCCCATGAACTGCCCACGGGAGTTGTCGTTGGACTGGATGTTCTCGGCCATCCGGTTGAAGGTGTTGGCCAGATCGGCCACCTCGCCTTCACCCTCCACGCCCTCGACCCGGACGGAGAAATCGCCCCCGCCGAACCGCTGGGCCGCATCGGTGATCTTCTGGAGCGGGTCGGTGAGCCGCCGCATCAGGAAGGAGGTCACCACGCGCTGGCGCAGAGCAGCATGATGCAGGCCGAGAAGAAGAAGTTCGACCCGAACTCTTGCTTGAAGGCCGTCAGCCGTGCGCCGGAGGAGCAGAGGAACAGATACCCGCTGCACACGCCCTGCGCATCCCGCGTCTGCCGGACGGAGACGTAGCTCTTTTTCGGTCAGCACGCCGTCCAGCGTGCTCAGCACGTGGTAGGGCTTATCCTCCCCCACCTTGGCTATCAGCTCTTGGGGCACCGTCTCCTTGGCCAGCAGCTCCGGATTGGACGTGATGAGAACGCTGCCGTCCTCATCGGTGAAAAAAGAGGTAGGCCTCCGCGCTCTCGCCGATGATCACCAGCTTGTCGCTCAGCGCAGCCAGCTCGTCGCCGCCGGGCAGCGCCGCCTGCTGCACCACGTAGTCCGCCGCCCGCTGGGTGACCTCGGCCACGCTGTCCAGCGCCTCGTAGCGCTCCTGCGCAAAATAGCGGTTGAACAGGACCCATTCCGAGAATCCCATCACCGCCGTGCCCAGCACCAGAAGGGTCGCCACCATCGAAAAGAAGGTGACGGAAATACTTTTGCGCATTACTGACGCACCTCGAACTTATAGCCCACGCCCCAGACGGTCTTCAGCTCCCACTTGTCGGAAGCGCCGGACAGCTTTTCGCGCAGGCGCTTGATGTGGACATCGACGGTGCGGCTGTCGCCGTAGTACTCGAAGCCCCAGACCTCATCCAGCAGCTGATCGCGGGTGTAGACCCGGTTGGGGTGAGATGCCAGACAGTTGAGCAGTTCCAGCTCCTTGGGGGGGAGCCTCCACCACCTTGCCCTTGACCCGCAGCTCGTAGCTGTTCATATCCAGCCGGAGGTTGTCGAACTCGATGACGCCCTCCTTCGTCTCGGTCTGGGTGGAAGCGGTGCAGCGGCGCAGCACCGCCTTGATACGGGCCACGACCTCTTTTTGCATCGAAGGGCTTGACCATATAATCGTCGGCGCCCAGCTCCAGGCCCAGCACCCTTATCGAAGGTTTCGCCTTTGGCCGTCAGCATCATGACGGGGGTGTTGCCCAGCTTGCGGATACGGCGGCAGACTTCCAGACCGTCCATCTTGGGCATCATCACATCCAGCAGCACCATGTCGGGCTTGACCTGATTGAACTTGTCCAGTCCCTCTTCGCCGTCGTTGGCGATGGTGACCTGATAGCCCTCCTTGGTCAGATAGAGGCGCAGCAGCTCGCAGATATTCAGGTCGTCATCCACGACAAGGATCTTTTCGTTTGCCATGAGTGTTCCTCCTGTATCTCGACTCGTTGGTCGTTTGTGATCGTCTCTTAAAAAGCGTCCCACGCACCGGGACGGCTGTTTCCAATGAATGCCTATCTTCTATTATACGGAACAGTTATGACAAAATAAAGAAGGTTTTGTATGATTTTTTCACATTTCTGGTGCCAAAAAAGCGGCACCAACATGGTTTTGTTCCGTCTTCTACCTCAAAATTATGGCCGCTCATGGATCAAGAAAAGATTTCTCTTTCCATCTGCGGCCATTCTTTTTTACCAGATTATTCGCAACTTTTTATCGGCAAAATTCAATTTTACGCATTTCAAAATTTGATTTCTTGCCGATAAAATGGTATAATTATTTTACTGGGAGGTGTTTATATGAACTATCTTTCTGTCGCTGATACGGCAAAATCATGGAATGTTTCAGAGCGCACGGTCCGCAACTACTGTGCTACCGGCAAAATTCCGGGGGGGCAGTCCTTATCGGCAAGACATGGAACATTCCGCAGGATGCAGAGCGTCCAGAACGTATCAACAAAAAGCAACAAGCACCTCGTACTCTGCTTACTGTTTTACAGGATGAAATGACCGGGCATGTCAAAGGTGGAATCTATCACAAAATCCAGATCGACCTTACCTATAACTCCAATCACATTGAGGGCAGCCGCCTGACCCACGACCAGACTCGGTATATCTACGAAACCAACACCATTGGCATGGAGAACGGTGTTATCAATGTAGATGATGTAGTCGAAACAGCCAATCACTTCAAGTGCATCGATATGGTCATCCGGGATGCCAAGAAGCCCATCAGCGAAGCTCTGATCAAAAAGCTGCACTTCACCCTAAAAAGCGGCACCAGCGATTCCCGCAAAGACTGGTTTGCTGTCGGCGAATACAAAAAAATTCCGAACGAAGTCGGCGGCAGAAGCACCACCGCTCCCGAACTGGTTGCCCCACAGATGAAAGAGCTTTTTATCTGCGTACAATCAAAATTCCGCCAAGTCGCTGGAAGACCTGCTGGAATTCCACTACGCCTTTGAATCCATCCATCCGTTCCAAGATGGAAATGGCCGTGTCGGGCGGCTGTTGCTCTTCAAGGAGTGTCTGCGGAACAACATCGTGCCGTTCATTATTACGGATGACCTCAAAATGTTCTACTATCGGGGGCTCCATGAGTGGAAGTCGGAGCAAGGATATCTGCTGGATACCTGCCTGACCGCGCAGGATCAAAGTTCAAAGCGGTCATGGATTATTTCCGGATCCCCCTACTGACACTTTTTGCAAAACGAACCCACCGAAGCTTTTTTCTACCTCTTGCGCTCCCTTCCCGCTTTGCGTATAATGGTAGATGTATTGTTATGTTCTGGACCCTCTCCGTCACGGCCCTGCCGTGCCGCCTCTCCCGAAGGGCGAGGTCTGAGTGGTTTTATAGATCGAGAACGTGTAAGGAGCGTATTTTATATGAAACTGGGTATCGTCGGATTACCAAACGTGGGCAAATCCACTCTGTTCAACGCCATCACCTCCACCAAGAACGCGGAGGCTGCCAACTACCCCTTCTGCACCATTGAGCCCAACAGCGGCATCGTGGCCGTGCCTGACAAGCGGCTGGACAAGCTGGCCGAGGTGTGGCAGACCAACAAGAAGACCCCTGCCATCGTGGAGTTCGTGGACATCGCCGGCCTGGTCAAGGGCGCAAGTCAGGGTGCCGGCCTTCGGCAACAAGTTCCTCGGCCACATCCGCGAGTGCGATGCCATCGTCCATGTCGTGCGCTGCTTCGACGACGACAACATCATCCACGTCGTGGAGGACGTGACCAAGGCCGAGGCCGTGGACCCCATCGCCGACATCGACGCCATCGACTACGAGCTCATCCTCTCCGACCTCGAAGTCGTCCAGAACCGCGCAGGCCGCATGGCCAAAGCCGCAAAGAGCGGCAACAACAAGGGTGCCGCTGCCGAAGCAGCCTGGCTGCAGCAGCTGGCTGACCACCTGAGCGCTGGCAAGCCCGCTCGCAGCTTTGATTTTGATGAGAGCGACGCCGAACAGCAGACCGTACTCCACGAGATGGGCCTGCTGAGCGCAAAGCCTGTCCTCTATGCCTGCAACGTGGGCGAGGATGACCTGATGGAGGGCATCGAGAACAACAAGTATGTCCCGCTGGTGGCCGCCCGCGCGAAAGAGGAGGGTGCCCGCTACATCCCCATCTGCGCCAAGACCGAGGAGGACATCGCCGATTACTCCCCCGAGGAGAAAAAAGAGTTCCTGGCCGAGATGGGCATTGAGGCCAGCGGTTTGGACAACCTCATCACCGCCAGCTACGACCTGCTGGGCCTGATCTCGTTCCTGACCGACGGCAAGAAAGGGTGCCGCGCTGGACCATCCGCAAAGGGCACCAAGGCCCCGCAGGCTGCCGGCAAGATCCACAGCGACTTTGAGCGCGGCTTCATCCGCGCCAGCGTCATCGCCTACAGCGACCTCGAGGCCCACGATTTCGATTACGCTGCCGTCAAGGCCAAGGGCCTGCAGCGCACCGAGGGCAAGGAATATGTCGTGAAGGACGGGGATATCATTGAGTTCCTGTTCAATGTTTGATTGCCCTCTCAGGCTCACTTCGCTCGCCGGCTCTCCCTAGGGGCGAGCTTACAAGGAAAAGGATTTCAACTATGATTATCGGTATCATGGGCGCAATGCCCGACGAAGTAGACCAGCTCTGTGCCAAGCTTTGGAGAACGTCACCGTGGCGCCCTATGGCGGCGTGGAATATCACAAGGGCACCCTCGCGGGCAAGGAGGTCGTGGTCTGCTGTGCAGGCATGGGCAAGGCCAACGCCGCTGCCACCACCCAGGTGCTCATCACCAAGTTTTGTGCCGAGCAGATCATCTTCTCCCGCCTTGCAGGCAACATGACAAGCAAGATCGGCATCGGCGATGTAGTCATCGGCAAGACGGTGCTTTACCACGACGCCCAGCTGGACATGATCTGCCAGAACCCGCCGTTCCTGAAGGAATACATCGGCGACCCGGAGCTGATCGCCGCCGCCGAGGCCGCCTGCAAGGCGGCTGGCGTCAAGGCGCTGACCGGCAAGATCGCCACCGGCGACCTCTTCGTGGGCGACAGCGAGACCAAGGCCGCCATTGAGGCCAAGTGCGCCCCCGACTGCGTGGAGATGGAAGGTGCCGCCGTCAGCCAGATCGCGGCCAAGAATGGCGTTCCCTGCGTCATCCTCGCGCGCCATGAGCGATAACGCCGACGAGGATGGCCATGAGGTGCTGGTGGTCAAAAAGTTCAGCATCACCGAGTACGTTGCCACCGCGACTAAAATCGTCGCCGCGATGGTCGAATCGCTCTGATTTTAACCCGATGGATACAAAAAAGGGCCGGGCTTGCCGCCCGGCTTTTTTTTGCTTACAGGAACTGTTCCAATTTGATCCGGTTGTCCTCCTCGAAAAATCCTGCAGCTTCTGCATCAGCCGCTTGGAGCCGGGCGCGGCGTCCGGGTAGTCTTTCTGGGATTTGATGCAGTCCATGACGCCCTGGCTGCTCCCCTCGGAGAGCATTTCGGCCAGATTCCGGGTGGATCTATCGGTCAGGGTCTTCATGCTGATGCCCATTTTGGTGTTGAGCTTCGCCATGGCGCTCTGGCCTTGGGCGGTGCCACCGCAGGCCTCGATGGCGGTGTGAGCCTCCTGATTCAGCTGCCGGTAGATGTTCCGCTCCCGCAGCAGCTCGCGGCCTTGAACGGAGCATCCTCCGTCATGGGTACGATCTGCTCCAGCGTATTTTTTGCCCATCTCGGTATTCTGTACCACGGCTTCCAGTAAGTTGAGGTTGTCGTTTTTCTGGTTTTCCATAACAAAAATCCCCCTTCTGGCACTTAGCGTACCCAGAAGGGGGATCGTTTATCCATGGGGATTACCCGGCGCAGACCTGATCGCCGCCCGCCGTTTTGGCTGCGGCCAGCCGCTCTTCACAGAGCTTGTACAGCGCATCCCAGTTTTTGCCCCGGACTTCGCCGGTACAGGCACAGCCGATGGACTGGGTAAACGGCACCCGGCGCATCAGGCCCACCGAGGCCACGCACTCGCGGGGCATTTCCGCGTAGATGCCCCTGCAGCTCCTCGGCCAGTTCCGCGCAGGTCTTGTCCGCGCAGCCGATGGCAAACAGCGTATCGGTCAGGCGGCAGACCACCCGCTCGTCCGGGCGGTCGTAGTGCTTTTTCCACTGGTTCGCCACAAAGCAGACCAACTGGTTCATCACGGCGTCACCCCTGCTGGGCCAGCAGCTCGTCGGCCTTGTCCAGCTCCACCAGCGCCAGCGCCGCGCAGCGGTGGCAGTCGGTCCAGTCGTCCAGCCGGGTGCAGAACTCGATCTCAAAATAGCGGCGGTTGAACACCCCCGTCACAAAGTCGTGGTTCATGTCGTCGCGGCACATCTCCCGCTCCCGCGGGGTCATCCGGTCCTCCGGCAGGTCGTTGCCCGCCAGCGGTGCCGTCATCTGCAGCTGCCATACCTTGCCGTCTGCCACAATCTGACGGCGCAGCACGCAGTCCACTTGCCCGTTGCGCAGCTCATAGTCCACCATCAGGCCGTCATCCTGCCAGCTGCGGGCCGACTCCTCGTCCGCCTCGGTCAGGGTCACGTCCTCGAAAGCTGCCTGTGCGCTGCGTACAAATACGCGCAGGTCCTGCTCGGTCCATTCTTTTTTCATGCATTTTTTTCCCCATCATCCGTGGTGCCGGATTCTCCCTCCCGGCACCCTTTTCCACGGGACCGCCTTTTTACGATCCTCGATTTACAATCGATTATACCACTCCGGCGGGCGACTTGCCAGCAAAACGCACAAATTTTAGCTGATTTTTTTTCACAACTTCGTCAATCTGCCAAAGATATCCCGGTTTTTCCGATTTTTTATGCACGGCAGACCACTTCGCACTCGCCCCGGATCTCCTTGGCCAGCGCGGCGGTGTCGAACCCGGCGGCGGCGCGCCATGTCCAGTTGCCGCCCAAGCGGCCGGGGTGTTCAGGTGGGCTTCCTCGCCCAGCCCCAGCCAGTCGCCCATGGGGATGATGGCACGATCCGAAGCCGAACCCAGCGCCGCCCGCAGCAGGGCCACGCGGGCGGTGTCTGCCTTGACCGCGGCCACTTCCTTGGCAGTGGGGCGGCAGGGCACCAAGTGCAGGTAGGCAGCCGCCATGGTCTTTTCCTTCTCGGTGGCGCTGTTTTCCCACCACCAGTCGTTCAGGGTGGTATTGTCGTGGGTGCCGGGGTAGACCACGCTGTTCTTGATGTGGTTATGGGGCAGATACTCGTTGTCGCCGCCGCCGAAGGCGAACTGCAGCACCTTCATGCCGGGGAAGCCGCTCTCAGCCAGCAGCTCACGGACGCTGTCCACGATGTCGCCGAGGTCCTCCGCGATGATGGGCAGCTTGCCCAGCGCCCCTTCGAGGGCGTGGAACAGCTCCATCCGGGGGCCGATCTCCCACTTGCCGCCGCGGGCCGTCGTGCTGCCCGCCGGGATGGCCCAGTAGGTGTCGAAGCCGCGGAAGTGGTCGATGCGGAGCAGATCGTAGATGCCCAGCGCGTGCCGCACCCTCTTGATCCACCAAGCATAGCCGGTCTCGCGGTGGTAGGGCCAGTTATACAGCGGGTTGCCCCAGAGCTGGCCGTCGGCGGAGAAGTAATCCGGCGGGCACCCGGCCACGCGGGCAAAGCCACCCTGCGCGTCCAAAGCTCGAACAGCTCGCCGCCCACCCAAGCGTCCACGGAGTCCGCCGAGACGTAGATGGGGATATCGCCGAGGATCTGGATGCCCTTTTCGTTGGCGTAGGCTTTGACCTTTTTCCACTGGGCCGCGAACTCGTACTGCAAGAACTTCCAGAAGCCGATCTCTTCCTCGTTTTCGGCGCGGAAGCGCTCCAGCGCACCGGCGTCCCGCAGACGGTACTCGCGGGGCCACTCGGTCCAGCTCTTCATTCCGTTGGCGGTCTTGAGCGCCATGTACAGGGCGTAATCCTCCAGCCAGTCCTCATTTTCGAGGGTGAAGGCGTAGTAAGCATCCGGGTAGTAGCGGGCACAGCCGTGCAGCCCTTCGCACTGCTTGCACCATGCGGCGTAAGCGGCCCGCAGGATCTTGTAGCGGCTGGTGTACAGCGTGCCATAATCGACTGCCAGCGGGTCTTTGCCCCAAGGCTCGGCCTTGAGCTGGGCCGCCGTCAGCAGCCCTTCGGCCTTGAGGGCATCGAGGTCGATGAAATAGGGGTTGCCCGCAAAGGCGGAGCAGCTCTGGTAGGGACTGTCGCCGTAGCCGGTGGGGCTCAGCGGCAGGATCTGCCAGATCTTCTGGCCCGCAGCGGCGAGAAAATCAACGAACTTTTCAGCTTCCTTTCCGAAGCAGCCAATTCCATAAGGGCCGGGCAGGCTGGACACCGGCATCAGGATTCCACTTTCACGCATGATGATACCTTCCTCATTCCGTTTGGGTTTCTGCTGTTTCCTATCATAACATAAGCGAAGACTATTTTCCACAGGCAAAAAACGTGGTATACTAAATTCAACCTCTCAGTCGAGCCTACGGCTCGCCAGCTCCCCTAGTAGGGGGAGCCTCTGGCGTATCCAGCAAGCTTCATCCGACTGCCAAGGCCTCCCCTATTAGGGGAGGTGGCATCGCGCAAGCGATGACGGAGAGGTTTTAGGAGGATCTATGCAGCCCACACAAAAAATACTACGAGGCCGATGCGTACCGCCGCGAAGCTGACGCCGTGATCCTTGCTGCCGAGCCGGACGGCCGGGGCGGCGGGAAGCTCGCGCTGGATGGCACGGTCTTTTACCCCGAAGGCGGCGGCCAGCCCGCCGACCACTGCACCCCTGACCCTGCCGGACGGCGCCCGGCTCACCGTCACCGATGTCCACGAGCAGGGGCGGCGTCATCTGGCACACGGTGGATGCCCTGCCCGAGACCGCACAGCCCGGTGCCGCCGTCACCGGCACCATCGACTGGGAGTGGCGCTTCGACAAGATGCAGCAGCACACCGGCGAACACATCCTTTCCGGCATCCTGCACCAGAGGTTCGGGGCCGAGAATGTCGGCTTCCACATCGGCTCCGACGCCGTGCGGATGGATACCAGCGTGCCCATCTCCGCCGAGGGGCTGCGGGAGGCGGAACTTGCCGCCAACCGCATCGTCTGGCAGAACCTGCCGGTGCTCATCACCTATCCCACCCGCGAAGAACTGGCCCGGATGACCTACCGCAGCAAAAAGGAGATCGAAGGCCAAGTGCGGATCGTGACCATCCCCGGCGCGGACGTCTGCGCGTGCTGCGGCACCCACACCGCCGCCACCGGACAGGTGGGACAAATCAAGATCCTCACCGCGGAAAACTACAAGGGCGGCGTCCGGCTCAGCGTCGTCTGCGGCGAGCGGGCCCTGTTGGCCGCACGGGCCATGCGCCAGCGTCAGGCCGACATCAGGGGGCCCTGCTCAGCGCCAAGCCCAGTGAAACGGCCCACGCCGTCCACCGGGTGTACGACGAGTACACGGCCCTGAAATTCGCCCACTTCGGCCTGTGCAGTCAGCTCTTCGACACACTGGCCGCGCAGGTCCCCCGGCGCGGACGCCATCCGCATCGTGTCGGGGCTGGACCCCGACGAGCTGCACCGTCTGGCTGCACGGCTGAGCGAGGCCACCACCGGTCTCTGCGCCGCTCTAACCGCCAACGAAAAGGGCACCGGCTACTGCCTGGCCCAGGCCGGCGGCGACGTCCGCGCCCTGACCAAGGCCCTGAACACCGCACTGAACGGCCGCGGCGGCGGCAAGCCCGGCATCTGTCAGGGCAGCTGCGCCGCCGCCCCGAACAAGTTGAAACATTTTTGAAGGAGAACCACACCGTATGAGAATGCGCTTTAAACCCTATGCACACGACGAGCTGATGGCCGCCGATTTCCACGTCCACGACCCCTTTGTCTGGGGCGGCAAGTGGCATGCCCAGTATGCCCGCCCGGAACAGCCTTTCGTGCTGGAGCTGGGCTGCGGCAAGGGGCGGCTTCCTCTCCCAGCTGGCTTCGGCCCACCCGGAGAACAACTACCTTGGCATCGACATCACCGATAAGGTGCTGATCCTCGCCAAGCGGAAAATCGAGGCCGCCTATCAGGAAGCGGGCCGCCCCATCGACAACGTGAAGATCATGAGCGCCGACATCGAGCGCATCCGCAACGTCATGACGCCGGAGGATGCCGTCCACCGCATCTACATCAACTTCTGCAACCCATGGAGCAAGAACGCCTCCTCCAACAAGCACCGGCTGACCTACCCCCCGCCAGCTCATCCAGTACCGCGCCTTCCTTGAAGATGGCGGCGAGATCTACTTCAAGACCGACGACGACGATCTGTTCCGGGACAGCCTCGAGTACTTCCCCGCTTCCGGCTACGAGATCACGTGGAAGACCTTCGACCTCCACGAGAAGGAGCCGGAGTGGAACATCCGCACCGAACACGAGGGGATGTTCACCGAGATGGGCATCAAGATCAAGGCTCTCATTGCGAAAAAGCTGCCCGGTGACGAGACCGTGACGTGGATCGAGCCCAAGGTGCTCAAGAAGATGGCCGCTGCCGCAGAAGCTGCCGCAGCCGAGGGAAAAGCCGAATAACGGAGGTGATTTCATGGTTGCCTTTTTTACCGATACGATGATCTGCGGGTTTTCGCTCTACCAGATCCTCGCATACTTCCCTCGTCTACTCCTGCATCGGCTGGTGCCTTGAGGTCGTTTACGCCGCCGTTTCCACCGGCCAGCTGGTCAACCGCGGCTTGCTGAACGGCCCGGTCTGCCCCATCTACGGCTTCGGCATGATCATCGTCCTCTTCCTGCTGACGCCCTTGCAGCACAGCTTGCTGCTGCTCTACATCGGCGGCGTCATCCTGCCCAGTACGCTGGAACTGGCAGGCGGCTGGGCGCTGTACAAGCTCTACCGCACCCGCTGGTGGGACTACACCGACAAACCCTTCAACATCGGCGGCTATGTCTGCCTTGAGTTCTCGCTGATGTGGGGCGTGGGCACCCTCATCGTGATGAAGATGGTCCACCCGGTCATCGCCGGGCTGATCGAGATGATCCCGCCGCTGGTGGGCCTCATCCTGATGATCCTGCTCTACGCCGTCTACGCGGCGGATACCATCGTCACCGCCTTTGCGGCCTCCGACCTTGCCCGCGACCTCGATGCGCTGGAAAGGGTTGCCGACAGTATGCACGCCGTCAGCGACGCCATGACCGAACTGCTGGGCACCAACGCCATGGCCGTGGATCAAAAGATGGACGAGAGCCGCCTGCAGTTCAAGCTGGCCGCTGCCGAGGCCCGCGACAGCGCTTCCAGCCTGTCCGCCCGTGACGCCGCCAACGTGATGCGCGCCAAGGCCGACGAAGCCATGGAGGCCGCCAAGAAAGCCTCGCAGGACGCCAAGCTCAACGCCGAGGAAGCGGCCAACGCCGTCAAGCTGGCAGCCAAGGGCACAGCCGAGCGCACCGCCGAGCTGCTCCGTCTGGAACAGTTGGCCGAGGAGCTTCAGGTTCGCAGCGAGGAGTTCCGCGCCCGCACTCAGAAGGCCACCCCGCATTTCGGCAAGCGCCGTATGCTCCGCGCCTTCCCCAAGATGAAACACGGCGAACACAGCCGCTCGCTGGACTCCCTGCGGGAACAGCTCAAGCGGAAATAAAAAGACAAAAAATGGGGGCTGTTGCACATCGTTTTAGCCGAAAGTGCAGCAGCCTCTTCTACGTCGTAATGTTTTCAGCTTATCACGCCCACAGATCTTCCGGGTACAGGCCGTCCTGCGTTTTCTGCGCGATGGCGGCCACCACGGTGGGCTTGTCCTCGCGGTAGGTCACGCCGTACCACTTGTCGCGGCTGTGGAGGATCTTGACCGCCGCCTTGCCCTCGTCGATGAGCTCGCTGACCACGAGGGGCAGGAAGTACTCACACTTGAGGGGGTTCTGATCCAGATGCTCGGTCAGCCAGCCCGTAAAGCGGCGCTCGGCCTCGTCGAGGAAGCTCTCGCCGAAGCCCCAGAGGTTCATGCTCACGGGCGCATCGCCGGACAGGTCCGTCCAGCTCTCGCCGCCGTCCTCGGTGTAGTGGATGCCGCCCTCATAGGTCTCGATGCGGGTGCGCTCGGTGACGCTGTGGAGGGTGCTGTCCTCGTTGAGGGCGCAGACGCCGCGGGCGACGCTGCCATTTTCGGAAACGGTGTTCTTGAGCAGGTAGCTCACCATGCAGTAATCATACACGGTGCCGTCCGCGTGGGTGGAGAGGTAATCGTAGATGACCTTGAACGCCTCAGGGCCGTAGTAGTCGTCGGCATTGATGACGGCAAAGGGGCCGTCAATGAGGTCCTTAGCCGCCAGCACCGCGTGGCAGGTCCCCCAAGGCTTCACCCGCCCCTCCGGGATGGCAAAGCCCGCAGGCAGCTCGTCGAGCTGCTGGAAGGCGTACTTCACCTTCATGACCTTGGCCACCCGGTCGCCGATGGCGGCCTTGAAGGTCTCCTCGATCTCATGCTTGATGACGAAGACGACTGTCTCGAATCCGGCGCGGCGCGCATCGTAGAGGGAATAATCCACAATGACCTGCCCGTTCGGGCCCACCGGGTCGATCTGCTTCATGCCGCCGTACCGGCTGCCCATACCAGCCGCCATGACCACCAATACCGGTTTGTTCATTTTCTGCTACCTCCCTGTGCAAGTGCGTTTTCTCCGCTCTATTATACTCCAAACGCCGGGCGGCAACAAGTGTCGGTTCGCAGCGTGAAAATTTTCATGGATTCTGCGATTTGGGTGTGTTAGAATAAACATAGGAAAAACAATGAAGAATTGAGAAAGGACAAGCCATGAATACAAAAAACCGTCTGGATCACCGGCGCATCCTCCGGCATCGGGCAGGAGTTTGCCCGCCGGTACGCAAAGCTGGGCTTCCGGCTCATCCTGACCGCCCGCCGGAAGGACCGGCTGGATGCCCTTGCCGCCGAGCTCTCGGCCAAGCACGCCATCCCCTGCCGCGTCCTCCCCGCCGACCTTGCCAGCGATGCGGAGTGCGACGCGCTCTGCGCCGCCCTCGCCGACGAGCGGATCGATTTCTTCATCAACAACGCGGGCTTCGGCGCCTGCGGCAGCTTTTTGGAGACGGACCCGGAAAAGGAGCTTTCCATGCTGCGGGTCAATGTCCTCGCGATGCACCGGCTGTTTAAGTTCGTGCTGAAAAGATGGAGGCGCAGGGCTTCGGGGGCCATCCTGAACGTGGCGTCCTCCGCCGGGCTGCTGCCGGGCGGGCCCTATATGGCGGGCTACTACGCCTCCAAAGCGTATGTTGTCAGCCTGACCCGGGGCGTGGCCGAACTGCGGGAGCAGCACAGCCCGGTCTACGTCTGCGCCCTCTGCCCCGGCCCGGTGGACACCGAGTTCAATGACCGCGCCGACGTCGTCTTCGCACTCAAGGGCATTTCGCCCCAGCTCTGCGTGGACGAGGCCATGCGCGGGATGCTGCGCCACAAGACCATCATCGTGCCGTCGGCCCTGATGCGGGCGGCCACCACAGCCCAGAAGCTCGTGCCCACCCCGCTGCTGATGCCCATCATGGCCCGGCAGCAAAAGCGGAAATTGGGGGGAAAGACACCTTCCGCCGTTGACTTTTCCGCCCCGACCGGATACACTAAACCCAGCAGTTTCTGACACGCTCCGCCGTTTTCCACTTTATTTTGGAAAGCGGTGGAAAATCACGAACACTCTGAGGAGGAATTTTCCATGAAGATCGCTCTCATCAACGAAAACAGTCAGGCCGCCAAGAACGGCATCATCGAGGCCGCTCTGAAGAAGGTCGTGGAGCCCATGGGCCACGAGGTCGTCAACTACGGCATGTATGCCGCCGACGACAAAGCCCAGCTGACCTATGTGCAGTGCGGCATCCTCGCCGCCATCCTGCTCAACAGCGGCGCTGCCGACTACGTCATCACCGGCTGCGGCACCGGCGAGGGTGCCATGCTGGCCGCTGAACAGCTTTCCCGGCGTCATCTGCGGCCATGTGGAGGACCCTGTGGACGCTTACACTTTCGCCCACGTCAACGACGGCAATGCCGTGGCCATGCCTTTCGCTAAGGGCTTCGGCTGGGGCGGTGAGCTGAACCTCGAATACTGCTTTGAGAAGCTGTTCGGCTTCGGCCACGGTCAGGGCTACCCCAAGGAGCGGGTCGAGCCGAGCAGCGCAACAAGAAGATCCTCGACGGTGTCCGCGCCGCCACCTTTAAGCCGCTGATCCAGTGCCTGAAGAGCATCGATCAGGACCTGCTGAAGGGTGCCATCGCCGGTGAGAAGTTCAGCGAGCTGTTCTTTGCCTTCCTGTAGGGACGAGGAGCTGGCTGCCTACGTCAAGACCCTGCTGTAAGATGGGGGCGCTGTATCAGTTCAACAACGTGATCCGGAGGCGCTGGAAGGATTTCTGGAATCCGCCGTTCCCATGATCGCGGGGCTGGCGGAGGTCATCGGCCTGTTCATCATCGTGACGAGCCTTGCGCGGGCCACCTTCCACTATATCCGCACCTTCTTTTTTTCCACGACCGGTACGACTTCCACCACGAGATGAGCACCGGCCTGACGACGGCATTGGAATTTCTCATGTCGGCAGAGATCGCCAAAACGTTCCTGCTGCAGAATCTGGAATCGGTGGTGCCCTTGGCGGCTACCTTCGCGCTGCGGGCGCTGATGAGCCTTCTGCTCACATTGAGATGCGCGGTGCGCACAAAGAATAAACCTCTCAGGCAGTTCGGGCAGCACGCGGCTCCATGATGAAGCAGGCGAGCTTCGGGGTTTTCCAAAGTTTTGTGTTGTTGTGCCGCTCGGATTGTGAAAAACGTCAAAAATCAAGTCTGGTACTTGACACCTTGACCCAAACGCTCTATACTCGTGCCATCGAAAGCAAAGGCGCTGACGGAAGAGATTCCGCCAGCGCCTTTTTGTTTTCGGGGGCATATTTTGCGCTGCTGCGCAGATAGAGGGGTGCAGCAGCGGGTTTTGCTAAGGGGATCGGCACTGGCGTCCGGCCCGCCAAAGATCTGGTGCCTTGGGAGGTAGGATCTCATGTTCAACTCCGTAAACACCTGCTGGGTGTTGGTTGCGGCATTCCTCGTTTACTTCATGCAGGCGGGTTTTGCTCTGTGTGAAGCGGGTTTCACCCGCGCCAAGAACACCGGCAATATCCTCATGAAAAACATGATGGACTTTTGCATCGGCACCCCGTGCTACTGGCTCATCGGCTTCGGGCTGATGTTCGGCGGCACCAGCGCCCTCATCGGCGGGTTCGACCCGTTCATTCAGGGCGATTATTCCCACTTGAGTCTGGATATCCCGCTGTGGGTGTACATCGTATTCCAGACTGTATTCTGCGCCACGGCGGCCACCATCGTCTCCGGCTCCATGGCAGAGCGCACCAACTTCAAAGCCTACTGCGTCTACTCCGCAGCCATTTCGCTGGTGGTGTACCCCATCTGCGGCCACTGGATGTGGGGCGGCGGCTGGCTGCAGAGCATGGGCTTCCATGACTTTGCCGGTTCCGCAGCGGTCCACAACGTCGGCGGCGTCATCGCCCTGCTGGGCGCGGCCATGCTGGGTCCCCGCATAGGCAAGTACGACAAAGACGGCAAGCCCCGCGCCATTCTCGGCCACAACCTGACGGCCGGTGAACCCTGGGCGTCTTCATCCTGTGGTTCTGCTGGTTCGGCTTCAACGGCGGCTCTTCCCTGAGCCTGTCCACCGACGCCACCATGACCCTGACAGGCCTCGTCTGCTTCAACACCAACCTTGCCGCCGCCGTGGCCACCTGCGTGACCATGATCTTCACTTGGCTGCGTTACGGCAAGCCCGATGTCTCCATGACCCTGAACGGCTCGCTGGCCGGTCTGGTCGCCATCACGGCGGGCTGCGATGCAGTCTCCCCCCCTTCGGCGCGTTCATCATCGGCTTCGTCGCCGGCGTTCTCGTGGTGCTGAGCGTCGAGTTCTTCGATAAGATCGCCAAGATCGATGACCCCGTGGGGCGCCGTCTCCGTCCACTTTGCAAACGGCGTCTGGGGCACCATCGCGGTGGGCCTGTTCTCCAACGGCGGCGACGGCGTGGGCAAGGGCCTGTTCTACGGCGGCGGCCTGAGCCAGCTGGGCATTCAGCTGCTGGGCCTCATCACCGTGGACGCCTACGTTCTCATCGTGATGTTCCTCATCTTCAAGTTCATCGACAAGACCATCGGTCTGCGCGTCCCCCGCAGAGGTGGAGATCGACGGCCTTGATATCCACGAGCACGGCCTTGCTTCCGCTTACGCTGGCTTCTCCATCTCCGACGCCAACGCAGCGGCCATGCTCCCCAACGAAAATACCGACCTCGGCGAGGATGACCCCGTCAAGGCATCGTCGAAGCAGATCGATGCAGCCGTTCCCGTGGTGCGGGAGCCCGCTGTCATCCACGACGGCATCTACGACACCGGGATGCACAAGGTGTCCATTATCGCAAAGCTGTCCAAGTTTGACCAGTTGAAGACCGCCCTCAACGATCTGGGCGTTACCGGCATGACGGTCACGCAGGTGATGGGCTGCGGCATCCAGAAAGGCACCACTGAAAAATACCGTGGTGTGCCTGTGGACAGCACCCTCCTGCCCAAGATCAAGGTCGAAGTCATCGTCTCCAAGATCAGCGTTGTTGACTCCGTGGTCGAGGCCGCCAAGAAGGCCCTTTACACCGGCCATATCGGCGACGGCAAGATCTTCGTCTACAACGTGACCCGCGTGGTCAAGATCCGCACCGGCGAGGAAGACTTCGCCGCACTGCAGGACGTGGAGTAAGGCTCCGCCCTTGTTCTTCTTTTTTTCTCCGCTGTCCCGCCGCAAGGCGTGCGATAGATATCTGTTCTCCTTTTTCTCCTTTTCCTTTTTTCTGAATCCAAGCACACAAAGCCCCCGCTCCTTCCGCACAAGGGAGCGGGGGCTTTGTTGTACCGGCCATACGGAAATCACATGGCTTTCTTAACCGTTTTTTAGTTGACAACCCCCCACCGCTGTGTTATTTTTGGAGCGGTTCTGAACGATTTTAAATTAGGATGTCCAATGTGCAGGAGTTTTCTTCTATGAGCAATTTCAACGAGTTCCAGCGCGCAGCCAAGGCTGCCATCCGGGTGGCCCTGCAATGGTTTTTCCTCGCGATCCCCACGGGGCTGATCTGTGGGCTGGTGGGCACTTTGTTCCACCTTTCCGTCGAGCGTGTCACCGAGCTGCGGGCCGACCAGCCGTGGCTTCTGTTCCTGCTGCCGGCGGCGGGCCTTCTCATCACCGCCTTATATAAGGCAACGAAGTGCGAGGGCGTGGGCACCAACAACGTCATCCGCGCGGTGCAGAGCGGCGAGCCGGTAAGCATCCTGCTGGTGCCGGCCATCTTCTTCGGCACGGTGCTCACCCACCTCTGCGGCGGCTCGGCCGGGCGCGAGGGCGCAGCTTTGCAGATGGGCGGAAGCATCGGCTGGAACGTGGGCACCCTGCTCCATCTCAAGGATCACGACCGCCGCACCGCCACCATCAGCGGCATGGCCGCCTTTTTCTCCGCCCTGTTCGGCACCCCCTCACCGCTGCCCTCTTCGCCATGATGGTGGAGGACGTGGGCCTGACCTTTACCTCGGCCTTTGTCCCGGCCTTCACCTCGGCCCCCTCATCGCTTACGGCTGCTCGCTGGCCTTTGGCATCGCCCCCACCCACTTTGCCATCACGGCCCCGGAGCTGACGGTCTGGAACGCCTTCCTCGTCATCCTGCTGGGGTTCGCGTGCGCCGCCGTCTCCCGGCTGTTCTGCGGTCTGCTGCACTTCATGGAGCACAAGGTGCCGCAGCTCCTCCCGAACCCGTGGCTGCGCGTCTTCGTGGGCGGCGTGGCCGTCATCGCCTTTTCCTACCTGTTCGGCGTGGGCCGGTACAACGGTGCGGGCATGGACGTCATCACCGCCGCCGTGGAGCAGGGCGAGGCCCTGCCGTGGGACTTTTTGTGCAAGATCTTCCTCACCGCGCTGACCCTTTCCTGCGGGTTCAAGGGCGGCGAAGTCGTGCCCAGCTTCTTTGTGGGGGCCACCTTCGGCTGCGTTTTTGGCCCGCTGCTGGGTCTGCCCGCCGGGTTTGCGGCAGCGGTCGGCCTTGTCTCCATCTTCTGCGGCGCGACACAACGCCCTCATCCCCTCCATCCTGATGGGGTTCGAGCTGTTCAGCGGCGCGGGGCTGGAGCTCATCGCGCTGGGCTGCGGCATCTGCTATATGCTCTCCGGCCACCACGGCCTGTACAGCAGCCAGACCTTCGTCACCAACAAGCTGCGGTCCGAATATATGTCCCACAAACTGCGGCATAAGGTGAAAAATCAGGAGGAATGACGTTCCAGCCCTTGATTTTTGCCGCCCAACGTGCTACAATCAGCGTAGTTTCATTCCGTCCAAAACGATGATGCGGACAAACCGAGGCTTTGCCCCCTGCGTTTCAGAGAAAGCCGCCGCTTTTATAAAAAGCGTGCTGCAAGCGGCCCAGCGCAGCCAGAGCTTCTACCACCGCAGAGTGCAGAGGCGAACCTCTGCCGGGTGCGCCCGTTACAGCACAGCGAGTGGTGCGGCGTGCCGCACAATTCGGGTGGAACCGTGGAACGCGAAATTTTCAAGCGCTTCATCCCGTGTATTGCTGCGGGATGGAGCGCTTTTCGTTTTTCACATTTTTCGTTTCAGGTTCAAAAGGAGATTTCATTATGAAGATCATCTACAAAGACGGCCATGTGGACGAGTGCCCACAGGATCAGGAACTGCATGTTATCCGCCATACCGCAGCGCACGTGATGGCACAGGCCATCAAGCGCCTGTACCCGGAGGCAGACTTCGCTTTCGGCCCCGCCACCGAGAACGGCTTCTACTATGACGTCGATCTGGGCGACACCAAGCTCACCGACGAAGACCTTGCCAACATCGAAAAAAAGAGATGCGCAAGATCACCAAAGGAAAATCTGGCCATCAAGCCCTTCATCCTGCCCCGCGACGAGGCCGTGAAGCTGATGGAAGAGCGTCACGAGAACTACAAGATCGAGCACATGGCGGATCTGGCCGACGAGACCGAGTTCAGCTTCTTCCAGCAGGGCGAGTATATCGATATGTGCATCGGACCTCACCTGACCTACACCAAGGCGCCTGAAGGCCTTCAAGATCACCCAGCAGTCCGGCGCTTACTGGAAGAACGACAAAGAGAACAAGATGCTGACCCGCATCAACGGCGTAGCTTTCCGCAATCAGGAGGAGCTGGAAGCCTTGGGAGAAGCAGCAGCAGGAGGCCCGCGAGCGCGATCACCGCAAGATCGGCAAGGAGATGGGCCTGTTCATGACCGACGATCTGGTGGGCCGTGGTCTGCCCATGTTCCTGCCCGCCGGTTACACCGTCTGGCAGGAGCTGGAGAAGAACATCAAGGCCAAGGAGCGTGCCCGTGGCTACCTGCACGTCATGACCCCCTGCATCGGCACCGTGAACCTGTACAAGACTTCCGGCCACTGGGATCACTACCGCGAGAACATGTTCCCCGCCATGGAGATGGAGGGCGAGAGCTACGTGCTGCGCCCCATGAACTGCCCCCACCACATGATGATCTACGCAAATCATCCCCACTCCTACCGTGACCTGCCCATGCGCATCGGTGAGAGATCGCCCACGACTTCCGTTACGAGTCCTCCGGCACCCTGAAGGGCATCGAGCGCGGCCGTCACTTCTGCCAGAACGACGCCCATCTGTTCTGCACCCCGGAGCAGATCAAGAGCGAAGTTGCCGACGTCTGCAGCCTGATCTTTGAGACCTACAAGGACTTCAACATCACCGATTACCGCTGCGTGCTGAGCCTGCGCGACCCCGCCGACAAGAAGAAGTACCACGACGATGACGCCATGTGGAACCACGCCGAGAACGCCCTGCGTGAGGTGCTGACCGAGCTGGGCATCCACTTCACCGAGGAGATCGGCGAGGCCGCCTTCTACGGCCCGAAGCTGGACGTCAACGTGAAGCCCGCCGTTGGTGCGGAATACACCCTCTCCACCTGCCAGCTGGACTTCTGCCTCCCCGCCAAGTTCCACCTGACCTATGTGGACAAGGACGGCACCGAGAAGACCCCCCGTTGTCCTGCACCGCGCGATCCTCGGCTCTCTTCTGGACCGCTTCATGGCCTACCTGATCGAGGAGACCAAGGGCAAGTTCCCCAACTTGGCTGGCACCCGTGCAGGTCAAGGTCCTGCCTGTTTCCGAGAAGACCCTCGAGTATTCCGAGGCCATCACCGAGAAGCTGGTGGAGGCCGGTGTCCGCGTGGCTCTGGACGACGACAACCAGAAGATCGGCTACAAGATCCGCGCTGCACAGCAGGTGGACCGCGTGCCTTATATGCTGGTCCTGGGCGCCAAGGAAGCCGAGGCAGGCAACGTCTCCGTCCGTGACCGCAAGGGTGAGACCACCACGATGGGCGTCGACGAATTCATTGCGAAAGTCACCGCTGAGATCAAGAACCGCAGCTACAATGCCTGATATTGTAAAAATAGAGCTGCAAAGTGAAGAGCATCCAAACGAAGAAACCATTGCTGCCATGTTGGAAGCCGAGCGCATTGCGCGAGACCCCAATGTAAAGCATTATACGGATTTGGATGAACTATTTGCAGATTTGAAACGTTAAGCGAACAGCGCCGCTTTCCCATGACCGGGAGAGCGGCGCTGTTTTTTTTGCATCTATATTTTACGATTTGTTACTTCAGCAGGTTATCATCCTCGAAGTAATCGATCTTCATGGACTTGCGCACTTCGGCGAGGGTGGCGGCGGCGGTCTTTTCGGCCACGGCGCTGCCTTCCTTCAGAATTTCCACGACCTCGCGCAGGCGCTGCTCCCACTCTCCTGGCGGCGGGTGCGGATGGGCTCCAGCTCGGCCTGCATGACGGCATTGAGGAACTTCTTGATCTTCACGTCGCCCAGACCGCCGCGCTGATAGTGGGCCTTGAGTTCGTCGAGGTTCTGGTACTCCGGCAGGAACTCCGGGAAATACTCCGGGCGGCTGAACGCGTCCAGATAGGTGAACACCGGGTTGCCCTCCACCTTGCCGGGGTCCTGCACCCGCAGGTGGTCCGGGTCGGTATACATGGACATGATCTTCTTCTTGATGTCCTCCGGGCTCGTCGGAGAGGTAGATGCAGTTGCCGAGAGTCTTGCTCATCTTGGCCTTGCCGTCAATGCCCGGCAGGCGGAGGCAGGCAGCGTTCTGGGGCAGCATGATCTCAGGCTCCGTCAGGGGTCTCGCCATAGACAGAATTGAATTTATGGACGATCTCGCGGCACTGCTCCAGCATGGGCATCTGATCCTCGCCGGCCGGGACGGTGGTGGCGCGGAACGCCGTGATGTCTGCCGCCTGGCTGATGGGGTAAGTGAAGAAGCCCACCGGGATGCTGGATTCAGAAGTTCTTCTGCTGGATCTCGGCCTTGACGGTGGGGTTGCGCTGCAGGCGGGAGACGGTGACGAGGTTCATATAGTAGAAGCTCAGCTCGGTCAGCTCCGGCACCATGGACTGGATAAAGATGTGTGCCTTGGCGGGGTCGATGCCGCAGGCCAGATAATCCAGTGCGACCTGCAGGACGTTCTGGCGCACCTTCTCCGGGTTATCGGCGTTATCGGTCAGGGCCTGTGCGTCAGCGATCATGATATAGATCTCATCGAACTTGCCCGAGTTCTGCAGCCGGACACGCTCCTTCAGAGAGCCGAACGTAATGGCCCACATGCAGACGGCCCGTGGGGCGGTCGCCGGTCAGGATAATTTTTCATAAATAATCTCCTTCTTTCAGGCTCACCTTTGTACAACCTCTCCGTCATCGCTTACGCGCTGCCACCAGATGGGGGAGGCTCTGGCGTATCCATCCAGTTCCCGGTTTTGCCAAAGGCCTCCCCTATTCCGGGGGGAGCTGGACGCCGACAGGGCGGCCTGAGAGGATTTTTTGTTTTGCTAATAAGTATAGCCCCAGTCCAATTTTCTGTCAACAAAAGGGCTGGAAAAAAGAAAAAAGCGACGGAAAACTTCCATCGCTTTGCTGGCGCCTCTTGCCTGACTCGAACAGGCGACACCCTGATTAACAGTCAGGTGCTCTAACCGACTGAGCTAAAGAGGCATTCTATATAAAACGGCACATGACCGTTTTACTACTAAAAATGGTGACCCGTACCGGAATCGAACCGATGTTAAAGGCGTGAGAGGCCTCTGTCTTAACCGCTTGACCAACGGGCCATACGTCCATTTTGCATCGGGTGTTCGCTCCCGACTTGGCTATTTTAGCACGTAGCACAGCTGCTTTGTCAACACAAAATTTCATTGTTTTTTTTTTTCAAAAAAATCTTCCGCATCTTCTGCGCCCCGCCTGGAACAGGCCCAGCGCCAGCCCCAGATATACGCCGATCACCGTATCGTTCTGGCTCAAATTCCATCTGCTGGCGCTGCGGCAGGCCGGCCAGTGTACCCTTGTATACGCACCGCAGCTCTTCCAGCCGGGTGTAGTCGTTCGGGTGCATCAGGGTGCTGTCCTTGGGCAGCGCCAAAGCGCCGCTTTGCTCCAGCACCTCACTGACAAACTGGGAGCAGAAATAGTGCCGCCGGCGCTGCCAGCGGATGTGAAGTGCATCGCGCAGAGCAGCAGCCCCAGCGAGTTGAAACGGTAGAGGCTGGCCGTGGTCCATCATGTGCTCCGCACGGCGTCTGGCACGGGTATAGGCTTCATCCCTGACATCCAGCGCATACAGTGCGCAGGGCACATTCTCCCGCAGACAAAACAAGCCCCGGTTGAGGTACTCCTTGCTGGGGCCTGCGGGGAACATGGTGTAGCCGTTTTTGCGGGTAGAGCTGTACAGGCAGCTCAGGTCTTCGTCAAAAGCCAGCGAAGCGTGGGTATAATTTGCACCGGTAACAGCGTACAACAAGGTTTGAAAGCAGGGTACCCGACCGGGTGAGCAGGATGTAGATGGTCTTCATAAAGCTTTTTTCTCCATAAAAGCGCGATGCGCGGGTTTTCTGATTTTTGTCTTTTTACAGTATACCACAGGCAAAGTTCTTTGCCAGTAAAATCGCGCAAAAAGGCGGTGAAAGTTTGGCGTAGCACAAATGCCCGGGCTGTTGTGATTTTTGGCGGACTGTTCCGCTCTTCCCTTGGGAGAGGTGGCCGCGCCGCGATGACGGGAAGGGCCGGACGGCAGCGGGAACACTTCACCTTTTTTCATGCATCGTAAGACAAGGCAAAAACCCTTGACAACACGTTCAAAACGGGCATAACGAAAACCCAAAATTGTTTTCCCGCAATGGTCGGACCCCTTATTTTTCCCAGTTCGTTAAAGCTTTATCATAATTTTGTTTTTGGTTATCTTTATTTTGTTTTTCAAAACCCCGGCATGAAATTACCGCAAAACGTCTCAGATTCTTAATGAAATTTGTTGTTTTAACCGAAGGATTTGTTTTATCTGGTTGATTTTTTGGGGTGTTTTATGTATAATGGTAAACAGGAGAATACGCATTGTATTTCTTCATCGCCCGCGCGGCCCTTTTGGCTGAGGATGTACGCGTGTGCGGACGATTGAATCGAAAGAAGAGGTATAAGTATCATGGCAAAGGTAGATCTGAGCAAGTATGGTATCACCGGCACGACCGAGATCGTGTACAATCCCTCTTACGAGCAGCTGTTTGAAGAGGAGACCAAGCCCGACCTGGAAGGCTACGAGAAGGGTCAGGTCAGCGAGCTGGGTGCCGTCAACGTCATGACCGGTATCTACACCGGCCGCTCCCCCAAGGACAAGTTCATCGTCATGGACGAGAACTCCAAGGACACCGTGTGGTGGACCAGCGATGAGTACAAGAACGACAACCACCCCGCTTCCCAGGAGGCTTGGAAGGCTGTGAAGGAGATCGCCCAGAAGGAGCTCTCCAACAAGCGCCTGTACGTCGTGGATGCTTTCTGCGGCGCCAACAAGGATACCCGCATGGCAGTGCGTTTCATCGTGGAAGTGGCCTGGCAGGCACACTTCGTTACCAATATGTTCATCCGTCCCACCGCTGAGGAGCTGGAGAACTTCGAGCCTGATTTCGTTGTTTACAACGCTTCCAAGGCTAAGGTCGAGAACTACAAGGAGCTGGGCCTGAACTCCGAGACTGCTGTGCTGTTCAACATCACCAGCAAGGAGCAGGTCATCGTCAACACCTGGTACGGCGGCGAGATGAAGAAGGGTATGTTCTCCATGATGAACTACTTCCTGCCGCTGAAGGGCATTGCCTCCATGCACTGCTCTGCCAACACCGACAAGAACGGCGAGAACACCGCCATCTTCTTCGGTCTGTCTGGCACCGGCAAAACCACCCTGTCCACCGATCCCAAGCGTCTGCTGATCGGCGATGACGAGCACGGCTGGGACGACAACGGCGTGTTCAACTTCGAGGGCGGATGCTACGCTAAGGTCATCAACCTGGATAAGGAGTCCGAGCCCGATATCTACAACGCCATCAAGCGCAACGCTCTGCTGGAGAACGTCACTCTGGATGCCGAGGGCCACATCGACTTCGCTGACAAGTCTGTCACCGAGAACACCCGTGTGTCCTACCCCATCAACCACATCCAGAACATCGTGCGTCCCGTTTCTTCTGCTCCCGCAGCAAAGAACGTGATCTTCCTGTCTGCTGACGCCTTCGGCGTTCTGCCCCCGGTCTCCATCCTGACCCCGGAGCAGACCCAGTACTACTTCCTGTCCGGCTTTACCGCAAAGCTGGCCGGCACCGAGCGCGGCATCACCGAGCCCACCCCCACCTTCTCCGCTTGCTTCGGTCAGGCTTTCCTGGAGCTGCACCCCACCAAGTACGCTGAGGAGCTGGTCAAGAAGATGAAGAAGAGCGGCGCAAAGGCTTATCTGGTCAACACCGGCTGGAACGGCACCGGCAAGCGCATCTCCATCAAGGATACCCGCGGCATCATCGACGCTATCCTGAGCGGTGCTATCAACGAGGCTCCCACCAAGAAGATCCCCTACTTCGACTTTGAGGTTCCCACCGCTCTGCCCGGTGTTGATCCCGCCATCCTCGATCCCCGCGACACCTACGCAGATGCCGCTCAGTGGGAAGAGAAGGCAAAGGATCTGGCCGGCCGCTTCGTGAAGAACTTCGCCAAGTACGAAGGCAACGAGCACGGCAAGGCTCTGGTCTCCGCCGGCCCCCAGCTGTAAGCTGAACCCAGCATTTTGATACTGAAGCGATAAAAAGGACGTGTTCCCGCAAGGGAGCACGTCCTTTTGTTTTGCACGACTGGCAGGTAAACGCTCCGTCGGTTGTATTTTCCACATTCCTGTGTTATCCTGTGGAAAAGGATGTGAGCAGAATGGATGCAAAAGAATTTGGTGCATTCCTTGCACAAGTGCGCCGGGAGCGGAACATGACGCAGGCCGAACTGGCTCAGCAGCTTCACGTTACGGATAAAGCTGTCAGCCGCTGGGAACGCGGCATCGGGCTGCCAGACATCAATACGCTGGAGCCGCTGGCCGATGTGCTGGGCCTGACCCTCGCTGACCTGATGCACTGTCATGACTCCCGTCAAAAGATGACACTCCTCCCGTTCCCCTTTGGAAGATTTTTTTTTCACCATGCTGCGCCGCCAGCACACTGTAGACTGGCATTCTGTGCGTACTGCTCTTCTTGCATTAAGCATTGCACTTGCCCTGGGGGAATTTTTGCCTGTCCAGGCAGATTAGCTGTGCACTGGCGGACTCTCAGCGATGGTTTGCTTCAGGCCGACGGCTGGATGTCCTCCCTGGTCATTTTTCCATTGTTTGCCGGATTTGAATTTCTATCTCTTGAACTCTGGAACAATTTTGAGCAAACCGGTTACTACCGGCGCTGGGGTGAGGCGAATCTTTTTATCATTCACGCCATGTCTTTCGGCACGCCGCTTACCCGTCTGATGCGGCTCGTGCTGGATCTTCTGTTCTTTTTCTGTTTTGGATTTCTGCTTCCATGCTGCGAAGCATGGCTGATGTCTTTTGAATTAAATGCCGTTTTCCTCTGCGTCCCCACCCGTGAAAAAGCAAAAGAGCAAAGCCCGCCGGCTTTGCTCTTTTTGCATAATGAGCCTTTCAATCATTTTTCTTGCTGCTATGCCCAGAGCACAGCGGAGGGCATTTTAAATCGTTTTTACTTGGCAGCGTCGAACTCTGCCTCGATCTCTGCCGAGGGTGCCGGGGTGACAAGGCTCACCACAACACAGACCACCAGAGAGACATCAGGAAGGCGGGCAGCAGCTCGTAGATGCCAAACACGCCGCCCAGCGGGCTGACGATGTACTTCCAGACAAAGACCATCAGGCCGCCGCAGAGCATACCGGCCAGAGCGCCCTGCCAGTTGCAGCGCTTCCAGAACAGGGCGCAGAGGACGACAGCGCCGAAGGAGCCGCCGAAAGCCGGCCCACGCAAAGCTGACGATGCCGAACACGCTGGAGTTGGGGTCGCGGGCCAGCACCACGCCCACCACGCTGACGCAGATGATGGTCAGGCGGGCTGCGAAGAGGCTCTGCTTCTCGCTCAGCTTGAGGTGGCCGAACTCCTGCAAAATGTTCTGCGATACGCTGGAGGCCGCTGCCAGCATCTGACTGTCGGCGGTGGACATGGTAGCGGCAAGGATGCCGGCAAGGATCAGACCTGCCAGAATGGCTGCCAGCACGCCGTGCTGGGCGATCAGGCTGGCCACCCGCACGATCAGGGTCTCGCTGGAAGAGCCGCTCAGGAACTCCAGCGCGCCCGCCTTGGTCATGCCCAGACCCACCATGCCGATGACGATGGAAGCGGTCATGGCAATGACCACCCACACGCTCGCAATGCGGCGGCTGAGCACCAGCTTCTTTTCGTCCTCAATGGCCATGAAGCGCAGCAGGATATGGGGCATGCCGAAGTAGCCCAGGCCCCAGGCCAGCGTGGACGCGATGTCCAGCAGACTGTAGGAGGTGGCGGTGTTGTCTGCCGCATTGTGGCTTGCCAGCCATGGTCAGGTAGCCGGGCAGGCTGCGGGCGTTGTCCAGAACCACGGCATCCCAGCCGCCTGCCACGTTGACACCATACACCAGCACTGCGATCAGCGCCATGCTCATGACAACGGACTGGGGATCAGGTCGGTGGTAGACACAGCGCGGAAGCCGCCCATGATGGTGTAGCCCACGATGACCACAGCGGACAGGATCATGGCCGCCATGTAATCCACGCCAAACAGGCTGTTGAACAGCTTGCCGCAGGCGGCAAAGCCGGAGGCGGTGTACGGGATGAAGAAGACGATGATAATGACTGCGCCCAGAGCGTTCAGCAGGTTGCGCTGGTCATGGAAGCGAAGCGACAGGAACTGCGGTACCGTGATGGCGTCGAGGTTGGCCGAATACCGGCGGAGCCGCCGCGCGACGATCAGCCAGTTGAGCCAGGTGCCCACCGCAAGGCCGATGGCCGTCCAGCCCGGCGAGGCAATGCCGCTCAGGTAGGCAAGACCCGGCAGACCCATCAGCAGGTAGCTGCTCATATCGCTCGCCTCAGCGCTCATGGCCGTCACGACGGGGCCCATCTTGCGCCCGCCGAGGTAAAAGTCGCCGCTGTCCTCGTTGGATTTGCTGTAGGCGCAAACACGACCAGCAGCATGGCCGCAAGATAGACAACGATGGTGACGATGATACAGATGTTGCTCATATACTTTCCCCTTTCCCATATAAGGTTGCTCTGATTTTACCACACTAAAGCATAGAAGTGCAAGCCTTTTTGGAAACTTCGGCCCTATCCGACAAAAAGTTCCGCGATGGGCGGACAAAAAATCCCGCAAAACGACAACAAAACGCCCGGTTCCTGCACGGTACCGGGCGTTTTGTTCTATGGAGAAAAATGATAATGATGAAGGAGAAACGCACTGTTTAGTTCTTTTGGCCTCGCCTTCCGGGGGAAGATGACCTTGTTGACGAAGAAGAAGATCATCATCGAGATGCCGCCGTTGAGCACGGTGGTGCCGATGTTGTAGATGAAGTCGGGCACCAGCAGTCCGGCCACCGCGACCCAGATGCAGTTGATGGAGTTGACGATGCAGGTGATGACGCAGAATGCAAGGACATACCAGCCGATCTGCTTGCCTAAATTGCCCTTACTGCGGAACACGAAATTGCGCTGGATTGGGAAGTTGATGCACTCGCCGATGATCATAGCAATCATGTAAGCGCAAAAGTACGGCAGACCGCCGTGGGCGGCATCGTAGCCGAGGATGTTCCACTTGAAGGTTTCCCCAAACAGGGTCACATCCACGCCGGGCCAGCCGAAATCCACCACGGGCAGGCTGCTGAACGCATTGGGCAAAAATTGCAGCAGCAGATACTTGAACACCGTAATCAGGTTGGACACGATGACGAACAGACCGCCCTCACGCACCCATTTGGCAGCCGCCGGGTGCTTGGCGGCGAAATGATTCCAGAAGTTCATACTTACTTCCCTTTCAGCTGTTTTTCAGGCGGTTTTCCATCTGCCCGTTGAGGACGATGTTCTTCACGGCCTCCACGATGACCCGCAGCAGGCCGATGATCCAGAGGCCCTGTGATTCCATGACAATGCCGTCCACCATCCCCATGCTCACCGCACCGTTCGTCATCTTTGCCAGCGCGCGAAGGGGCATATTATACTGGAATAAGATGTTCAGGTCCGGCTTGCCGCGCTGAATGCTCCGCCGCAGCAGCTGCCCCAGCACCGCCGCAACGATCCAGCCCAGCGGACTGCGGCCATGGCCCAGCTCGCCCAGCGTCATGTTGCGGTCGATCTTGATCTTATCCTCCGGGATGGGGCGGCCCAGCAGGGCGGCAAACTCCTCATCGGAGACCTGCGTGACCTCGCCGGTCCGGTAGTGGGGCAGCTCGACGCTCTGGTAGGGGTTCGGGGCCCCGGTGCCCTGGCACCGTGACCTCGCCGGTCAGGCAGATGTCATCGCTGGAAGCGCCCACACGGATCAGGTACTTGCCGCCCTCGACCTCCCAGCCATCGGTGGCGATATTCCAATAACGGAACGCCTTATCGTCCAGCGGGATGGTGACGGTCTTGCTCTCACCGCCAGCCTCCAGCCAGACCTTTGCAAAACCCCTTCAGCTCCTGTGCGGGGCGGAAGATCTTGGCGTCGGGCTTGGCCACGTAGAGCTGCACGATCTCGGCACCGGCGCACCTGCCGGTGTTGGTCACGGTCAGGGTCACGCCGTCGGCCGCGGCTTTGAGGCCGCTGTAGGCGAAGGTGGTGTAGCTCAGGCCGTAGCCGAAGGGGAACGCCACCGGCACACCGGCAGTCTGATAGTACCGGTAGCCCACATACAGGCCCTCGCGGTACTCCACGTTCCGGCCCTCGCCCGCGAAGTGATCCTTCACCGGGGAATCGTCGTAGCCGTTCACCCACGTTTCGGCCAGCTTGCCGCTGGGGCAGACCGCGCCGGTGAGCACGTCCACCAGAGCGCCCGCGCCCGCCTGACCGCCGAGGCAGCCGTAGACCAGCGCCTTGCAGTCCCGCAGCCACTCCGTTTCCAGAGAAGAACCCGCGCTGAGCAGGACGATGACGTTCGGGTTGACGGCGGCAACGGCTGCCAGCAGGTCCAGTTGGCTCTGCGCCAGCTTCATGTTGGAGCGGTCGATGCCCTCGCTCTCCTTGATCTCGTCCAGACCCATGCAGAGCAGAACGACGTTGGCGTTCTGCGCCAGCGCCACGGCTTTCTGCTTCAGGGTGTCGTTTGCCTTGCCCTGCCGCTCAAAGCCCTGCGCATAACCCGCGCTCACAAGGCCGCTCCCGGCCAGACAGTCGAGGAAGGAATCCACCTTGATGGAGTTGACGGCGCTGGAGCCCGCGCCCTGATAGCGGGGCGTCTCGGCAAAGTCGCCGATGACGGCCAGCTTCTCATTGGGCTTGAGCGGCAGGATGCCGCCCTCATTCTTGAGCAGGACGATGCTCTCCCCTGCCGCGCGGCGGGCCAGCGCGTGATGCGCCTCGGCGTCAAAGGTCCTGGGGGCCGCCTTTTCGACAGCCGCCATGGGTGGTCAGCACCAGCTCCAGCAGCTCGTCCAGCCGGGCGTCCACATCCGCTTCGGAAATTTTGCCGTCCTGTACGGCCGCTTTCAGCTCCCGGATGGCGTCCCCGCCGGGGACACGGCATCTCCAGCGTGGAGCCGTTCTTCACGCCGAGGGCGTGGTCGTTGGAGCCGCCCCAGTCGGTGACGACGGCCCCCTCGAAGCCCCAGTCCTTCCGCAGAATGTCCTGCAGCAGGTGGGCATTCTCGTTGGCGTAGGTGCCGTTGATGAGGTTGTAGGAGGTCATGATGGTCTTGGGCTTTGCCTCTTTCACCACGATCTCAAAGCCGGTCAGATAGAGCTCCCGCAGGGTGCGCTCGTCCAGCACGCTGTTGCTGGCCATGCGGCGCAGCTCCTGACTGTTCACCGCGAAGTGCTTGGGGCAGGCCGCGATGCCGTTCTTCTGGATGCCCCGTACATAGCCTGCCGCCATTTTTCCAGAGAGGAAAGGGTCCTCCGAAAAATACTCAAAGTTGCGGCCGCAGAGGGGGCTGCGCTTGATGTTCAGGCCCGGGCCCAACAGCACGGCAACTTCCTGTGCGGCGGCTTCTTCGCCCAGGGCCTCACCGATGGCCTCGCCCAAGGCGGGGTCCCAGCTGTTGGCCACCGTGGCGCACGTGCGGGAAGCAGGTTGCCGGAACGCTGGGGTTGAGGCCCAGATGGTCGGCGGCACCGGCCTGCTTGCGGACACCGTTGGGGCCGTCCGACAGGGTGATGGAGGGGACGTTTTTGCCCGGCAGCGCGCGGGTGGTCGAACACCGTCCCGCCAGAAAGCAGGGCGCATTTCTGTTCTAAATTCAATGTTTTTATGATGTCCGTATGTTTCATCACAATTTCCTCGTTTGACCCTGAACAAGGCAAAGGCCCGCTGTCTGGTGCAGCGGGCCTTTGCCGTTGGTTCAGTTCAGGTGCTGCATTGGTTCAGAACCCAGAGTGCGCATCAGGCGTTCTCGGTTTCCTCTTCCTTGCGCTTCTTGTAGTTCTTGATGGCGGTGTACTCCAAGCCAACGATGAGCAGTGCGGCGACGACGTCTGCACCGATCAGGACGATCTTCCACTTTGCCATGCCGGGGTTCAGGTTCTCCTCATCGTAAGCGCGGCTGTTGACCACGGTGTAGAGGATGTTCTTGGCGGAGGTGCGCATGGCCTGCTTGCTGCTGTTGGTCAGGACGGTCACGTTGTTGTAATCGTTGCCGGTGGTGCAGAGCATCAGGTCACTGCCGTTGCGCACGCCCTGATCGGCGGTCATGTAGCCGTAGACGCCGAAGTAGTCGGTCTCGACGAAGCCGAGGAAGCCCCACTCGCCGCGCAGGACATTCTTCAGCAGCTCCTTGCAGCCGCCAGCCCAGCGGCTGCCGATGTAGTTGAAGGAAGACATGACAGCGTGGCAGTCAGCATCCTTGACAGACATCTCGAAGGGCTTGAGGTAGATCTCGCGGATGGCCTGCTCGTTGGACCAAGTAGCCACCATGCAGTTACGGTTGCCTTCCTGATCGTTCAGGGCAAAGTGCTTCATGTAAGCGTAGACGCCGTGCTCCTGTGCGCCTGCGATGGCGTTTGCGGCCATAGCACCGGACAGGACACCGTCCTCCGAGTAGTACTCGAAGTTACGGCCGGAGAATGCGGTGCGGTGGATGTTCATTGCCGGGCCATACCAGCCGGAAGTGTTCATCTCATTGGCCATCTCGCCGATGCTGTCGCCGAAGGAGTAAGCCAGATCCTTGCTCCAGGTCATACCGATGAGGGTAGCAGCCGGGAAGCCGACCGAGCCGACGCCGGTGAAGTTGTTGTTGATGGAGGCGGGGCCGTCACAGTCGTTGGTACGGACCTTCTCGATGCTGGTAACGGCAGCGGTCTGGTAGCCGCCAAAGCCGATGAGCTGCTGCATATCCTCAATGGTCATCTGATCCAGCAGGTCATCCCACTTGGGGTCGTTGTAATCCACGCCGCGCAGCTCAACCAGCTTCAGGCCGTTCTTTGCGCCGGTGGTAATGTCCTCAGCATTTGCGTCGTCGTCAGCCTCATAGCCAGACTCGGGTGTAGCTGTGCGCGTTGTAGAACACAGCCTTGTCCGCATCGGACATCTCATAGTTTGCGGGAGCAGCGGTAGCCTCAGCATAGTTTGCAAAACCGTCCGCACGGGACAGATAGGTGATCTCGCCCTCGGCGAAATCGAACTGGTTGGTGGCCACGACCTCATCGCTCTCGCGCTTGTTGGACTCGTTGTAAACGATGTCCGAAGCGACGGTATAGGTCTTGGAATCAGCCACATTGTGGGGAATCGTTGTTGGCGCTGATGATATAGTCGCCAGCTTCCAGCACATAGCAGCCGTTGGTCTGATAATCATAGGAAGCCAGATCCTCCACCGGGATGGAGAACTCCATGGTCTGAGACTCGCCGGGAGCCAGCTCATTGGTCTTGGCGAAGTCCAGCAGATTTGCAGAGGCCTTCTCGATGCCGCCATTGGTGTACGGAGGATTGCTGTAGATCTCCACAACATCCTTACCGGCAGCAGAACCGGTGTTGGTAACGGTGACGGTGAAGTTCAGGTTGGTGCCGTCGGAGGTGATGCTGCTCATTTCCTTGGTGAAAGAAGTGTAGCTCAGGCCGTAGCCGAAGGGATAGACCACTTCCTCGTCGTAGTCGATGAGGCCCTCATCGGCAGCCGTCTCATAGAACTTGTAGCCGACGTAGATGCCCTCGACGTAGTTGACGAAGGAGGGAGTGGTGCCCTCCGGGTCAAAGAAGCTTGCATCCGAGTTCAGATCCTCGGTATTGGTGTACTTGAAGTCGCCGAAGTTGTTCCACCACGGAGAGGCGGTCAGGTCGGTGACATAGGTGTCTGCGGTACGGCCGGAGGGGTTGACCTCACCGGCGACCACGCGGCCAAAGCCCTCAAAGCCGGACTGGCCGGTGCCGGGGCAGAGCAGAACGCCCTTGATCTGAGGATAATCCTTCAGGAAGTCCATCTGGAAAGCGTTTGCGCCGTTGTAGACCAGAATGACGTTGTCGAAGTTGGAAGTGACCAGATCGAGGCAGATCCTCTTCGCGGTTGGTCAGCTGCAGGAAGTGGTCGCCTGCATCCCAGTCGTTGCCCTCGTTCAGGGAATCGTCGTAAGTACCATTGTAGTAAGCGGTGCCGCGCTCAGAGCCGTAAGCCTGTGCCACGCGGCGGATCCAGCTGCCGTCCACGACGGAGGCCATATCGGTGGGCAGGTCAGCGCCCTCGCCGCCGACGCGGGTGATGACGACCATGGCGGTGTCAGAGAATGCCTTGGCGTTTGCCATCATCTCGTCGGTGTACAGGCTGACATTCGGCTCGGGCAGAGTCCAGTCCTGCTCCACCATGCCAACGCTGGGGCGGTCCGCCTTGTAATCGGTGTAGAACTTGCTCAGCTCGTCGTTGGTCTCGATGCCTGCATCATGCAGACCGGTGAGCAGGTCGGTGACAGGGTAAGCGTCGTTCAGAGCGCCGGAACCGGTGCCGCCGTAGCAGGGGCTGGTGGAAGCCCAGCCGAAGACGTTCAGCTTGGAGCCAGAAGCCACCGGCAGAACATTGTCCTCGTCCTTTGCCAGAACGACGCCCTCTGCGGTGATCTCATTGACCAGCTCCGTGGCCTTTGCAGAGGTTTCCTCGTTGATGGTGCCGCTGCCGGAAACGAGGTCCAGCATGGTGGACATGGGGCCGGTGCAGATCAGGTTGATAACGATGGTCAGCGCCAGCAGAATGGCAAGGCCAGACTGTGCACGGATCATCTTCTTTTTTTGCTTTGGGCAGCTTCCGCACCGCAACCATCACAATGATCGCCAGAGCGAGAACTACGCCAAACGCGATGAGGTAGCTGCGAACGTTCGTCAGAACCTGCATCACGTCATCCAAATTGATGGACAGCATAATGTTTCTCCTCCTTCTTATGGGGTTGATAAACGGATGGCGGAGCGCACAACTCCGCCGAACTGATCTATAGGATAACAAATCCACACAGAAATTTTTCAGTTTCTTCATAATCTGTCGTTTTGGAAACATAATCTGTCAAAAAGTTTCAAATCGGTTTCAATTTCTATTGTGCTAATATACAAAAGAAAAGGAGGGAGCATTTGTGCAATTTGCAAAATGCTCCCTCTCGTTTACTCTTTTTCGGCAGCGGCAGCAGTATCCGCACCGTGAACCACTGGTTCTCCCAGTGGACGGTCATGCTGCCGCCGTGCTGCTGGGCCAGCGCACGGAGGCTTTTTCAGGTCGTAGCCGCCGTGGGTACTCCGGGCGGGCAGACCGTCCGGGCCCAGTTCTACGGGTTCAGCGCAGTAATTTTCAAACCGAAACATGACAAAGCCGTTCTGGACATAGACCGCCGTTCGGATGAGCCGCTTTTTCGGGGTCCGGCTCAGCGGCGCAGCTCTCAATGGCGTTGTCCAGCGCAGTGCCCACAATGGTGCAGATCTCCCGCGTGGTCAGGAAATTCAGCGCCCGGCCGTCGGCTACGCTGGTCATCTGGATGTGTTTTTCCTGACAGTCCATGCTCTTGGCCGTCAGCATGGGTGTCCAACACCGGGTTGCCGGTCTTGTTCTCGGCCTCATATTGCAGGATGCCCGACTCCATCGAGCCAAGGCCGCGTCCTGCTTGGCCCGGTCGCGCTCGGCGCGGATGTCCGCGATCTGGATCTTCAGCTTGTGATAGCGGCTGTTGATGAGCCGGATGCCCTCCTTGCTCCGCTTGTACTGCTCGTACTGGCGGTGAAGCACGCTCGTCCAGCGCGGTCAGCTCCTTGTGCAGGGCCGCTTCCCGCAGCTGGTCCTGCTGGACCGTCAAGATCAGCACGCCGCAGATATCCACCAGCGTGCGAACATAGTACAGCATCATCGTGACCTTGCCGCTGCCCAAAAACAGCAGGTTGCTCACCGCAAAGACGGTCCCGGCCATGACCACCGCCACCAGCGCCGCTTTGTTGCTGATGTCCAGATGTCCGCTGGGCTGGGGGCGGCTGGTCTCCAGCCAGTACATCACCCCATACACCGCACCGTACACGACCACCAACAGCAGCAGTGCCAGCGGGTCGCCGCCCCTGCGGTGCGGGAAGACCCAGCAGTGGAGCTGCCACTCCACGCTGGCGGCCAGCTCGGCCAGCATAAAGGCCCGCGCCGTGGTATACAGCGCTTCCAGCCAGTTCACGCACCGGGTGCCCCAAAGGTAGATATAGAGCAGGCTCACCGCACAAAGCATACAGGGGATCCACCACATCAGCGGCACAAAGCCAGTGCATTTCAGAAAAGCCCCCAGCACGATCACCCAGACCACGGTGATCGCCCCTGTGGCGGTCTTTCCGCACCGCAGCGGCGGCAGACGGTCGGCGTACAGGCAGACGGCCAGCACCTCCGCCAGCGCCGTATAGAGGCGCGGGATATTGGGCAGCTCGATCATAAGCCGTCACCCCCGATGTAGTCGGTCAGCGCCGCAAGGGAAGCTCTTCCGCTTGGGGCGGCTGATCTGCAGCTCATGCGGGCCGACCTGCACCGTGTTCTGCTGCACGGCCTGTACCTGTGCCAGATTGACAAGGTAGCCGCTGTTGCAGCGGGCAAAGGGGCGGTCGGCCAGCTTTTCTTCCAGTGCCTTCAGCGCGCCGGGGGCCGCAAAGTCGCCCTCTTCGGTGTAAAAACGCACCCGGTGGCCCTCGCTTTCTATATAGTAAATGCGGGAGGTGTCCAGCCGCCGCAGACCACCCTCCACCGGCACAGCCAGATAGTGCCGGGTACGGCGGCGCAGCTGCTCCTCCGCCTTTTGAAGCTGCTGGGAGAACGCAAAGTACGGCACAGGCTTGAGCACGTAATCCAACGCACCGACGGCGTACCCCTTGATGGCATACTGCGCCATGTTGGTGATGAAGACGATCATCACGTCTGAATCCAGCGCCCGGATGCGCTGGGCCGTTTCCATGCCGTCCAGATGCTGCATCTCCACATCCAGCAGGATGAGATCGAAAACCGGGCGGTACCCCTCCAAGATCTCCACCCCGTCCGAAAATGTTCTTACTTCAAAGGTCGTGCCGTATTGCCGGGTGTAGCGCTGCACATAGCCCAGAAGCTGCTCCCGCACCGCCTCTTCGTCCTCCACGATGGCCACTCGGATCACGCCCCGCACCTCCCCTGTTTTCCATGTTCGGCAAAAATCCAGTTTTATTATACAAAATTACGCGAGGCTTTTCAATCACTCCGTTTTTTCTTGACACTGCGTGCAAAATCTGCTACGCTTGACCTCCAAGAAAATGAAAGGGGAACCCGCCATGATGTACACGCTGCACTACGATTCCCCGCTGGGCGGCATCCTGCTGGCAGCGGATGAGGTCGGCCTGACCGGACTCTGGTTCGATGGCGAAAAAATATTTCGCCGATACGCTGGACCCGGAGCATAAGGCGCAGGAAACGCCCCTCCTCTGCGAAGCAAAGCGCTGGCTGGATGTTTACTTCCGCGGACAGGAGCCGGACTTCACGCCGCCGCTCCACCCCATTGGTTCCCCTTCCGGCAGGAAGTCTGGGCGCTGCTGCTCCAGATCCCCCTACGGCCAGACCACGCCCTACGGCGCGCTGGCAAAGCAGCTGGCGGCGATGCACGGTCTTCCCCGGATGTCGGCACAGGCCGTGGGTGGCGCGGTGGGGCACAACGATATTTCGCTCATCATCCCCTGCCACCGCGTGGTGGGCGCAAACGGCAGCCTGACCGGCTACGCAGGCGGCATCGACAAAAAGGCAAAGCTGCTGACACTGGAAAAAATCCGCATGGAGCACCTCTTTCCGCCAACCAATTACTCTCTTACTCCATCCACCAGATGAAAGTAATCATAGTACGGTGTTGTATAGGTTTCATACCGCCCCACCACGGTAATCGGTGGGCCTTCTTCCGGGTAATCGCCATCGGTCAGCACGAACTCCACTCCCTGCTGGCAGCAGGCAAGCGCATCGTAGATGACACAGGAGTGATACAGCTCCCCGGTCTGCTCATCTATGTACTCCTGATATTCGCCCGTCATACGAACAATTTTATCGGTGTAGTTCTCCGGGGTAACGAGCATATTGTAAACTTCTGCGTTCACAACCGTATCACTGAGTAAGGTCAGGTCAATCTCTGCATCCATCCCGGCGTAAACATCGCTTGCATCAGCAGTGCTGCTTTCCGGGAGCTGCATAGAATGTTCCGGGGCGGGCGCAGTAACAGCATTGGAGGATGCGGGTTCCGGCAGGACCGTCACCACAGAAGATGCTGTTTCAGATTTTTGCACCGCAGGCGGTCAATGCAGCGGCGATCCCCAGCAACAGAAGCCCTTTCAAGAATCGTTTCATGATGCCCTCCCCAGCAGTTTTCCGGCCAGACAGCACAAACCAAACGCCGCCATGTCAACCGCAACAATGGTCGAGCCAACCGGCGTTCCGGCTAGGATGGAAGCCACGATGCCCACAAAGGCACAGCCCACGGACAGTACCGCCGAGCAGATGGTGACGGCGCAGAAATTCTTGCACAGGCGCATGGCCGAAAGAGCCGGGAAAATTACCAGTGCGGAGATGAGCAGAGAGCCGACAAGGTTCATTGCCAGCACGATGATGATGGCAACAACGATGGCAATCAGCAGATTGTATCCGTTCGCATTGGTTCCGACCGCCTTTGCAAAGGTTTCGTCAAAAGTGACAGCGAATATCTTATGGTAGAACAACACAAACACCAGAACTACAACGATGGACAGCCCGATGCAGAGCCAGACCTCTGATTTTGTCAGGGTCAGAATCGAGGTAGAGCCGAACAAGGTGCTGCACACATCGCCGGACAGGTTTGCCGAGCTCGAGAACAGATTCATCAGCAGATAGCCCATTGCAAGCGCGCCAACGGACACCATCGCAATGGCAGCATCGCCTTTGATCTGGGTGTTCTGCCCGGTGTGCAGCAGCAGGACTGCACAGGCCACAGTCACGGCCAGCGTCAGCGGCATCTGGTCGGACATTCCCAATACGGTCGCAACGGCCATGCCGCCGAACGCCACATGAGAAAGTCCATCTCCCAATAAACGAAAAGCGTTTCAACACCAGCGTCACGCCCAAAAGCGAAGAACACAGGGCAATCAGAACGCCCACGATGAGCGCATAGCGGACAAAAGGATAGTTCCAGTAAAAGGCCAGCTTTTTCCAACACGTTCATACGGCACCGCCTTTCCCAGCCGCAAACAGCCGCCCCTGCGGGCTTTGCAGATACTCTCCCCGTGTGCCGAAAAAAGACACTTTCGCCGATATGGAGAATGTGGCTGGCGTAGCAAACCGCAGCCCGAATGTCATGGGAGATCATCAGGATGGTGATGCCCTCCTGTCGGTTCAGCGTTTCGATCAGATGGTACATCTCCGCAGTCACCTTTGGGTCAAGTCCGGAAACAGGCTCGTCCAGAAGCAGCATTTTCCGGGTAGCACAGAGGGCGCGCGCCAGAAGGACCCGCTGCTGCTGCCCGCCGGAAAGCTCCCGGTAGCAGCGGTTTGCCAGCGGTTCGATCTGCATTTTGCGCATGGCATTCTGCGCAAGCTGCTTTTTCTTCACGACTGTAAAACGGACGCAGACCGCAGCGGCTCTGGCAGCCAGACAGCACGATCTCCTGCACCGACGCCGGAAAATCTCTCTGCACGATGGTCTGCTGGGGCAGATAGCCGATCTCGTTCTGGCGCAGACCATCGCCCATCTCGATCTGCCCGGAAATGGGCTGCTGCAAACCGAGCAGCGTTTTCATCAAGGTGCTTTTGCCCGCACCGTTTTCTCCGACCACGCAAAGATAGTCGCCTGCGTGGATCTCAAAGTTCAGAGGATCCAGAATAGCCTTTCCCTCATAGCCAACGAGAAGGTTCTTACAAATGAGCTGAGACATGACGGTTCCTTCCTTTAGTTCAGAGCCTGTTTCAGCACGTCAAGGTTGCTTTCCATCACGGAAAGATAGGTCGTGCCGTTTGCCGCATCGGCGGATGTGGTGGACTGCATGGAATCCAGCGTCAGGACGGACTGGTTCTTGGCGGCAGAATTGCCCCTGCACGATGGTTTCAGCGATTTTTTATGCTGTGCGCCCCTCAATGGTCAGCACACAGGGCAGCCCCAGTTCATCCACCTTGCCAGCAAGGAAAGAAATGGTCTCAAAGCTGGCTTCCGTTTCCGCAGAGCAGCCTGCAAACGCGGCATAGTAGCTCAGACCATAATCGTCCGCCAGATAGCGGAACGGGAAACGATCGCCGAACAGCACGGTTTTCCGGGCGGCATTGTCCACCACCGTCTGATATTCGCCATCCAGAGCGGCCAGCTTTTCCAGATAGGATGCAGCGTTGGCAGCATAGGCATCTTTGTTGGCCGGGTCGATTTCTTCCAGTGCATCGGTGATGGCGTTGCAGAGGGTCTCGGCGTTCTTCAGGGACAGCCAGACGTGTTCATCGTACTCCGGCTCATCTTCATCCTCGGATTCTTCTTCCTCGGCCTCCATGCCTTCTACGACTTCCTCCTCTTTTACCTGCTCGCCCAGCACATCCAGCAGGTTGATGACCTGCATATCCTTATTGGTGGCTTCCTTCAAGGCATCCTCCACCCAGCCATCCGATTCGCCGCCAACATAGATGAACAAGTCACAGTCCGAGATCTTAATGATATCATCTGCGGTGGGCTGATAGCTGTGCAAATCTACGCCGTTGTCCAGAAGCATGGTAACCTCGGCATGATCGGCCTTGTCGCCGAGGATTTCGCGCACCCAGTCATACTCCGGGAAAATAGTCGTGACGATTTTCAGCGGCTTGCTATCACTCTGCGATGCAGACAGTGCAGGAGCGGACGAAGATGCGGCCTTCCCACAGCCACCCAAAATGCCAGAAGCCAGTAAAAGGCAAAAAAATACAGCGAATATACGTTTGAGTCTTTTTTCATAGAAATGCTCTCCATTGTTTGATCTCAAGAATCATACGGACAGGCATTTCTTAATCCGACAGCTTTACCTTTAGTCGAATCGGTGTTTTTATCAGCAAAAGCGGAGAGCAAAGCGACAGCAAAGCCGCCAGCACAAAATGCGGCGCGGATGTCCGAATGAACTGCTCGGAACCATCTTTTCCGGCGTGCAGGATATTCTCGCAAAGTTTCAGCTGTGCGCAGACGGTGCAGTCTGCCCCGGTACAGTCGTGGTTGACTTCTTCCGCGCAGAACGTCAATGAAACCAAAATGGCCAGCAGAAAACCAACCAGCAGAATCCACGCAGCGCGGCGTTGTTTTACAGTGCAGTTCATTCCATTGCCCTCCCCTCTCGAATTTGCAACTTAGTTGCGAATTGGATTATAGCAAGGCAATATTGGATTGTCAAGTGGAAATTTTTGGGGTTACATAACGAAAAAAGAGCGTCGAATCTTACGATTCAACGCTCTTTTTGTTGGTGCACCTCGCGCACTCATATCCGAACTTTTCTCCGCTTTCACGGCTTCCCCGAAAGCGACCGTTTCTGTACCTTCCTTATAGTTAAAGGTAATAAGCACCTTATCATCGTAGAGATAGATGGCGCATTGATGAAGGTATCTACCAGTGCCTGCCGCTGCTCCGGCTGGGTCATATCCAGCTTACGGAAACGGAGCAGCCAGAAGCGGACGAACTCTTCTTTCATCTTCGGCTTGGCAAGCCGTTCCTCGGCAATGCGGGCTTGCAGCTCCTTCCGCTGTTCTTCCAGCGCTTCCAGCCGTCCCTTGGTAGAACTTGTCAGAATGCCCATCTGGATGGCATTCAGCATATTGGTGATGCCGACTTCCGTTTCTTTCAACTGCTTTTCATAGATAGGCAAATCAGTGCTTTCCTGATTTTGCAGCTCCATCACCTTTGGCGATGATGGCATTCATGGAAGCATCATCTTCCACCAGCTTCATGGTTTCGGTCACTACCAAATCTTCCAGCCATTGTTTCCGCACTGCCTTTTTATCGCAGGTCTTTTTTTTTCTTCTTGGCGGCAGCACACTTGTAATAAGGTGTACATCCTGCCGGTATGACTGACACCACTTTCGCCAAACATCAGCGCTCCGCACTTACCACAGTACAGCTTGGTGGTGAGCAGATAGCTTTCCTCTGCCTTATGACGGGCAGGGGCCTTTTTATTTTTCGCCAGCTTTTCCTGCACCTTGTTGAAACAGTTCGTCCGATACCAGCGCCGGAATCGCATTAGGCTGTACCACATCCCGCAAGCGCAATTCGCCGATGTACCGGCGATTACTCAGCATCCGCTGAATCGTGTTGTAGGATATCTCCCCGCCCATCGAATTTTTAATGTTGTGCGCCTTTAACCAATCCCGCAGGTCAGTCATGGTCGCACCGTCCGCATACTTCTGGAACGTCTGCTCCACATACGGTGCCAACAACGGGTCGGGCTGGTAATGCCGGGTCTCATCGATCATGTAGCCGAACGGAATCGTGCCGCCATTATAAATACCCTTGAGAGCATTTTCAGTCATGCCGCGCACGACCTTTTCCGACAGGTCGGCCGAGTAATATTCGGCATAGCCCTCCAACACGCCGTTTCCAGAATGATGCCCTCCGGGCCAGCCGAAATGACTTCCGTTGCCGACACCAGTTTCACGCCGTTCCGCTTCAGTTGGGTCTTGTAGCGGGCGCTGTCGTAGCGGTTGCGGGCAAACCTGTCCAGCTTCCAGACGATGATGACATCAAAGATTCCACGCTCACTGTCTTTGATCATCTGCTGGAACTGCGGGCGGCTGTCGGTCTTGGCGGAGATGGCACGGTCAATGTAATGCTTCACCACCGTGAAGCCGTTTTTTCCGCATAGGCGGTGCATTCACGAATCTGGCCTTCAATGGATTCTTCGCGCTGGTTATCCGATGAATAGCGGGCATAGATCACGGCGGTCATGGCAGGCACCTCACATTTACACATCATTGAACGGTGGAGCGTTCTTTCAAAGCAATGTTTCGTATAATGGATATACCACATTTTACAGATGATTGCAAGCTTTTTATACGCTTTTCACGAGATTCAGTAAAAAACATGAACTCCCCATAAAGGGCAAAACATTCACATCTCATGGTTCTTTGAAGGTGAACGGAGGAATTGTGTCATTTTGACACAATTCCTCCGCTCACCTTGCCCCCTCCACCGGCTTCAGTGCGCTTTTGCGGTATTGCAGAGGGCTTTGCCCGGTGGCTTTTGCAAAGCGGGTGGAAAAGTTGCTGGCATCGCCAAAACCTACCTCCTGTGCGATCTCGCTGACGCTGTGGTCGGTGAGGACAAGCAGTTCCTTTGCCTGGGTGATGCGGAAGTTGACCAGATAGTTATACGGCGTTGTGCCCATATACCGCCGGAACAGGCGAAGAAAATAGCTTTTTGCTCATGTGCGCCTCTGCCAGCAGGTCGGCAAGGCAAAGCTCTTTCTGGTAATTCTTGCGCAGGGTCTCTGCAGCCTGCAAAATGACCTGCCGCGCGCTGGTGGCTTCGGCCTGTGCAAGGATGCTCCGGGCACACAGCGCCAGCATCTCATGCAGCGCCAGCCCCATGTGTCACCATGCTGTCCACAGTGCTACGCTCCATCTGCGCCAAAACTGTTTCAAAAAATTCCTGTATCTTGACCCCGGTGAGCTGCACCGGGGTCAGTTTTTTGCCAGGAAGCAGCAGCGGCTCCATGGCGGCAACCCCTGCGCCGTCCAGATGCACCCAATAATGATGCCAGCAGCTTTGCCCCGGGGCGGTGCAGTAGCTTTGGGGGTGCGGCAGTTCAGCAGCAGTGCCTGCCCGGTGCGGAGCTCCACATGGCTTTCCCCCTGCTCGATGAGCCCTGCCCCACGGAGGGTGTAGAACAGCAGATAGCTTTCTTTATCGGTCCGGGCGGTGGAAAAATGCTGCTGGGCATAAAACACCCCTGCCTCGGTGCAGTAGTAGGGCTGGGTCAGCTCTGCCTCGCTGGGGGTAGTGCGCTTCCACAGGCTTTCCGGGGTCACATCCATATTGTAAGTCAGCATTCTTCGATTCCTCACTTTCTGTTCAGTATTAGCGCACCGGTCTTTGCCATGCAAGAGTAGACTTTTCACAAAGAATGTGTCACCTTTGCGGATGGAATTGCGAGCATCATACCGCTATACTGGTAGCAGTCAAAGTCACACAGGAGGCGCATTATGCACAAAAATTATCTTGCCATCGACATTGGTGCGTCCAGCGGGCGGCACATTGTCGGATGGGTGGAGAACGGTGTTCTCCGCACCGAGGAAGTGTACCGTTTTCCTAATAGCGTCCAGCGGGTGGACGGTCATCTGGAATGGGACATCGACAGCCTGTTTGCCAACGTGAAGCAGGGCATCCGGGAAGCGTTTGCAAAGTTCCCGAAATTGAGAGCCTTTCCATCGACACATGGGCGGTGGACTACGTGCTGCTGAAAGACGGCAAGCCCCTCTCCCCTGTCTACGCCTACCGCGACAGCCGGACGCAGGCGGTGCTTCCCGAAGTCCACAACATCCTGCCCTTTGCGCAACTCTACCACGCACCGGCATCCAGTTCCAGCCCTTCAACAGCATTTATCAGCTTTATGCCGATAAAAAGGCCGGTCGGCTGGCACAGGCCGAGGACTTTTTGATGATCCCGGAATACCTGCTGTGGAAGCTCTGCGGCGTGAAGGCGCGCGAGTACACCAACGCCACCTCCACCGGCCTTGTGAATGCCCAGACCAAGGAGTACGACCCGGAGATTTTCAAAGCTTTGGGCTTGCCGGAGGCGATGTTCCCCAAGCTCACCGCACCCGGCACGGTGCTGGGCCCGTTGAAGGCGGACATTGCCGCCGAAGTGGGCGGGCAGACCAAGGTGGTGCTGTGCGCCACCCACGACACCGCCAGCGCCGTCGAAGGCATCCCCATGGAGCAGGGCGATGCACCGTTCCTCTCCTCCGGCACATGGAGCCTGCTGGGGGGTCAAGCTGACAAAACCCATCACCAACCCGGAAAGCTGCCGTGCAAACTTTACCAACGAGGGCGGCGTGGGGTACATCCGCTACCTGAAAAATATCATGGGTCTGTGGATCATCCAGTGCGTGCAAAAGCAGCTGGGTATCTCCTTTGCCCAGATGGTGGAACTGGCCAAGACCAGCACCTACACCCGCATCTTTGATGTAAACGCAGCCCGGTTCTCTGCCCCCACAGGACATGCGCGCAGAAATCAAGGCCGCCCTTGCCGAGACCGGCGAAGCCCCTGCCACGGATGCCGACCTTATCAACAGCGTCTATCATTCGCTGGCGTACTGCTACGGGGAAGCATTCCGGGAGCTGGAATCTCTCACCGGGCAGCACTGGGACAAGCTCTACATCGCAGGCGGTGGCGCAAAGAACGCTACCCTGAACGAGTTGACCGCCCATTATACCAGAAAACAGGTCGTGGCTCTGCCCATCGAGGCAACGGCCATCGGCAATTTGAAAATTCAGATGCGCATTTCAAAAGGAGGAACCCTATGAGTTATGCAGAAGCAAAAGCCCGCTACGCTGCCATTGGCGTGGACACCGAAGCTGCCATTGCCCGGTTAAAGACCGTGCCCATTTCTCTGCACTGCTGGCAGGGAGATGACGTGCGAGGCTTTGACACCGACCCCACCAAGCCCCTGACCGGCGGCATCCAAACCACCGGCAACTACCCCGGCCGTGCCCGCACCCCGGAGGAACTAATGGCAGACATAGACAAGGTTCTGTCCCTCTGCCCCGGTACGAAGAAAATCAACCTCCACGCCTCCTACGCCATCTTCGACGAGGAAAACCCGTGGTTGACCGCGACAAGCTCGAACCCAAGCACTTCCGCAAGTGGGTGGATTTCTGCAAGGCGCGCGGGCTGGGTGCGGACTTCAATCCGACCTACTTCTCCCACCCCATGTGCGACCCGCTGACGCTCTCCAGCCCGAACGAGGAGACCCGGAAATTCTGGGTGGAACACGGCAAGGCGTGCATCCGCATCAGCCAGTACCTCGCCGAGGAGCTGGGTCAGCCCTGCACGATGAATATCTGGACGGGCGACGGCTTCAAGGACGTACCTGCGGACCGCAAAGGCCCCCGCGACCGTTACAAGGCCAGCATCGACGAGATTTTGCGCGAGCCTTACGACTTCAAGCTGGTGAAGCCCTGCATCGAGAGCAAGGTGTTCGGCATCGGCGTAGAGAGCTACACCGTGGGCAGCGCGGAATTTGCCCTGAGCTACGCCGCCTTCAACCGGGAAAAGTGCATTCCGCTGATGGACAACGGTCACTATCACCCCACCGAGGTGGTCAGCGACAAAATTCCGGCACTGCTGACCTTCTTCCCGGAGATCGCCCTGCACATCACCCGCCCGGTGCGCTGGGACAGCGATCATGTGGTGCTGTTCGATGACGAAACGAAGGAGCTCTGCAAGGAGATCGTCCGCTGCGGCGGTCTGGACGGCCGGGTGAACATTGCACTGGATTACTTTGATGCCTCCATCAACCGCATCTCCGCATGGACGGTAGGCTTCCGCAACGTGGAAAAGGCGCTGCTGTCTGCCCTGTGCACCCCGCATACGGTGCTGAAGGAGCTGCAGGACACCTATCAGTTCACCGAGCTGATGGTGCGGCAGGAGGAGCTAAAGACCCTGCCCTTTGGCGAGGTCTGGGACGAATACTGCCGCCGGAACGGTGTGCCGGTGGACGGTGCATGGTTTGAGGAAGTCAAAAAGTACGAGCAGAACGTGCTGAGCAAGCGCATTTGAATGAGAGAGGTTTTTGAAGATGGGTATTCTGGATATTGAAATTGTCAAAGGTTTTATGCGGATGTGCAACGATGGCTGGCTGCAGGGCTGGCACGAGCGCAACGGCGGCAACCTCACCTACCGCATGAAGGAAGAGGAAGTGGCACAGTGCCGTCCTTTCTTTGACCCGCAGCCCCGCGAATGGGTGAACATGGGGGTGCAGGCGGATAACCTGGCGGGGGAGTATTTCATCACCACCGGTTCCGGCAAGTTCTTCCGCAACGTGGAGCCGGACCCTGTCCACAGCATCGGTATTGTGGAGATCAACGACAAGGGCGACAGCTGGCGCATCGTCTGGGGTCTGGAAGATGGCGCAAAGCCCACCAGTGAGTTTCCCAGCCACTTTATGAATCACAGCGTCCGCAAGGCCGCCACGGGCGGCGCAAACCGTGTCATCTACCACTGCCACGCCACCAACGTGATTGCCATGACCTACATTCTGCCGCTGACCGACCGCGATTTCTCCCGCGCCCTGTGGCAGAGCGCGACGGAATGCCCGGTCGTGTTCCCGGAAGGCGTCGGCGTCTGCCCGTGGATGGTGCCCGGCGGGACAGACATTGCCATGGCCACCAGTGAGCTGATGAAAACCTATCAGGCTGCTATCTGGGCACAGCACGGTCTGTTTGCCTCCGGCCCGGACTTTGACATCACCTTTGGTCTGGCCCACACCATCGAAAAGAGCGCGGAAATTTACGTCAAGGTGCTCTCCATGGGCGGCGGCATCATCCGGCAGACCATCACCGACGACGACCTGCGCGCCATTGCCCGCGACTTTGGCG
>VOFJ01002307.1_pt1 | contig 50281 bp, 73 predicted proteins | sample 5384081 | NCBI WGS metagenome assembly VOFJ01 (sample SAMN12384729, study PRJNA508395) | human gut metagenome | isolation source: healthy gut I | host: Homo sapiens
TTGAAGTTACGTATTGCTCGACCTCATCAACAACGGCAAGGCCACCTTCTATATCGGCTTTGACTGCACGGCAGACTCTCTGACGGCAGGTCATTTCATGGCGCTGACCCTGATGAAGCGCCTGCAGATGGCGGGCAACAAGCCAATCGCCCTCATCGGCGGCGGCACCACCATGATCGGCGACCCCTCTGGCCGTACCGATATGCGGAAGATGCTCACCAAGGAAGACATTGCCACAAACGCGGCATGCTTCAAAAAGCAGATGGAAAAAATTCATCGACTTCTCCGAGGGCAAGGCCATGATGCTCAACAACGCCGACTGGCTGCTGAAGCTGAACTATATCGACCTGCTGCGGGAGGTGGGCGCGTGCTTCTCCGTCAACAACATGCTTCGGGCCAAGTGCTACAAGCAGCGCATGGAAAAGGGACTCACCTTCCTGGAATTCAACTATATGATCATGCAGAGCTATGATTTCTACTATATGTTCCAGCACAACGGCTGCAATATGCAGTTCGGCGGCAACGACCAGTGGTCCAATATGCTGGGCGGCACCGAGCTGATCCGCCGGAAGCTGGGCAAAGACGCCCACGCCATGACCATCACTCTGCTGACAGACTCCCAGGGCAACAAGATGGGCAAGACCGCCGGCAACGCCGTGTGGCTGGACCCCAACAAGACCAGTCCCTTCGAGTTCTATCAGTACTGGCGCAACGTGGGCGATGCGGATGTCATGAAGTGTATTCCGTATGCTGACCTTCCTGCCTCTGGAAGAGATTGACGAGATGAGCACCTGGAAGGACCAGCGCCTCAACGAGGCTAAGGAGATCCTCGCTTTTGAACTGACCAAGCTGGTTCACGGCGAGGACGAGGCCACCAAGGCCCAGGAGGCCGCCCGGGCCCTGTTCAGCGGTGCCGCAGATACCGAGCATATGCCCGCCACCCAGTTGACCGAGGCGGACCTGACCGATGGCTCCATCGGCATCCTGACCCTGATGGTCAAGGCCGGTCTGGCTGCTTCCAACGGCGAAGCCCGCCGTCTGGTCGTGCAGGGCGGCGTCCTCGTCGATGGTGAAGAAGGTCGCAGCTCCCACCGTCAGCTTCACCGCAGATCAACTGACCAAGGGCATCGTCATCAAGAAGGGCAAGAAGGTCTACCACAAAGGTGACCCTGTAACCCCGGAAACTCCAGAAAACCAAACTGCAAAACGCCCCGCTTCCTTCTCACAAATGAGGGGAGCGGGGCGTTTGTTGTTTTATCGATGGATGGAAAAATGATGCTGCTGCTTACAGCTCGAAGGCTTTCTTCAGCACGTCGTAGGCGGCATCCTCATTCTCCGAACGGACCAGAAGGGAAATGTCCAAATCGCTGGTGGTGATGAGCAGAACTTCGATGCCTGCCATCGCCAGAGCATTCAGGGCGCGGGCGGCGACACCGCAGCTGGTGACCATCTCCTCGCCGAAGAGGTTCAGCTTGAGTAGCCGACGCTGATCAGCGGGGGAAGCTTTGGCGTCTTTATCGAGGTTGGCGGCAGAGATGGCCTTCATCACAAGCGGAAGGTCGCTGGAGGAGGCGGTAAAGCTGAAATCAATGGTGGTGCCGTGGGGGGCGCTCTGGCTGATCATATCCACCACGACGCCAGTGTCGGCGAAGATCTGCAGATAACGTGCCATCGTGTTGCCCTTGAACTCGGCATCCTGCACACTGATCATCATCAGGCTGGGTTCGATGTTGATCTTCGATACACCGTACATAGTAAACACTCCATTCTGCCCGTAAGGGCTCAAGTTCCGGCACTTTCACATTTCTGCGATCATGTTACCCATATTGTACAGCCCCGGCTTTTTTTGCAAGATAAACGGCGGCATTCACTGCACCATTTGCAAAAAATGCTGCGGGAATAAGCGGTGTGTTTGAGGGTGATGACCTCATCCTGCCCGCAGAACAGCACTTCGTGGTCGCCCACGATGCTGCCGCCGCGCACCGAGCTGATGCCGATCTCCTTCGGGTCGCGCTTCTGGCGGACGGAGGAGCGGTCATAGACGTAATGATACTCGCCGTTGTTTTTCCTCGTTGATGGCGTCGGCCAGCATCAGAGCCGTGCCGCTGGGTGCATCCAGCTTGTTGTGATGGTGCTGCTCGACGATCTCGATGTCATAGTTCGCACCCAGAATGGCCGAAGCGCGCTTGCACAGCTCGGACAGGACGTTGATGCCCATGGACATATTGGCACTCTTGAACACGGCCACGGTGCGGGAGAGCTGCACGACTTTCAACTGCAGCTCCTCGGACAGGCCGGTGGTGCAGACCACGATGGGCAGCTTGTGGGCTTCGCAATAAGGCAGAGCCTTTTCCACGGCGGCGGGGGGAGCTGAAGTCGATGATGACATCGCCCTTGCCCTCCAGCTTCTCCAAGCTGTCGTACACGGGGATGCCGTTCTGCTCGCCGTCCTTCACGTCGATACCGGCCACCACGCGGCAGTCCTCGCGCTTTGCGATCATCTCGCACAGCACATGGCCCATGCGGCCGCCGATGCCCTGAATGATGATATCCGTCATTTGATTTTACCTCGTTGTTTTGTTCCGCTCATTTTTTCGAAAAGGCCAAATGCCCGGAAGAGCATTCCACCGGGCATTGGACCTGCATTTTATTTAAATCAGACCTTCTGCGGCCAGCGCCTGTTCGATCTTCTCCTTGTGGGCGTCGCTGGGCTCCACCAGCGGCAGGCGGCACTCGCCTGCGTTCCAGCCCAGTACATTCATCGCGTACTTGACCGGGATGGGGTTCACCTCGCAGAACAGAGCCTCGCACAGGGGCAGCATTTCCAACTGCAGCTGGCAAGGCCTTGCTTGGTGTCGCCCTCGAACCATGCCTTGCAGCACGCGTGCACCAGTTCCGGCTTGACGTTGGAGACCACACTGATGACGCCCTTGCCGCCCAGAGACAGCAGGGGGAACCACCTGATCGTCGTTGCCGGAATAGATGTTCAGCTGCGTCACCGCAAAGCTGTGCGATCTTGGCCACCTGCGAAATGTTGCCGGAAGCCTCCTTTGATGCCGTTGATCAGCGGGTGCTTGCTCAGCCCCAGTGCCGTTTCCGGCGCAATGTTCAGGCCCGTGCGGGAGGGCACGTTGTACAGGATCACCGGGATGCCTCCGGCCTCGGCCATGGCGGTAAAGTGAGCAACCAGGCCAGCCTGCGTGGTCTTGTTGTAATACGGAGTCACCAGCAGCAGAGCGTCTGCGCCGCACTCGGCAGACTTTGCCGCCAGTGCGCAGCCGTGGTCGGTGTCGTTGGAACCGGCACCGGCAATGACGGGCACACGATGGTTCACAACATCGACGGTAACTTGATGGCGGCAAGCTGCTCCTCGTCGGTCATAGTAGAGCACTCGCCGGTGGTACCACAGATCACGATAGCGTCGGTGCCGCGGGCGATCTGATCCTCAACGATGCGGCCCAGCTCATCGAAATTGACGCTGCCATCCTCGTACCATCGGGGTAATGATCGCCACGCCCGCACCGGTAAAAACAGGATTCTTCATAGCCTAAAAACTCCTTTGTATGCGTTTGCACGCAAAATATACTTAGTCGAAATAGCCCTTTGCCGCGAGCAGCTCTGCCAGCAGAACGCCGCCGCCCGCCGCACCGCGCAGGGTGTTGTGGCTCATGCAGGCGAACTTGTAGTCAAACAGGGTGTCCTCCCGCAGACGGCCGAGGCAGACGGCCATGCCGTGCTCGGTGTTGCGGTCCAGCTTGGGCTGGGGACGATCCGGCTCGGTGAAGTAATGCAGGAACTGCTTGGGTGCGCTGGGCAGGTCAAGCTCCTGTGCGGGGCCGCGGAAGTTTGCCCATGCCTCCAAAATCTGCTCCTTGGTGGGCTTCTTCTCAAAGCTTACAAACACGGCAGCGGTGTGGCCGTCGGAGACAGGCACGCGGAAGCACTGGGCGGTGATCACCGGCTTTTCGGCGTTCACGATGTGGTCGCCCCCTCTCAATGTGGCCCCACAGCTTGAGCGGCTCCTGCTCGCTCTTTTCTTCTTCGCCGCCAATGTAAGGGATCACATTGTCCACGATCTCGGGCATACGGTCAAAGGTCTTACCGGCGCCGGAGATAGCCTGATAGGTGCACACCAGTGCCTTGCTGACGCCGAAGTCCTTCATCAGGGGGTGCAGTGCAGGGACATAGCTCTGCAGGCTGCAGTTGGACTTGACGGCGATGAAGCCGCGCTTGGTGCCCAGACGCTTGCGCTGTGCGGGGATGATCTCGATGTGGTCGGCGTTGATCTCGGGCACCACCATGGGCACATCCGGGGTAAAGCGGTTTGCACTGTTGTTGGAGACCACCGGGCACTCTGCCTTGGCGTAAGCCTCTTCCAGCGCCTTGATCTCGGCTTTGGGCATATTGACCGCACAGAAGATGAAGTCCACCTGAGAGGCGACCTCTTCCACCTTGGATGCATCCAAAACTACCATCTTCTTGACACTTTCCGGCATGGGGAGAGGTCATGGCCCAGCGGGGGACCGACAGCTTCCTCATAGGTCTTGCCGGCGCTGCGGCCGGATGCGGCCAGAACGGTCAGCTTGAACCAGGGGTGATTTTCCAGCAGCGTCACAAAACGCTGACCGACCATACCAGTCGCACCCGACGATACCCACTTTATACTGTTTTTCCATTTCCAGCACCTTTCCTTTCGTGAAAGCGAACTCAATAAATATTTCTATTACATAGATTCACGGCTTGCAAACCGGACAGCGATGCAATATAATAGATACTGTTTATACAGATTTTATGATATCATTGATACGGTATCCGTGTCAATCATCGGAAAGGCAAATTGCACGCTATGTTAAAAAAAAAGATTTTTGGTATGATTTACCCAAAGAACTCATTGCACAGGAGCCGGCTGAACCCCAGAGACTCTGCACGGCTGATGGTGCTGAGCCAGCAAGACGACAGCATCCAGCACAAGATCTTCCACGATCTACCGGAATTTTAGAGCCGGGCGACCTGCTGGTGGTAAACAATTCCAAGGTCCTGCCTGCCCGCATCGTGGGCGTCAAGCAGCCCACCGGCGCGGTCTGTGAGCTGCTGCTGCTGCGTCAGGTCAAGGGCGACCAGTGGGAGTGCCTTGCCAAAGCCCGGCAAGCGGATGCAGCCCGGTACCAAGGTCAGCTTTGGCGACGGCAGCCTGACGGCCATCGTGGACGAGACGCTGGAAGACGGCAATAAGTTCGTCACCTTCTACTATGACACAGAGACCCTCTACGAAAAGCTGGACGAATTTGGCAAAATGCCTCTGCCGCCCTATATCACCAAGCAGCTCGAAGACCAGAGCCAGTATCAGACCGTCTATGCCAAGGAGCTGGGCAGCGCTGCCGCTCCCGACAGCCGGCCTCCATTTCACGCCAGAGCTGATGGACACCATCCGGGCCAAGGGGGTCAACATTACCGAGGTGACGCTCCATGTGGGTCTGGGTACATTCCGCCCCGTGATGGAGGAAGATGAGATCGCGGACCACAAGATGCACAGCGAATGGTACTCCATCAGCGAGGAAACCGCCCAGCGCATCCGGGAGACCAAGGCCGCCGGGCACCGCGTCATCGCAGTCGGCACCACGAGCTGCCGCACACTGGAAGCCGTCGCCGCCAAGTACGGCGAGATCAAAGCCTGCAGCGGAAAGACCGACATCTTCCTCTATCCCGGTGTCAAGTTCAACTGCATCGACGGCCTTATCACCAACTTCCATCTGCCCGAAAGCACCCTCATCATGCTCGTTTCCGCCCTCTACGGCTATGAGAAGACCATGGCCGCGTATAAGGTAGCTGTGGAAGAGAAATACCGCTTCTTCAGCTTTGGGGATGCGATGCTCATAGTTTGATACAAAATTCACGCTTTTTTGCGATATTTGTATGTAGAAAAAAGTAAAGGCCCGATGGCGATTATGCCGTCGGGTCTTTTGTCATTTCAGGATGAAAGTGTATCAAAAAGCTTTTGAATACGCTGCTTGAAACCTCATCTTGATGAAGAAGCCGCGATAGGATGGCTGCAAAAAGTTGAATCATTCGAAGAAAACCGCTCAATCGAGGAACGATATGGGCACAGATGAAAGCTCTTTGCAAAAAGGCTGGCGTAAATCCAAGCAAGGTTTTTCCTCACAATCTGCGCAAACTGTTCGCGAGAACATTTTATGATATCGAAAAAGATATTGCTAAATTGGCAGATATTTTTGGGACACAGCAATATTAACACAACCAGAATTTATATTATGACTACCGGGGTCGAGCACCGTCGAAAAATAGAAAGCCTTGGGCTGGTGTGTTAGATTGGATAATATCTGCGGTATTTCTCTATGATATTTCAAAACATAATCAACATTATGTCGCAAATGAAAAAAAAAGGATGGCAGTTGCCATCCTAAATGAGTATAGAAACCAAGCCCTTCTGCGCTTCAAATCATCGCGGAAAGGCTGATTTGTAATGCAATAGTACAGAAAGAATCAAGTTGCGACTTCTGATTTTTATTGGCATTGCAGTTGTGTTTTATGGTTCAATGTGGTAAAATACCAGATGATGTTCTAACAATCGGCAGAGAATGACATAATGTTGATTATGTCGCAAATGAAAAAGGGAGAGCTCTGACTGTGGAGTTATATGAGCATAACCAAGTAGCATATCAAGAGGCTGATAAAATGCTGAAGACCTATGGTCGCGCTGCAGTCATTCACCCTACCGGCACAGGGAAAAGCTTTATCGCGTTCAAGCTGATTGAAGAGCATCCCGATGCGCAATTCTTGTGGTTGTCCCCGAATGATTATATCTTTGAAAGCCAGCGGCGGAATGTCAGCGGCAATTTCAACAATGTCGTCCATATGACCTATACCCGGCTGATTCGGATGAACGAAGAAGAGCTGAATCTGCTCTGCTCGGAATATATCATTCTGGACGAATTCCATCGGTGTGGGGCGTATTGCTGGGGAACTGGTGTAGAACGGCTGCTGAAAAACTGCCCCCGTGCAAAAGTTCTGGGACTGTCCGCAACGCCGATTCGGTATCTGGATAATTGCCGAAACATGGCGGAAGAACTTTTTACCGTCAAGGGAAAGCTTTGTGTTGCCAGTGAAATGACCTTGGGAGAAGCAATTGTCCGCGGAATCCTGCCAGCACCGCAATATGTGACAACAATGTTTCAGTACCAGCAGGAGCTGCACCGTTACCAGAAGCGGATCAATTGGCAGGTGCCTAATGGCGCGAAAGATATCAGTCAGCGTCAATTGAATGCACTGCGCAGGGCTCTTGGGCAAGCGGATGGACTAGAGAAGATTTTTTTTCACGTCATCTGAAAAGGAACGGGAAATACATCTTGTTCTGCACGGATTGGGCACAGATGCAAAAAATCAAAGCGCAGCTTCCGCAGTGGCTGCGTGGCATTGATGATAGCCCGCAGATCTATTGCCTCTACGCAGGTGAACGGGAAACGGAAGCGGAGTACGAAGAGTTCCTGAAAGACCAAAGGAATCATTTGAGACTTTTGCTGTGCATCAACCGGTTGAACGAGGGCGTTCATGTGGCTGATATTGACGGCGTGATTTTGTTTCGCGTGACTTCTTCGCCGATTCTCTACAAACAGCAGATCGGCAGAGCGTTGACCACCGGCAATGGAAAACAGCCGCTTATCTTAGATATTGTCAACAATTTTGACGGCTTGTCCAGTGTTGGCACGATTCGAGCGGAAATGGCTGCTGCCGTTCAGAAATTGCGCAGTGCGGGCAAAGAAAATCTGGTCCGCGTAGACAAATTTCCGATTGAGGAACAGGTGGAGGATAGCATCCGGCTGGTCCGAGAACTGGAAAACACCTTGAATAATACATGGGATACGTGGTATGCGGAAGCGTGTGCCTATTTTTTTTTCTTCTCATGGAAATCTGGCGGTTCCAAGACGGTATGTTACGGAAAGCGGAATGCAGCTTGGTGTTTGGATACAGACCCAGCGGGCTGTTTTCAACGTGAAAAGCCAGAGGAAACCTTACCGATTAACATGTGAATGCGTTGAATGTCATTGGAATGGAATGGGGCAGTGTTCTGGACAGCGTATGGAACGAGACTTGGAAATTGGCAAAGGAATATTACGAGGCCAATGGGAATCTGCTTGTGCCGGATAGCTTTCAAATCGGTGGTATAGATCTAGGAAAGTGGACCGCATACCAGCGCAGCCGAAAGAAGAATGGCCGACTTTCTGCGGAACGCGTTGCAAAACTGAATGAAATTGGCATGGTGTGGGACACAGTTAATTCCAGATGGGAGCAGCGATATGCACAAGCGAAGCGGTATTTTGAAAAAAAAAAGGAAATCTGGATATCCCAAGTTCCTACCGCTGTGAAGACGGCTTCCTGTTGGGGATGTGGGTTGCAAGTCAGAGAAAAGCCAAAACGGGCGCAAATAAATCCAAAAGGTTGACTGCTGAACAAATCGACCGACTTACTGCAATTGGGATGGACTGGGGCGGCACTCAGGAGACTCAGTGGCAAAAATGCCTATCGACGGGCAGAAGAATACTACCAACAGAACGGAAATCTGAACATTCCGTATGCTTATTGCACGGAGGATGGCTATCGGCTTGGTCGGTGGCTGGCCCGGCAGAAAAAATGCGGGAAGGAAAAGCGGCCATTGTGTTATGACTCCGGAGAGAGTTGCAAAATTAGAGAAGATAGGAATTGTGTGGGATGTTGCAAAAATAACCTAAAAAATCGTGTCGCGGTAGTGGTTGTTACTTACAACCGGCTGGAATTCCTAAAGAGGTGTGTGGATTCACTGCACAAACAGACCGTACCGTGCGATATTTTAGTCGTGGATAATGCCAGTACCGATGAAACGGCCCAGTGGCTTGAATCGCAGACAGATATTTTTTTTCATAATACGGGGAGCAACCTTTGGCGGTGCTGGCGGATTCCATTATGGTATGCGCTGGGCGGTAGAGGCAAATTATGACTATCTGTGGGTCATGGATGACGATTGCTTTCCCCAAAACGGATGCCTTGGAGAAGCTTTTGAGTGCAGACTCTCTTTTAAAGGGAGTGTATGGGTGGATGAGCAGTGTTGCCCTATGGACGGATGGCCGTGAATGCCGAATGAATCGTCCGAAGGTGAAAAAAAGCTTTTACGAACACATCGAATTACTGCGCGAGGGAGTTCTGCAAGCGGAACAGGCAACATTTGTCTCGCTGTTCCTAAAAAGTGAAACGGTTCGTGAAGTTGGTCTACCAATTGCCGAATATTTCATCTGGGGAGATGACATCGAGTACACCCGGCGAATCGCTGTACGAAGAAATTATCCTTGTTATATCGTTGGGCAAAGCCAAGTGATTCATGCCATGAAAAACAATAACGGCAGCAATCTGGCATTGGATGATATTGAGCGTATCAACCGATATTGGTACGCATACCGGAATGAAAACTATACCTACCGACAGGAAGGCATAAAAAGGCATCTGCTATTATCTGGCACGTTGCGGGGAAAGCACGGAACGCAGATTTTGCTTTCCGCAAAAGACCATCGATTGAAACGCCTCGTTGTGTTGTTCCAAGGGATGATAAGCGGGGTTGGCTTTGCCCCAAAGGTGGAATACGTTGCGAGAACACGAAATGATGCGGAATCAACTATAAGAGAGTGAGAGAACAAATTCATGCAAAACAGAGAATATATAAAGACGAAGAAATTGAAAGAGATGCAAGAAAACCCCCCCGATTTTTGAAGCGTGTGCTGATCGGGATCTTTGCGTTTTACTGTGCATTCGTTGTGCTGTTTTACTTTCTGACAGGCGATCAACTGATTTATCGGGAGTCGCGAGGAGAGCAGGAAATGCCAGCAGCGACTGCGGGAACGGTGGAGCTGTATCAGGGCAGCGATGTGACGCAGTACTTTATGACTGGCGTACAGCGTCTGGATTCCGTTTCCGTGCTGTGGGGAACTTATTACCGCGCCAATGCGGGCACTGTTACCGTCGAGCTTCTACGAACCGATACTGGAGAAGTTCTTATGAGCGGCCAATTCGCTGCGGTGGATATCCCGGAGGGTGGCACAACAACCATTTATGCGCAGCAGCCTATAGAGGGCTTGCCGGGTGTTGAGCTGGCGCTTCATATTACAGCCGATTCCGCTCCCGGTGAGGCGGTCTCCCCCGCTGATGGATGCAGCAAATCCTTCAACCGGCGGTCTTTGGCTGAACGGAGAGCAAACGACCGGTCTCTTGTGTTTCAGCACGGCGGGTACCGATTATATCCGCGCGGGACTGCATTATTGGCAGCTGGTGAGTATTGTTGGCGCGGTATTGCTGGCAGTGCTGGTATTTGCATGGAATCGCTACCAGCGCGGCAGACAGGATATTCTGGCCGAAGCAATACTCGCGCAGTGAAAAAATATCGATTCCTCATCAAACAACTTGTCTCCCGCGATTTCAAAACCAAATATAAGCGCTCTGTACTGGGTGTGTTCTGGAGCTTTTTAAACCCGCTTTTTTTGACGATGACAGTGCAGTATTTTATCTTTTTCGACCATCTTCAAGTCGGACATTGAATACTACCCGGCCTACCTGCTCGTCGGTATCGTTTCGTTCAACTTCTTCAACGAAGCCTGTGGCATGGGCCTGATGTCGATCATTGGCAACTCCGGTCTGATTACCAAAGTCTATATGCCGAAGTATATCTATCCGCTTACACGCGTGATGTCCTCGGTGGTCAACTTGGTTATTTCTCTGATCCCACTGATCATGGTTTCTTTGCTTACGGGCGTTCATTTCCGTAAATCGGCGTTACTGGCGCTCTATTTTTTGGTCTGTCTGATCCTTTTCACGCTGGGTGTGGTTTTGCTGCTCTCGGCGGCGATGGTCTTCTTCCGGGATGTGCAATTCCTTTGGAATGTCATCAGCATGATCTGGATGTACGCAACACCGCTGTTTTACCCGGAGACGATTCTTCCGGATCAGTTCAAGTTCGTTCTGCAGATCAACCCGCTGTACCACCATCATCAAAGCGGAGCGCACCTGTATTTTGGGCGGTGTTTCGCCGGACCCGGTGGTCTATGTGCAGTGTCTACTGATGGCACTGGCCGCGCTGCTGATAGGTGCGCTGGTATTCAAAAAAGACCCAGAACAAGTTTGTACTGTTTTTGTAAAGGAGGCGGAACATTATGAGCAAAACGATGATCGAAGTAAATAACGTAACGATGCGCTTCCATATGAATACAGACCGCATCCTGTCATTGAAGGAATTTGTGACCACCGCCCTTCGCGGTAAGCTGGCATTTCAGGACTTCACAGCGTTGAACCATGTTTCCTTTACTGTGAAAAAAGGCGAGACTGTTGGCCTTATCGGCCACAACGGCGCGGGCAAAAAGTACCATGCTGAAGGTGATCTCCGGCATTCTGGAGCCGACAAAAGGTAAGGTCACGACCCACGGCAATATCGTCCCCATGCTGGAGCTTGGTTCCGGCTTCGATTTTGACCTCACCGGCCGGGAAAAACATCTATCTGAACGGTGCGATCCTAGGCTACAGTGAGGAATTCCTGAAAGCAAAGTACGATGAGATTGTAGAGTTCTCCGAACTGGGCGACTTCATCGAAATGCCCATCCGAAATTATTCGTCTGGTATGTTGGCCCGTCTGGCTTTCTCCGTTGCGGCAGAGGTACAGCCGGAAATTCTGATCGTAGACGAGATCCTTTCGGTGGGCGACGCAAACTTTCAGGAGAAGAGCCGCAAGCGGATGATGGAACTCATGAGCGGAGGCACGACCGTGCTGTTCGTCTCGCACAATCTGGAACAGATCCGCGAGATGTGCTCCAAGGTCGTTTGGCTGGAGCACGGTACCGTGCAGATGGTGGGGGATACCAAAGAAAGTCTGCGACGCGTATGCGAAAGCTTGATCAGCGCGGAATTTCGATGGAGTAATAGGAGGAATATAAAAGTGAAATCACCTTTTTTAACAGTCATTGTCCCCATGTATAATGTGGAAGCATATATTGAACAGTGCCTTCACAGCCTATTGAATCAATCATACTCAGACTTCAAAGTAATTGTAGTAGATGATGGTTCAAAAGATAATAGTGCCGTGGTTGCCAAAAAGTATGCACATGATTATCCTGAGCAATTTACATATTTTTATCAAGAAAACAAAGGACTTGGTGCTGCTCGTAACAGTGGAATGAAGTTGGTGACAACTGATTTTATTGCATTCTTAGATAGTGATGACTGGTGGATGCCTCGCACCGCAGAACGACTCCATGAAGCTCTTATGAGAGAAACCGAGCAGCCAGATATTATTTTTATGGCACCGACTGTTTACAATATGGCCACGAAAGAATTTTCAGCATGGGCGGATAATGACCGTTTGGAGAAAATTTTTGAAGATACAGATGTCTGCTGTCCACGAGATAAAATAGAAATGTATGCACTAGAAGCTAGTGTTTGTCGTTCAGTATGGAGAAAAGATTTTCTTGTAAATCATAATTTCCATTTTCCTGTAGGTGTAAAGTGGGAAGACGTATTTCCTCACTTCTATTTATTTTATTGGGCACGACGTTGTATTTATGTGCCAGATTGTGGATTTGTGTATCGTGTTAATTCAGGTGGTCAAATTACTTCGCTTTCGGATGCATCAAGGCTAGACACCGTCAAAGTATTTGCACAAACATTGACTTATGCAATGCAAAACGCTTGGCGTGAAGATGAGGTGGCTTATGTGATTGACATGATGATGTTGTTTCTTCGCTGGGGATTCACTGAAACGAAACCGAAAGTATTAAAAAGACTAGTAGGTCAAGCGCATAGACTATGCTGTGCTATTCCTCAAAAGTATGTAAAAAAAATACAAGGAAATATTTCCGGAAAGCTGTAACTTACATCGGACGCTGTGGCTTCTTCGTCAACCGATTGGATATCAAGTAATAGGAAATTATCATTTACTTGCTATAGCAAAGGCTGTATTTCGTCGAGTAGTTAGGAAGTGAGGAAAGACTAATGAATCAAGTTGTATTGTTTGTCGCAGCGCATCCACAGATTCATGAAATTTTACTAGTTGGTGGCGCGCAATGTAGTGAAAATCTTATTTTTTGAGTTATGTATGAATCAACCTTTGCGTCAATTATCGATTTTTTTGTGCCTACAGAAGAACAAAAAAAAAAAGTAGAAAAAATAATCGAAATGATGCAATGTTCACACAAGGATATTCTGCCCAATAGTATAAAACTTCTGAGTGAAAAAGAACTTGCAAACTATTCCCCTAAGACAAGCTCTTTTTTGCTCTATTATTTGATGCACTGAAAAATGACGAAGAGCTTTTTGCATTTCACGAGCTTGAATCCGGCATATTTGGCAGGTACGTTGTGCAAAAAACGACATGAACGCTTTTAAAATATGGGAAAGTTATCGAAAGATTTCAGAAGAAATTTATATTGTTTCTTGTGGCTCTGGTGAGGAAATCCTTGAATGGAAGCGTTCTTGCAGTAGCGACATAGAAATTAAGTGTTATTTTTCCAATGTATAACATCGCAGCGTATCTGCCGAAGTGCATTGAAACGACAACGGCGTGGGGTGCTGAATATGTGGAGTTTCTCTTCGTAGATGATGGTTCTCCCGACAATTGCGCTGAGATTGTAGAGGATTATGCAAAAAAAAAAGATTCCCGTATCAAATTACTGCGAAAAACAAATGGTGGTTGTGCATCTGCACGTCAGTACGGATTAAGTCGTGCAAAAGGGCGCTATGTCGGATTTATTGATCCAGATGATTACATTGACCCGACCATGTTCCGTAAATTATTTGCCAGAGCGCTGACTGGAAGCTATGAAATAAGCTATTGTGGTTATAATGATTTGTATGAAGAGACTGGTGAAACAAAGGAAATACAAGATGTCTTAGGATGGCCATATAACAATGGAACTTCCGACCCAGTATTGATCAACGCGTTAATTACTTATCGTCGTGTGGCAATTTGGCGAGGTATATATTCCCGAAATATGATCGAGCGAAGCAAGATTCACTTTTTATGAAGACCTTCGCCGGTTTGACGATTTGCCATTTAAAGTGGAGACATTTGCAAAAAGCTCGCTCGGTGGTGGCAGTTCCAGAATATCTATATTATTATAGAATGCAACGGCCGGGTCAAGATGTTTCGGCCGATGATGAACGTTTATACGTTCACTTTCAAATTTTCAAGTATCTGGATGAGTTTATTGGTAAATGCGCGGATAGAACGCAAATGGATTATTTACAGGCCGTTAAACTTCAGACACATATTTGGGCAATACAAAAACTTCAACCAGAATTTGTAAAAAGAATACTGCACAAAAGCCAGAGAAGATTTGAATACAAATTTTGGCTTTTGGGAATCTTGCTACATATTCAAGAAGTTACTTTCTCGAAAAGAGCTGATGGTCTATATTACGTTGAAATTCGGTGCATTCCAACTGGCCAGATGCTTGGCAACTTTGAATAGAAAACGTAGAAATGATGAAAAGCACGCTATTGAGCAACTGGCGGAACTTCAATGAACTATGATACACAATTGTGTGATTTCAGAATGAGTGTTTGAAGTTTTAAGATGGACGAAAGATAGAAGAAGGATTATCTATGTACGATTACTTAGTCGTCGGTTCCGGCTTATACGGAGCCATCTTTGCCCACGAGGCAAAAGCCCACGGCAAGTCTGTTCTAGTAGTGGATAAGCGCCCCAACATTGCGGGCAATATCTACACAGAGAAGGTAGAAGGCATCAATGTTCATAAATATGGTGCTCATATTTTTCACACTAATAACAAGAAAGTGTGGCAGTACATCACGCAGTTTGCGGAGTTCAACCGTTTCACCAACAGCCCGGTGGCAAATTACAAGGGTGAGCTGTATTCGCTGCCGTTCAATATGTATACCTTCAATAAGATGTGGGGTGTGGTGACGCCGGAAGAAGCGGCTGCCAAAATCGAGGAGCAGCGCAAAGAAATCACCGGCGAACCGCAGAATCTCTGGAAGAACAGGCCATCTCGCTGGTGGGCCGGGATATCTACGAAAAGCTCATCAAAGGGCTATACGGAAAAGCAGTGGGGCCGCGATTGCAAGGATCTGCCTGCTTTTATCATCAAGCGCCTGCCTGTGCGGCTGACCTTTGACAACAACTATTTCAACGCGCTGTATCAGGGCATTCCCATCGGCGGTTACACCAAGATGATCGCCAATCTTCTGGACGGCATCGAGGTGCGGCTCAGCACAGACTATTTGGAACACAAGACAGAACTGGATGCACTGGCTGAAAAGGTTGTGTATACCGGACCTATCGACGCTTATTTTGACTACAAACTCGGCACGCTGGAGTACCGCTCTGTCCGGTTTGAGAACGAACTGCTGGACAAGCCGAACTTTCAAGGGAAACGCAGCGGTCAACTATACGGACCGCGAGACGCCGTGGACCCGCATCATCGAGCACAAATGGTTCGAGTTCGGCAAGGACGAGAACGGCAACGACCTGCCCAAAACGATCATCAGCCGCGAGTATTCCTCTGAGTGGAAGCCCGGTGACGAGCCGTATTACCCCGTCAACGATGCAAAAAACGGCGCACTGTATGCCGAGTACAAGAAGCTGGCCGACGCCGAGCCGAATGTGATTTTTGGCGGCCGTCTGGGCGAGTATAAATATTATGATATGGATGCTGTCATCGCATCGGCGCTTGAAATGACTGAGAAGCATTTTGACTAACCCTCTCTGCCGTCGAAAAACCGGTTGCAATCCGCCGACATATCTGTTAGAATGAATATGCGGCGCACTACCGAACAAAAGAGCCCCACGTGGGGCTCTTTTGCTTGTCACCAATTCATTCTGTTGTTGATAAGTCTGCGTCACAGGCTTTTCAGTAAGGCTGCACGGCTGTTTTCCGTGCACAGAAAGGAACAAAACTATGCCTTCTTTGACGACCATATAAGCTGCTCAAGCAGGAACACGACGCCCGGCAGGGGGCGAGTTCAAGACCGTGCACGGCACGGTGCAGACTCCCGCTTTTCAGAACGTGGCTACCGCCGGTGCCATCAAGGGCGGCCTGTCTGCGCAGGATCTGACAAGGACATCGGCGCACAGGTCATGCTCTGCAACACTTACCATCTGCACCTGCGCCCCGGCGACAAGCTGGTGGCCGACATGGGCGGTCTGCACAAGTTTACCCGCTGGAACGGCCCCATCCTGACTGACAGTGGTGGATTTCAGGTATTCAGCCTCTCCAAGCTGCGCAAGATCACCGAGGAGGGGCGTGACCTTCGCTTCCCATCTGGACGGCCACCGCATCTTCATGGGCCCCGAAAGAGTATGCAGATCCAAGCCAACCTCGGCTCGACCATCGCCATGGCCTTTGACGAGTGTGTGGAGAACCCTGCCCAGCACGATTACTCCAAAGCCAGCTGTGAACGAACGACCCGTTGGCTGAAACGCTGTAAGATTGAAATGGCCCGCCTGAAGCACGAGGGCATCTCCGGTAAATCCCGATCAGCTGCTGTTCGGCATCAATCAGGGCTGCACCTTTGCGGATCTGCGTGTGGAGCACATGAAGCAGATCGCAGATCTTGATCTGGACGGCTACGCCATTGGCGGTCTGGCCGTCGGCGAGCCCACCGAGATCATGTATGAGATGATCAGTGAGGTCGAACCCTACATGCCAAAGGACAAGATCCGCTATCTGATGGGAGTCGGCACCCCCGGCAATATCCTGGAGTCAATCTCGCGCGGCGTGGATCTGTTTGACTGCGTCATGCCCAGCCGCAATGCCCGCCACGGCCATCTGAACACCTGGGGCGGCATCATCAACATCAAGAACGCCAAGTATGAGCGCGATGAACGCCCTATTGATCCTGCCTGTGGCTGTCCGGTCTGCCGCAGCTATTCCCGTGCCTATATCCGCCACCTGTTTAAGGCGGAGGAGCTTTTGGGAATGCGCCTTGCCGTTATGCACAATCTGTGGTTCTACAATCATCTCATGGAGCGCATCCGCGATGAGCTGGACGCGGGTACCTTTCACAGCCTTCCACGATAAATACGTTAAGCTTTTGGACACCAGAATTTGAGAATAAGCCTTGCAACCAGTCGAAGAAGGTATAATAAGACTTATCTGAATTTTGAGAGGAGATTTTGCCCAATGCAATTTCTGACCACCACTACCGAAAGCTATATCAGCCTCTTCTTTACACTGGCGCTGATGCTGGTCCTGCTGTACTTCATGATCTACCGTCCGCAGAAGAAGCAAGAGAAGAAGGATGCCTGCAATGCGCAGCTGCTCTGGAGATCGGCGATCAGGTCACCACCATTGGCGGTGTCATTGGCCGTGTTGTTGCAATCAAGGACGACACCTTTGTTCTGGAGACCGGTGCTGACCGTGTGAAGATCCGCTTCACCAAGACTGCAATTTCCGCTGTTGAAAAGCTGAACATGGACAACGCTCCTGCTAAAAAGTAATTTCCGCTTCCGGTACTTTTTTCACGCGCCTTCCTGCATACAGTAGTGCAGGGGAGGCGCGTTTTTATGTCTGAACAAAAGAAGTTTTCCGTAGGCCCGGCGCTGCTTGCGTTCGGCATCGGCGGCGCGTTTGCCGGGTGGCTGCATGGCGGGGCTGGCGTATCTGATGGCGCGGCAGGGGCTCTCGCAAGCCGCCGCGTGGCCCATGGCAAGCGCTGCAGTCTGTGCGGGCAGTCTGCTCAGCGGATGGCTGGCGGCATTTTTCCAGCGCAGCAGGGGATTGCTCTGCGGCGCAATACAAGGCATCCTGTTCGTCCTGCTGCTGACCATTTTTGGCCTTTGGGCCGGGTTTTCGCCCGCCGAGATGCAGCTTCTGCGGTTTGCCCCTTGTGTTTCTGTTTGGCTGTATGGGTGGTATCTTCGGGATGCTGCGCACTGAGCGGCGGCATCATTAAAAACGATTTGCATCAAAAAAAGCAGGAGGAATCCAAACATGTGGGTCTATCAGGAACAGCAAAAACCTTCCCGCACTGTCTGCCGGGGCAGATTCCCCGGAACCAGTGGAACCGGGGCTTGTGCCAGAGTGCTCTGCCCCCTGTGGCGGAAACGCTCCCGGCGGAACCGATCATTGAAGAGGCCGAGGCGAAGGAGAAGATTCCAAAACGCACCCTGCCCCATGCCAGCCGGGACTGTATCCTGCTGGCGGGAGCCTATCTGTTCGGAACTTTTCTTGCCGGGGCGCTGTCCGCTCTGTGCAGCGCCGGAGAGCTGGAAACGCTGGGGTATTACCTCGACTGTTGGCGCTTCCTTTGCGGCGAATACCGCCGCCGAGGTCGTCGGCCTGTTCCGCACCGAATTCCTGACTACATCCGGCGCGCTGGTCGTCCTGCTTTTACTGGGACTCTCCGCCATCGGTTCGCTGCCCATCTTTTTTCTTTGTGATGCTCTACGGGACCGGGGCCGGGATGCTTTCCTTCCAACTGCTTGCGGATCTGAACTGGAAAGCGCTGGCCGCTTTTATTGCATCGCTTCCGGTGTCCCGACAGCATTGGCCGCCGGGTGCCTGTGCCTGTTCGGGGCGTCGGCGCTGCAGGTCAGCGGGAAGATCCAGCGCTGTTCCTTCGGGAAGGCGTTTCACTCCACCGGCGCATGGGGGCTCGTGGGGCAGTTTGCCCAAACCCTGTTTCTGCTGCTGCCCATCTGCGGCGCTGCGACCGGAATGCTCTACCTGTGTGGCCAGATGAAGCTTTCGTTTTAACGATCTTCGTGCAATTCTTGTGCAGGTACTAAAAAATCCTTGACAGTCTCCTCCATTTATGATAAAATACATGACGTTGCAGGAATGTAACGTCATGCTACTGTGGCTCAGCCGGTAGAGCAGCTCACTCGTAATGAGCAGGTCGTCCGTTCGAATCGGATCAGTAGCTCCAGTATAGACTCCCTGAGAATCAGTTTAAACTGATTCTCGGGGAGTTTTTCGTTTATAGATTCCACCGGCAAAATTTTGTGCAATTTTCACAGTTTTCTAATTGGTATTTTGGTGGTACAATAAAGGTGGAATTCTATTGAAGTTTTCGGGAGGAGCCGTATGGCTGAAAAAAAAGCATCGAACTGGATAGTGTGGAGATCGCGGCGGCAGTGTTTGGAAACTGCGACCGGAATATCCGCCTGTTGGAGAAAGAGTTTTCCGTCACGGCCGTATGCCGCGGTACACAGCTTCGCATTTCCGGCGAAGCCGCCAACGTTGCCGCAGCGACACGGGCCATTGAGGGAATGCTCCTTCTGATCGAAAATCACACGCCGCTGGAGGAGCAGACCGTGCGCTATTGCCTGAGCCTTGCCCACGACGGTGAGGAGAAGCGGGTCAAGGAGCTGACAGAAGATTTTGTCACCGTGACGGTCAAGGGCCGCCCCATCCGCCCCAAAACGCTGGGGCAGAAGGAGTACCTGAACGCCATCCGCAAAAACGCCGTTACCTTCGGCGTCGGCCCGGCGGGCACGGGCAAGACCTATCTGGCACTGTTGCCATGGCCGTAAAGGCTTTTAAGGCAAAAGATGTGTCCCGCATCGTGCTGACCCGCCCGGCTGTGGAAGCGGGGAGAAGCTCGGTTTCCTGCCCGGAGACTTGCAGCAGAAGGTAGACCCTTACCTCCGCCCGCTCTACGATGGCCTGTTTGATATGCTGGGCGCTGAAACCTATGAGCGTCTGGTGGAAAAGCAGATCATCGAAGTGGCACCCTTGGCTTACATGCGCGGCCGGACGCTGGACGATTCATTCATCATTCTGGATGAGGCGCAGAATACAACCCCCGAACAAATGAAGATGTTCCTGACCCGCATGGGCGTGGGTTCCAAAGTCGTTGTCACCGGCGATATAACTCAGATCGACCTGCCGGACCGGACCCGCAGCGGCCTTGTGGACGCGCTGCAGGTGCTGAAAGGCGTGGGCGGCATTGCGCAATGTTATTTTACAGAAAAAGATGTGGTGCGCCATCGTCTGGTACAGGAGATCATCAAAGCCTATGAGGCGGCAGCACATCCCGGAAAGCGTTGAGGCAGTCAAAAAGAAGGGAGAGGACAAGGAGAGGACTGATTTATGTCCAATAAAGTTTTGATCACCAATTCCCAGAAGGCCGTGAAGGTTCCGTCCGGCCTCCGTATCCTTATCCGCCGCGCTTGCAACGCTGTGCTGGAATATGAGCATTTGACGGAACCCGCGGAGATCAGCGTGACCTTCGTGGACAACGCAGCCATTGCTGAGCTGAACAACCAGTACCGCAATAAGCCGATGCCCACGGATGTTTTGAGCTTTCCTCTGGGGGAGAACGGCGTCTATGACGTGGACGACGAGAACAACGGCTGCAAGATGCTGGGCGACATCGTCATCAGCATGGAACGCGCACAGGAGCAGGCCACCCTCTACGGCCATCCGCTGCAGCGTGAGGTGGCGTTCCTGACGGTGCACTCCATGCTGCACCTGCTGGGCTACGACCACGAAAATGGCGGTCTGGAAGCGATGCATATGCGGGAAAAAGAAGAGGCCGTTCTGCTGCAGCTGGGTCTGCCGCGTACGGTGAGCTACACGGAATAACACAAACCCTTGGAATGGATAGGAGTTCAATTTTGAAAAACGCAACACCAATGCAGCAGCATTACGACACCTCTTCGGTCTTTGTGGCGGTGATCGGCCGGCCGAACGTCGGCAAATCCAGTCTGACCAACCTTCTGGTTGGCGAAAAGGTAGCTATCGTCACCTCCAAACCCCAGACCACCCGCACCCGCATCACCGGCGTCATCACCCGCGGCCCGCTGCAGTATGTTCTGCTGGATACCCCCGGGCGTGCACAAGGCCCACAACAAGCTGGGCAAGCGGATGGACAAGACGGCCAGCGATTCCATTGCAGATGTGGATGTTTCCATGATGCTGTTTCGAGCCCTTACGGTGCGCTCAACGAGCCGGAAATGGTTCTGGTGGATGCGCTGCGCCAGAGCGGCGGCCCTGCCATTGCAGTCATCAACAAGACCAGATCTCGTCAAGGAACCGGCGGACCTGGAAGCCCGCAAGGCAGAGCTGAAGGCGCTCGGCGTGTTCGACGCCATTTATACCGTCAGCGTCCGCGCCGATGACCATTGCGAGGAGCTGTTTGATGCGCTGAGCCAGTATGCTGTCGAGGGTCCGCATTATTTTTCGATGACGATGCCTATACCGATATGCCGGAAAAGGAGCTGGTCGCCGAGGTCATCCGCGAAAAGGCGCTGCTCTTCATGCGGGACGAGATCCCGCACGGCATCGCTGTCGTGGTGGAGCGCTTCAAGGAGCGCCCCGGCACCGATCTGGTGGACATCGACGTGAACATTTACTGCGAGCGAGAAAGCCACAAGGGCATGGTCATCGGCAAGGGCGGCGCGATGCTGAAGAAGATCGCCAGTGCAGCCCGCACCGATTGCGAGGAATTTCCTCGGCTGCCGCGTCAACTTACAGTGCTGGGTGAAGGTCAAAGCCGACTGGCGCGATAACGAGTTCATGGCTCAACAATTTCGGCTTCAAGCAGAACCCGAACAACCGCTGAATCCGCGCCGCGATTCGGACAGATTTTCCTTGGGTAGTGCGCTAGGATAAAGGCAACACTATCACGGGCGGCACTCTGCCGCGCGGAAAGGGGAACCTTTATGAACACCGACACAAGCTGGCAAGCCTTTGCACAGACAGGGAACATCCTTCGCTATCTGGATTACAAACAGCAGCGCCCGGAGCAGACCACAGCTTCGGCAGGAGACAAGACAGATGGACACGATCGTAACACCGGGGCTCGTCCTGAAGGAGACACGGTACAAGGAATCTGACCGGATACTCACCATTCTGACGCCGGAGCTGGGGGTGATCTCGGCTTCGGCACAGAGCAGCCTACGGCTGAAGAACAAATTATTCAGCGCCTGTGGGCTGTTTTGTTATTCAGAATTTGTGCTGCTTCCGGGTCGGAATATGTACACTGTAAGGGAAGCTTCCGTGAAAAATGTCTTCCACGGAATTTCTTCCTCCATCGAGGGGATGAGCCTTGCGATGTATCTGGTTGAAATGGCTGTCTCGCTTTCGCCGACGGGCGAAGAAGCAGGGAAGGAGCTGCGCTTGCTGCTCAACTGCCTTTATATGATCAGCGAGCACAAGGCCGATCTGCGCGTGGTCAAGGCCGTGTTCGAGCTGCGCACCATGAGCGAATGCGGCTTTCTGCCGCAGCTCATCTATTGTAAGGTGTGCAATCAATACGATGATGAATCGTTCTATCTTGACCCGCAGGAGGGGTATCTGCTCTGTTCCGACTGTGCGCAGAAAGCAGGGAAGCACTGCAACCTCGACACCGGTGCTCTGTATGCGCTGCGGCACATCTGCCTTGTGGAAGATAAGAAGATTTTCGCATTCAAGATCTCGGTCGGCAGCCTTGCAAAGCTTGCGGCTGTGGCGGAGCAGTACGCTCTGACCCACCTCGACAAGCCGCTGAAAAGCTACGAATTTCTCAAATCCGTTCTGCCGTGACCGAACAAATTCTAAAGGAATCATTGCTATGGAAACAAGCTACTTAAAAACACTTGAGCTTGATAAGATCATTGCGCGTGCCGCCGAGGGCTGCGTCTGTCAGGAAGCAAAAGCGCAGATGCTTGCGCTGGAACCCCAGTGCGACCCGGACGAAGTTGCGCTACGCGCTGGAGCAGACCGACGCCATCAATAGTCTGCTGATCAAAAACGGCTCGCCCCGCTTTGGCGGCGTGGAGGGCGTCAGCCAGCTCGTGACCCGCGCGGTCAAGGGCGGCGTGCTCTCCATGGGCGAAGTTACTGATGGTGGCCGGCGCGCTGCGCAACTTTCAGAATCTGAGCAGCTGGTACGGCTCCTCCGACCACGATGCCCTGCCGACGGACGACCTGTTTTATGCGCTGGCACCACAGCCCGGTCTGGAGCAGCAGATCTCCAGTGCCATTCTGGCCCCTGACGCCATGGCGGATACAGCTTCCCATACCCTGAACGAGCTGCACGCAAAAAGATCCGCGCCACCGAGAACAGCATCCGCGACCGGTTGGAGAGCATGGTCCGTAACATGGACACCTCCAAATATTTGCAGGAGAGCGTCGTTTCCATGCGAAATGGGCGCTATGTTGTCCCGGTTAAGAGTGAGTACCGCGGCGAAGTCAGCGGCATCATCCACGATGTTTCGTCTACGGGCGCTACTGTCTTTCGTCGAGCCTCAGGCCGTTGTGGAAGCCAACGCCCGCATTTTTGCAGTACCGCGCGCAGGAAGCGCAGGAGATCGAGCGCATCCTCGTGGCTTTTACCGCGCAGGTGGCCGCGATCGAGCCGCAGTTCCAGTACAGCTACAAAGCCATGCTGGAGATCGACGTTCTGTTGGCAAAGGCGCGGCTGGCGCTGGATCTGAAGGCTTTCAAGCCCGCTGTCCGGACGGATTCGTCCTTCTCCCTCATCCGGGCGCGTCATCCTCTGATCGACCCCAAAAAGTGCGTTCCGGTGGATATAGCATTGGGCCGGGAGTACGATTCGCTCATCATCACCGGTCCGAACACCGGCGGCAAGACCGTCACTCTGAAAACGGCCGGTCTGCTTTGCGCGATGGCACAGTGCGGCTTCCTCATCCCGGCGGATGAGCGCAGTGAGATCTGTGTCTTCGACGAATTCCTCGTGGACATCGGCGATGAGCAGAGCATCGAGCAGAGCCTGTCTACCTTCTCCGCTCATATGAAGCGTATTACCGGGATCCTTGAGCTTGCCATGCCCCACACGCTGGTGCTTCTGGACGAGCTTGGTGCCGGTACCGACCCTGCCGAGGGTGCCGCGCTGGCTGTGGCCATCATTGAGAGCTGCGCCGCCGCGGCGTGCTGCTGATGGCCACCACTCACTACGCTGAGCTCAAGGTGTTTGCTCTGGAAACCAAGGGCGTTGTCAATGCCAGCTGTGAATTTGATCTGGAAACGCTGCGCCCGACCTATAAGCTGAGCGTCGGCGTGCCGGGCAAATCCAATGCGTTCCTCATCAGCGAAAAGTTGGGCATCCCGGAGCGCGTGATCGAAGCGGCACAGCAGCATCTTTCCGCAGAGGATAAGCGTCTGGATGCCGTTCTGGGACAGCTGGATCATCTGAAGCTGCAGCTGAAGGAAAGCCAGAACGAAGGTGGAAGAGCTGAGCAATGAGGCTGCACACCAGCTGGACGCCGCCCGCAAAAAACGCGATGAGCTGATCCAGCAGGGCGAAAACGAGCTGGAAGCAGCCCGTGCCAAAGCCCGCAGACTGGCACAGCAGGTGGAAAGCAAAGCCTACGCCCTGACCGACGAGCTGCGCCAGATTCAAAAGATGAGCGGATGAGCACCCAGCAAAGGCCCAGCGCGCCCGTGAAATCGCTAAGAAAGAGTCCGAAAAGCTCTTTATGGGGACAGAAGTGGTACACAATCCGGTCAAGGAGTTTGTTTCGCTGAAAGAGGTCAAAGTAGGGCAGGAGGTCTGCATTGCAGAGCTGAACCAGCTGGCTACTGTGCTCTCGCTGCCGGATAAGAACAGCGATGTGCTGGTGCGTGCTGGCATCATCAAGACGAAAGTGCCGCTCAAAGGCCTCAAGCAGCCGGAAAAGCTGGTCAAGGAGACGAAGCCTCAGACCAAGGCACAGCAGCGTTACTCCCGCCTGACTGGCGATGCCAACCGGCCAAACGGCAGGGTAGAGCGGGTACAGCGCACTGCAAAAATGGAATGCAATCTGCTGGGCCTGACCGTAGACGAAGCGCTGCCGGAGGTGGATTCGTTTATCGACCGTGCGATTCTGAACGGCCAGACCGTTGTTTATCTGATCCATGGCAATGGTACCGGCGCGCTGCGCACAGCCATCCACAAGCACCTGCGCGGCAACCGAATGGTTAAGAACTTCCGCTTGGGCCGCTACGGCGAAGGTGAAAGCGGCGTGACCGTCGTAGAATTGAAATAATTTGTCGTGTCAAAGCCTGTCCCTGAGCAGCTTCTGCGGACAGGCTTTGTTGTATCAAAAAAGCAGGGAAGTGCCTATGGCAAAAAAAACATGCAGTCCATCGTAAAAAAAGAAGAGAAGCTACAGTGCTTTCTCGTTCCGTCACGCACTGGTATTATGCCTTTGCGTCATCGCCGTTTGTTTCGGCCTTTATTTGTGCCATGAAGCCTTTACCATCGGGCAGAGGAATCCCTCCACTGAATCGGAAGATGACTTCCGCCCCACGATCGGTGAGCCGCCGTATCGCATCGCGGTAGACGCCGGGCACGGCGGCAGTGATCCGGGTGCAAGGGGAGTCGTAGAGGAAAAAAGAGATGACCGCCGCCACGGCAGAAGCGCTTTTGGCATGGCTGGAGCAGGACCCGAACTTCATCCCGCTCCGGACCCGCGAAAATTATGACACGACCGCCAAACCCTCCGAGCGAGCCGCCGCCGCCAACGCGCTTTCGCCAGATCTGCTGCTTTCCATCCATGGCAATTCCGCGCCAGAGGGGCTCGACGGCCTCCGGGTTTGAAATGCTATCCGACCGTTCCGGGCAGGACGTGGCACCGGGAGAGTTATTACTTTGCCAAACAACTGGCCAGCGCCATGCGGTCCGCAGGGGCCAGTCTGCGGGGGCGCGGGGGAATCCGGTACATATATTATCTCGGGGAGGCCAAGCAATTGGTCGAAAGCAGCCACACCGAAGTGCGCGAAGAGCGAAGCTTTACAATTCTGGAAGATGTGAATTGTCCCGCCGTTCTGGCAGAACAGTGCTTCGTGACCAGCGAAGCCGACGTTGCACAGTTTGGCAGCGAGGACGGCTGCAGACGGACAGCCCGCGCATACTACGAAGCGATCTGTGCATATTTTTGAGACAACACCGCTGCCGGAATAGCACGGCACCGAACCCTCTGGAAAAGAGTCAATGAGCCTCCGAATTTTTTTTCTGACCGCTGCTGCGGGGGAGAGAGTGGAGGGTCTGATTTTTTGATTGTGCTAGTTTCGTATAATGCACGTTATGTGAAATATAGGGGAGTGAAAAAGCCCTCTTTTTTCCGGATTTTCGCTCCGTTTCGGCCATCCGGCTCACGTCCAGCCGTCTTGGGCTCATTTTGAGCCTTTTTTTCTGCATGGTGTTCTTTGGATGTGTTTTTACACTGTTTTTTTTGTTATCTGTTTTCAGGTTTCTGTTTCAATGTCTTCGTCGTGATTCGTTTGTATTTTGTTCTGCGCCGTTTCTGAATTTCCGTTTTGCAACTCCATTCCCGTAGTTTTGCTTCTGATTTATTTCTGGTTCACATTGTGGTACATTCCGTTGGATCACGAAACAAAAACCGCCTGTGACGGGTCCATAAATCTCGTCATCGGCGGTTTTGCTTTGATTCCGTAGAATTCACACCACTGGGTGTATTTTCTATCTCATTCCTGCACAGGTTCTTTCGGTTCCTTCATTGCAGAAACATCTGCACGGAATCCATCGTTGGCAGCTCCTTCAAAGGCTTTCATCGGCCCAGCCGGAGCCGCCTCCTCAGGATTTACTCGCAGAATCGTTCGTTTTGGCGGGAGGGGCAGCATTTTCCCCGCTTATCTCCCCTGCCTCCCGTTCTGTTGTATCCAAGCTTGCCTTCTTAACTTCACCCAGCGGATTCTGCTCAATCGCTGCACGCACCTGAAATTCCTGCAGGTGTGTATAAATTTGTGTCGTGCCGACGCTGCTGTGGCCCAGAAGCTGTTTGAGGGTCAGAATATCCACGTTGCCAGTCTGATACATCAGCGTCGCGGCAGTATGGCGGAGCTTATGGGTGGAAAAAGCCTTTCAGCCCGGCCGCTTTCATTGCGCTGGTCACCAACTGCTCTACCCGCCGGTTCGAGATACGATCCTTCCGGCGGCGGGTCACAAAAACGGCCTTTTTCCTTGGGGTCGAGGCCCTCCATCGTATTGCGCTTTTTTCAGGTAGAGCTGCAGCGCCTCAATACAGGCATCGTTCAGGTAGACCATCCGTTCTTTGTGGCCCTTGCCGAACAGCCGGATTCTGCCGCTGTTCCAGATCAATGTCACCAAGATCCATCCCCACCAGCTCGGAAAGGCGCATTCCGCAGTTCAAAAACAGCACCACCATGCAGTAATCCCGTTCCGGAAAATCGCTCTGGTACTGGGTGCTTTCCAGAAGCTCTCTGGACTGTTCTGCCGTCAGATATTTGGGCAGGACTTTATCCTGTTTCGGTGGTTTGATGGAAGCTGTCGGGTCCTGCGAAAGCCGGTTGACCTGATTGACCAGGTAATCATAAAAGCCGTGCAGGCTTGCCAGCCGCCGGGCGGTGGAGGATTTTTTTTTGTTGCCGCATTCTCGGTTTAAAAAGTACAGATATTCGTAGATATCTTCCTTTGTAACGCTGCCCCAGAATGCCGTATCCAGCCCCTTTGGGGTCGATATCCTTCATCTCGCTGTCTTCGGGCACAAGCCCCGGCGGCGCTTCATAAAACGGCTGAATTTGCGTAGATCACAGTAGTAGCTGAAGGCCGTGTTGGGGCTTTTGCCTGCGATGACTTCCAGATAGCGCACATACGCGACGATGTCCGGCGAGGCATCATCAAATGGTTTGTGTTTGCTGGGATTCTTTTCATCAAGATAGATGGACATATCGTTTCCTTATCTCTTATAAGCGGTCATTTTTCAGCGCATGGATGGCGTCGGCGATATAGGCGGCACCGACCAGCTTCATGCCGGGATAATCCGCCGGGCTCAGATGATTCAGGCTGTGCTTCGGTATGACCGCACGCTCAAAGCCGATACGCTCCGCTTCATGCAGGCGCTGCTCCAGATTCGGTACGCTGCGCACTTCACCGCCAAGGCCGACCTCACCGATGGCAATGAGCTTATCGCTGACGGGCTGTCCAACAGTGAGGAGACCATACTCAAGCAGACGGCAAGATCGCAGGCTGTATCCCGCAGCGCGATGCCGCCGACGATGTTGATATAGACATCCAGGTTTCCAAAGAAGTACCCGGCACGTTTTTCCAGCACATGGCGATCAGCAGATTCATGCGGTTATAAGTCGTAGCCGCTGCAAGCACGGCGCGGTGCTGGGAAATTTGTTTTGGTGGCAAGGGCCTGAATTTCGCTCAGAAGAGGACGGCTGCCCTCCATGGTACATGCCACACAGTTGCCGGAAACGCCAAGAGGCCGCCCCTCCAAGAGCATCTGCGAAGGATTTTCAATCTCTGCAAGGCCCTGCCCCGTCATATCAAACATGCCAAGCTCATTGGTGGAGCCGTAGCGGTTCTTAGCCGCCCGCAGGATGCGGTATGGCAGCATTTTGTCTCCCTCAAAGTAAAGAACTGTATCCACGATATGCTCCATGACCTTCGGGCCTGCGATAGCACCGTCCTTGTTCACATGGCCCACGATAAACATGGGGATCTCCTGCTTTTTGGCGACGGCCAGCAGGCGGGCCGCACTTTCCTTGACCTGACTTACCGTACCGTGCCGGCGGAGGACGAGATATCCATGCAGCGCATCGTCTGGATGGAGTCGATGACGACGAGATCCGGCTTTTCTTTTTCGATCAGGCCGCAGATCTCGTCCACATCATTCTCCGCTGCCAGAAAGATGTTATCCTGCGGCACTTTTAGCCGGGCAGCGCGCAGCTTGACCTGCCGCACCGATTCCTCGCCAGTGATATACAAAACGCTGTGCTGGTTGGAGATAGCACCGCACAGCTGCAAAAGCATCGTAGATTTGCCCACGCCCGGCTCACCGCTCAGCAGTACGACGCCGCCCAGCACGATGCCGCCGCCCAGCACCCGGTCCAGTTCCGAAATGCCGGTCAGGATGCGGCTCTTTTCCTCGGTCGTACTGATATCGGCCAGACGCTTTGCCGTCAACGAGGTGACGCCCTCCTGCCGGGCCGGTGCCGCCTGTTTGCTGCGAAAGGCCCGCTTTGGGGGCTTCCGCCACCACATCCTCGTTCATCGTGTTCCAGCTTCCGCAGCTGGGGCAGCGTCCCATCCAGCGCGGTCTTGTTTCCCCGCAGTTGGAGCAAACATAAACGGTTTTTAATTTCGGTTCTTTCATATACGCTCCTGTCAGGCCCGCCGGGCAGCGAGCCTGTTTTTGTTGTTCGTTCTTATATTACCACATCCGGCGGACCCCGCAAAGGAAAGCGCTTATTTTACCTCTACGATGGTAATGTTCTGGGCCGTGACATTGCTCTTGCTGAGCACGATGTCCCGGATCTGCGCCACCTGTGCCGCCGTCAGTGCATCGCCGGAGGTCATCACAGTCAGGTCGGCCCGGCCGGACTGTAAAAAGCAGAGACAATCTGCAAAGCCTTTGGCCCTGACCAAGGTTTCGATCTCATTTTCCGCGTTGAGGTCTTCGAGGCTGCCGGTCAATTGCTGGGTATAGCTCTTCTTTTCCTCGGCGGAGAGCGAAGCGGATTTCAGTGCCTTCTGCACAGCGTCCATGGCTTCGTCGTGGGCCTTGGTCCGCTTGAGCCGGGCTTCCTCAAAAATTTGGAGCCGCTGTTGTTGGCCACGCTGACGAGCTGCGCCTCCCCGTAATTCTTGTTCGCACTGGAAACTGCTTCCGCCTCAGTCATCAGCCCGTCCATGATCGGGGCCGAGACGGCTTCCTCTGTTTCCACCGCAGCCGCTACATTGACGGCATCCTCTTCCAGAGTCACGCCCGTCCGCGCATACTGCCAATTGAGGTAGACCGCCACAACAAGCGCCGCCGCCAGTGTGATGGCAGTCGCTTTTCGGGTATTTTTCGAAATGGCTCTCATGAAAATGCTCCTCCTTCTCTCAGCATCGCAAAGGCCGGTCAGCTCCGGCGCTGTGCTACAACGATCCGGTTTGCGGAAAGGTCCAGCAGCGCCCGCACAAGCTCTGTGATCTGTGCAGCCACCCGGATATCGCCCCGCCGTCGCAGACGACCGCAGCGCCGCAGACCTGCGGCAGATAGATCGTCTGTGCCAGCGCCGTGCCGTCCTCCAGCAGAACGTGTGTCTCCTGACTCTGGGTCTGTCCCGACTGCGTGTCCGTCGCATATACCGTTTCCTCCCCGCTTTCCAGTGTGATCATTACCGTCGTCGTTCCCGCCCCGTCGATCTGCTCGATCAATTCCTGAAGCTGTTCCTCCAACTGTTCCCGGTAAGCCGTTTCGTCTGCCGGAGCCAAGACGGGCTCCTTCACCGCGTTTGTGGGCAGCAGCTCGGAAAGCAGCAGCAGGATCATCGCCGCTGCCCCAAGTACCACCGCAAGCTTTTTGTGCGGTTCTGCTTTTCCAGCAGCGAGCGAAGTGTAAAGGCCCCGGTCTTCTCCTGTCCTTCTTTCATAGCTGTGTCTCCCCGCCGGGGGCATTCCATTCCGGTCTGACCCCCAGCGCTTCTTCCACGATCTTCTCCACCGCTTGCTGCTGCTCCGGGGTGCAGTCTGCTGCGGGCGTTACCGTAACGGAATCGACCGTAACGCTATCCGATGCGGAACGCAGGGAAAGCGCGACCCCGGCAGAGACGCCAAGCCTCCCGCCGGAAGCGCTCTTCCAAGTCCTGCTCAACTGCGTTTGTGTCTGAGCCAATGCAGCCTGTTCCCACGTTCCAAGCTCGACCGAAGAAACTGTGGGAAGCGAAAACACGTTGCCTTCCGCCTTGAGCTGTGGAAGCACATGAAGCGCCGCTGCTAAAATATATAGCCCCTGCCACCACTTTTATACCCCGCCGGGCCCAGCCGCTCTCTGTAATTTTGTGCCACCAGTTCCGCGCAGATACACGCCGTGCAGAAAACCGCCATCGCCGCCTTGAGTCCATGCACCTCATCCACCTCCTACCACAAACAGCAAAGCCGTCCCGACTACGGCCAGCCCGCAAACAGAGCCGTGACCGCCATCATGCAGCGCACCGCTTCGGCAAAGCAGCCAAGCAGCTCCTGCCCCCGTGCATTTCCGGTCAGGGGAGCAGAGGACCCCGCAGCCGGAGAGCAGCCCAAGCTGCACCAGCATTCCCAGATAGACCGGAATAAATTCCGCCGCGATCGTCAGGAGCGCCGCCAGCCCCAGCCCGCTTTTCAAAAGCTGGACACTGGCCAGCACCGCCTCCGAAGCGTCGCTCAGCGTTTCGCCCACGATGGGGATGGTTCCCGTCAGGAGCTGGCCTGTGCGCAGGGCTGCGCGGTCAAGCTGCCACGCCGAAAGCCGTTGCAGCCCCAAGAGCGCCGCCAGAAGTTTGCCCGCCCAGCGAAGGAGCTTCTGCAAAAAGCCGCCCAAGGCTCTGCAAAAGCCAGAAAGACCCGCTTCGGTGCTGACACAGCACGCCATGCTCAGCGCGAGGTAACATTGCAGCAGCGGCGGGACCACGGCCGCCAACCCCTGCGCCAGAAAACAGAGCAGCGTCAGGAAAAAGCCGCTGGCCGATGCTCCGGCCGCGCTCTCGCCGCCCAGCGTCAGAACCCCCGCATATACGGGCAGGAACCCCAGAAGAAAGCGGTTCCAGCTTTCGATCTGCACACAGAACTCGTCCGACCAGCGCGACAAGCTTTTCCCACAGCAGCACCCCGCAGCCGCCCGCACAGACAAGGTCCAGCAGGGTCCCATCCGCGCGTTCCCCAGCAGCAGGGCGATCACCGCGCTCAGGATCAGAAACAGCAGCACCTGCGCATAGCCGCCGACCGCCTCCCGCAGCACGTCCCCCAGCTCCGCCGGGAAAAAGCCGCGCAAGGTCTTGAGCGGATGATCCACCAGCTCGGTGGGCGATACCGGGCTTTGCTCCAGATACGGCCCCCAGAGGTCACCCCGGAAGCAGAGTATAGAGTTCCTTCATCCTGTCATGCTCCCGATCCGCTGTAATATTTCCTCCAGCAGAGGCCATGCCGCCGCCAGCACCAGACACCGCCCCGCAAGCCCCACGCACCACGCCAGAGAATCCGCTCCCGCTTCCTCGCAGAGAGTGCGGGTGTAATCCGTGAGCAGAAAAATGACTGCGCTCCGGAGAAGGCAGGAAAAGGCCGTGCCTCCCGCCTGTTCCCCCAAACGCGCTACGCCAAGCAGGACGGACCGGAACGCCGCTCCCACCCGCACCAGAATCACCAGCGCTGCCGCCAGCGAAAGGAACAGCGCGTAGGACGGGACACTGCGCTTCAGCGCCGTATAGAGCAGCGCCGCCAGCAGCGTGATGCCAAAGACCGCCGTGAGCGTGTTCATAAGGAAAATAGTGATTTGATGGTCACAAACAGGACGCTGATCTGTTTGACCAGAATCGACAGTACGACCACAAGCCCCGCAAGGGTGGTCATCATCGCCTGATCCTCCCGCCCGGAACGGATCAGAAGCTGGTTGAGTACCGCCACGATGATGCCGATGGCCGCGATCTTGAAAATCAGGTCGATTTCCATCTTCGTTATCCTTTCAAAGCAGCAGAATGGCCGCCGCCAGCCCCACAGAAAGACCCATTTTATGCGCCAGCTCCATTGTAACGTTCAGGCGCGGCGTAAGGTCATCCCGGAACGTTTCGAACTGCGTGATGTACAGCGCAAGCCGCTGGCATTCCTGCTGCGCTTCCGCACGGCCAAGGCCCGCCATGCAGTTTTGGAACGCGGCCTTTTTCCCGCCGGGATAACTGCGGGAACGGTTCCAACTCCTGCAGGGACCCGGCAGCTTGTCCGACCAGACCTTCCCGCTGCAAGCGAACAAATAAAGAAGCCAGATCTGCCCGGCGGAACTCGATCTCCCGGCGGATGCGGTCAAGTAATTCGATGGTTCTTTGAAGCGCCCGCTGATGCTCGGATGTCCGCACGCAGATGCTGTCCCCGACACACCAGCCGCAGAGCACAAGGCAGAGCGCCCCAAATCCGCGCAGACTGCTTCCGCTCATAAAAACCGGACCGCCCGGATCTGGCCCGGCGCCGTCCGGCCTTGGAGCCAGACCAGAACCTTCACCGCGCCGCGGGCTTGCAAAGCCTGTACCTGCGGTCGGCCGACCGCTTCTTCCGGGGTCCCAGCGTGAAGGGTAGCAACGAAATCTTCCACACCGCTGAACATGCCTTGTTCCAGCGCGGAAACCTCTTCCATGCCGCCCAGCTCGTCCAACAGCAAAACCTGCGGCGAGAGGGTCCGCAGCGCCATCTGCACAGCCTGTCCCTTCGGGATGCCGGAAATGACGTCCAGTGCCTCGCCGGGGAAAGTCCGCCGGGGCATTCCGGCAAACAGCTCCCGCCGTTCGTCGATGACGGAGACGAGCTTTTTTTCTGCCGGGCAAGCTCCTGCGCCATGCTCCGCAGCACCGTCGTCTTGCCGCTGCCCGGTTCGCCGACAAGAAGCATCCCGATGAAATGTTCCTGCAATGCGGCGCGCAGCTCTTTCGGGAAGGTCGATCGTTTTTTCCCGCGCGATGCGGAGGTTCACTGAGGTCAGCTCCTGCAGCACGATGCCCTGTTCCGCCGTCTGCAAAAAACTGCCCGCCCAGACCGGCCCGGCACCCGGACGCAAAGGGTGACATACCCCTGCGCGATCTCCGTCTGGTGGGTGTGGACCGAACCGCCGCAAAGGGTGAAGAGGATCTCTTCCATCTGCGGCGGGGTCAGGCGAAGCGTTTGCAGCGCCTTTCCTTCCCGTCCCAGTTCCTGCGGGGCATATACCGCACCGCGCACCGTAAACATCGGCGTACACCCCACCCGCAGCCGCACTTCCTGTACCTGCGGCGCAAGCGTACTTGGCAGCTCCAGCAGCGGACGCGCCAGCCAGCTCGGCAGAGCTTGAATCACCTGATCATACTCGTCCATCTTCCGTTTCTCCTTCCGCGTCTCTTGCCATCACTTTATGCGGCAGGGCGGAAAGTAGAACCACCCACGCAAAAAGCCCGCACAGCGGCAGTTGCTGTACGGGCTTATAAGATCGGACTCTATGGAATTATGCTTCGGGGTCGGTTCATCGTCACGTAGCATGGCGAGGAACTCTTTTCTCCGTCAGCACCGGGATACCCAGCGCCTGTGCCTTGGTGAGCTTAGACCCGGCCGCCGTTCCGGCCGACGACATAGGCCGTCTTTTTTGGAGACCGAGCCGCTGGCCTTGCCGCCGTTTTTGACGATGAGAGCCTCTGCCTCATTGCGGGAGAGCGTCTCGAGGGTGCCGGTGACGACCAGCGTCATTCCCGCCAGCTTGTCGCCCTTCGGTTCGCCCTTCCAGGTCATGTTCACCCCGGCGTCTGCCAGACGATGGATAAGGTCGGTGGTGCCGTCCTTCGCAAAGAACTCGGTCACGCTCTGAGCCATCACACCGCCGAAACCGTCGATCTCGCTGATCTGCTCTTCGGTGGCTTCGCGGATGGCTTCCAGCGAACCGAAATGTTCTGCCAGCAGAGCCGCTGCCTTATCGCCGATATTTCGGATGCCGAAACCAAACAACAGCTTATCCAGATTGTTCTGCTTGGAGTTTTCGATGGCTTGCAGCAGGTTGGTGGCGCTCTTTTTCCTTGAATTTTTCCAGCGTCAGCATCTGTTCCAGCGTCAAATCGTAAAGGTCCGCCGCCGAATGCACCAGCCCTTTTTCCACCAGCTGGGCCGCCACCGCCGTGCCCAGACCGTCGATGTCCATGGCGTCGCGGGAGGCAAAATGGATGATGTTGCGCAGAGACTGAGCCGGGCACTCGGGGTTGACGCACCGCAGCGCCGCCTCGTCTTCCAGATGCACCACCGGCGCGCCGCAGGAGGGGCAGACTTCCGGCATTTGATAAAGGCTGTGCCTCTGCTTCGTGGCGGGTCACGCCGATGACTTCCGGGATGATATCCCCCGCTTTGCGCACCTGGATGGTATCCCCGATGCAAAGGCCGAGCTGACGGATGATATCCTCATTGTGCAGGTTGGCGCGGGCGACCGTTGTGCCCGCCAGAAAGACCGGGTCAAAACAGGCCGTGGGGGTCAGCACGCCGGTGCGGCCCACGGCAACTTCGATGCTGCGCAGGGTCGTCTCCTTGACTTCCGGCGGGTACTTGAACGCGATGGCCCAGCGCGGGAATTTATTGGTCGAACCCATCCGGTCACGCTGTGCAAAATCGTTCACCTTGATCACGGCACCGTCCATGTCAAAGTCGAGGGTCGAACGGCTCTGGCCGATCTGCTCGATCTCTGCAATGGCGGTTTCGATGTCGTGCACCACATGGTAGCGGGGCGAGACCGGCAGCCCAAGGCTCTTGAGGTAATCCAGACTTTCGGCGTGGGTCGTCAGCTCCTTGCCGCGGATCTGCTGAACGTTGAACACAAAGATGGACAGGCCGCGGCTCCCGGTGATCTTGGCGTCTTTCTGGCGCAGCGACCCGGCGGCCGCATTGCGCGGGTTTTTGAACGGTGCCGCGCCCTGCAGCTCCTGCTCAGCGCACAGGTGCCGGAAGGCCTCGTGGGGCATATATACCTCACCGCGCACTTCCAGAAATTCCGGTGCGTTTTTGAGCTGTTTCGGGATGCGCTTGATGGCCTTAACGTTGGCGGTCACATCCTCGCCGACCACGCCATCGCCGCGGGTCGAAGCCCGCACCAGCATTCCATTCTCGTACTCCAAGCTGCAGGAAAGGCCGTCGATCTTGATCTCGACCACATATTCCGGTTCCACGCCCGCTTCCCGCACCCGGCGGTCAAAGTCACGCAATTCCTCAAACGAAAATGCGTCCAGCAGACTCTCCATCTTGACGGCGTGCGTGACCTTAGCAAACCGTCCGCTAGGGGTGCCGCCGACGTGCTGGGTCGGCGAAGTCGGCGTGACCAACTCTGGGAACTGCGCTTCCAGTTCCTTCAGCTCCCGCGTCAGGGCATCGTATTCAAAATCCTCCAGTTCAGGGGCGTCCTGATCGTAGTATAATCGGTTGTTCTTTTCGATCACGGTGCGCAGCTCTTCCACGCGCTTTTTTGCTTGCTCCAGTTCCAAATGGTCCACTCTCCTTTATCCTCTTTATTATACCACACCACGATCCTTCCTTCGAGGGTTTTTTTAAACCGCCGCATCGCGATGTTTGGCGCATTTCTGCTGTATACACAAATTGTATTTTTTGCCGTTTTCGCAGATTGTTGAGTTTCCTAAATCCAGTCCAGCTTCGGTTTTTCTCTCAATTTACTCCTTGTTTTATTTTTTAAAGTTTCAATCGTTGTGCCGTTCTTTTTCAGAACATAGGATTTTACAAATTGCTTTGCAGGATCTTCTGGATCTCCGGCAGATCTTTTGCAAAACAGATACCCTTCTGCCGTTCCTTAGAGGACAGGCCCAGCTGGATCATATGATCCAGCAGCATCCGCAGCCCGGTATAGTAGCCGTCCAGATCGTAGAGGATGCAGGGGGCTTCCAAGTGCTTGAGCGACACCTTGGACATCACCTCCGCGATCTCTTCCAGTGTCCCTGGTGCCGCCGCCGGGGAACGCAATGAAAGCATCCCCAGCTCGATCATCTTCGCCTTGCGCTCCGTCATGTCCTTCGTGACGATCAAATCGGTCAAGCCGTCGTGCTGCAGCTCCCCCTTCACGAAGAACTCCGGCTCCACGCCGGGGTCACCTCGCCGCCCGCTGCGAGGACACTGTCGGCCAGCACCCCCATCAGGCCGCAGCGGGAGCCGCCATAGATCAGCGCGTTCCCGCTCTCCCCGATCCATTTGCCCAGCTCCTGCACCGCCGTTTTCAGTGCCGGGTCCGTTCCCTCGTTTGCCCCAAGATAAACCGTAATGTTCATCGTTTTTCCTTTCTTCGCATGGAGTCCTACAAAAAAAGGAGCCATCCTCTTAAAAAGGACAGCTCCTTCAGAAGCCTATGAAACAATCAGATGCTGATCGTATTGGCAACGTCCACCAGCACGGGGTCGAGGCTCTTGGTCATCTCCAGTGCCTCATCCACGGGGTAATCCACCAGATGCTCCCCCTTCATGCCGACGATGCGGTTATACTTCCCCTGCTCCAACAGGCAGACGGCGTGATAGCCCATTGCGGAGGCATTCACGCGGTCACGCAGGGTGGGAGAGCCGCCGCGCTGGATGTGACCGAGGATGGTAACACGGGTATCGATGCCGGTGCGGGCCTGAATCTCGTTGGCGATCTCCTGCGAGTGGCCGATGCCCTCGGCAACGATCACGATAAAGTGACGCTTACCGGTGCGCTGGGTCTCGGTGATCTTATCGAGGATGTCGTGCTGCATGTCGAATTCCTTCTCCGGCAGCAGGACCGCCATAGCGCCCGAAGCAATGGCGACGTTCAGAGCGATGTAACCCGCGTTTCTGCCCATGACCTCGACGACACTGCAGCGGTCGTGGCTCTGGGTGGTATCGCGGAGCTTATCGATCATTTCCAGTGCGGTGTTCAAAGCCGTATCGTAACCGATGGTGTAATCGGTGCAGGCAATATCATTGTCGATGGTGCCGGGCAGACCGATCATCGGGATGCCGCGGTGTGCCAGCTCGCGGGCACCACGGTAGGAACCGTCGCCGCCGATGACTACGAGGGCATCAATGCCAAGTTCGCGGCACTTGGCCGCGCCCCTTATCCTGACCTTCCTTGGTCTTGAACTCCAAGCAGCGGGCCGTGTAAAGGATCGTGCCGCCGGCCTGAATGATGTTGGAGACACTGCGCAGATTCATTTCAAAGCATTCGCCGTTCAGCAAACCATTGTAGCCGCGCTGAATGCCGATCATCCGATAGCCCTTGTGCAGACCTGTACGCACCACCGCACGGATGGCGGCATTCATGCCGGGGGCATCGCCGCCGCTGGTCAACACACCGATCGTTTTGATTTGCTTTTCCATAAGAGAGATTCCCTCAATTGTTTCTTCATTCACCTTGGAGCAGCGTTCCCTTCTATCAAACGCCGTTCCTTTGCTTTGCTCATCTTGCATGACTTGCCTTCAAATATTATAGCACAGATTTCCCGTGAATCCAATACCTTTTTGAGACTCTGTTAAACTTTTTATTGAAGTCTGCTTTTAAACGTTTCTGCGACCGATTTTAAGTTTTCACTCTTTGTAAGATTCGTTTCTTGACATGTTATTTTGTTGCAATGTTACTTTTCGCCGACCACGCGCCGCAGCTCCTCAAAGAAGAGCGGATGGCCCGACGTGTACAACCTGCGCGGGGCTGCCAGCTTCTGTTTGGTGTCCTCCAGATAGAAGATGACCGGCATATCACCGTCAAAAATCTCCAGCAGATTGATTACCTTCGCGTATTGCGGGCAGCTGCGGGAAGGCAGCCGGATATACAGCCGCCGGGCCGCGTCCCGCATAGGATCGGGGGGCGGTTCGCCTGTGGGTTCTTCGGGTTGTAGCTTTCAATGGGCGAGATCGTCTCAGCCATCAGTTTTGCGGCCTCATCCTCGCGGACGGACAGCCGCCCCTCGATGACGACGACGGCGTTTTTCCTTCAGCACATCCCGGAATGCGTCCAGCACTTTGGGGGAAGACGATGACCTCCATCGTACCGGTCAGGTCCTCCACGCTGGTAAAGGCCATCATGTTGTTGGACTTGGTGGTCATCATCCGGCTCTTGACGACGGTGCAGACGATGCGGACATGGGCATTGTCCAGCCCATGTGCCTCCTCGCCGGTCAGAGCCTTGATGGAATGAGTGGCAAACTTCGCCGACTGCTCACGGTAAGCGTCCAGCGGGTGCCCGGAAAGGTACAGACCGCTGACCTCCTTTTCCTGCTGGAGCAGTTCGGTGTGGGTATATTCCGGCAGATGCTTGATCTCATACGCCTTCTCGGCGGCGGGCTCTGCACCTCCGCTCGTCAGCGAGAACAGGTCGATCTGGCCTTCCAGATTCCGCTTGGCGTCACTTTCCACGCTCTTGATCACGCCATCCACGGCCTCCACGAGGCTGTGGCGGTTCTCTCCCATGCTGTCGAACGCACCGGCCTTGACGAGGCTTTCCACGGCCCGGCGGTTCATTTCGTTGCCGTACATCCGCTTGCAGAAATCGTACAGGCTGGTGTAGGGGCGATCCTCGCGCTCGGCCACGACTCGCTCGATGAGGTTGCGGCCCACATTCTTGACCGCATTCAGGCCGAAACGGATCTGCCCATTCGCATCGGCGGTAAAACCGCCATTGGAAACATTGATATCCGGCGGAAGGACCTTGATGCCAAGGCGGGCGCACTCGCCCGAATACTCGATGACTTTATCGGTATTATCCAGTACGCTGGTCATCAGGGCCGCCATAAACTCGCGCGGGTAATGGCACTTGAGATAGGCTGTTTGGAATGCCACATAGGCATAGCAGGCCGCATGGCTCTTATTGAAGGCGTAAGACGCAAAAAACTCGACATCTCATCGTAGATCTCATTGGCCACTTTCTCGGAGATGCCGTTGGCAACACAGCCGGGGCATTCGTGGCCCGGCTCGGTGCAGCCGTGGACAAAATGCTCCCGTTCCGCCTCCATCACGGCGTGCTTTTTCTTGCTCATGGCGCGGCGGACATTGTCTGCCTGTCCGAACGAGAAACCCGCCAGTTCCCGGCAGATCTGCATGACCTGCTCCTGGTAGACGATGCAGCCGTAGGTGACGTCCAGGAATGTGCGCCAGCTGCGGCGTCTTGTAGCTGATCTTGTCCGGTTCATGGCGGTTGCGCAGGTAGGTCGGAATCGAGTCCATCGGGCCGGGGCGGTACAGGCTGATCAGAGCGATGACATCTTCAAGGTTCTGCGGCTGCAGACCGGCCAGAACCTGCTTCATGCCCGAAGATTCGAGCTTGAACACGCCCTCCGTCTCACCCCTGCCCCAGCATTTTTTGTAAGTGTCCGGGTCGTCGTAATCGAGGCTTTGCAACGGAAAAGTCCGGGTCCTTTTTCTGGACAGCCACTTCGGCGTCCCGATGATGACGGTCAGGTTGCGCAGGCCGAGGAAGTCCATCTTGAGCAGACCCAGCTCCTCGATCTCGGTCATATTGAACTGGGTCACGGGGAGACCGTCGTTGGTGGCCAGCGGCAGATAGTAATCCGTCGGCTCCGGCGTAATGACAACGCCCGCCGCGTGGGTGGAGGCATGGCGCGGCATTCCCCTCCACTTTCAGGGGGCGGTGTCGATCAGCTCCGTCACCTTCGGGTCGCTGTCGTACATCCGCTTCAGCTCCGGTGAGACCTCCAAGGCGCGTTTCAGCGTCATTTTCAGTTCCATCGGCACCTGCTTTGCCACCACATCCACGCTCTGATAGGGCATCCCCATCACACGGCCCACATCGCGGATGGCGTTGCGGGCGGCCATGGTGCCGAAGGTGACGATCTGGGCCACATGGTCGGCGCCGTATTTGCGGACGACATAATCGATGACCTCCGGCCGGCGCTCGTAGCAGAAATCCACGTCGAAATCGGGCATACTGACACGTTCCGGGTTCAAGAAGCGCTCGAAGATCAGGTTGTAGCGGATAGGATCGATGTCGGTGATACCGACGCTGTAGGCCGCAATGCTGCCCGCGCCGGAACCACGGCCGGGGCCCACCGGAATGCCCTGACTCTTGGCGTAGTTGATATAGTCCCAGACGATGAGGTAGTAGTTGGTGTAGCCCATGGTTTTGACCACACCGATCTCGTACGTCAGGCGATCCTTGTTGGCTTGCGGGACATGGGGGCCGTACCGGCGCTCCAAGCCATCCCAGCAGAGCTTTTCAAAGAACTCCTGATTGTCCATCCCATTCGGGGCTTTGTAGTAGGGGATCTTGGTGTGGCCGAACTCGAAATCAAAATTGCACTGATCTGCGATGATCTGGGTGTTGGAGCAAGCCTCCGGCACCATTGCGAACAACTCATACATTTCATCCGTCGTTTTGACGTAGAATTCGTCGGTCTGGAACTCCATCCGGTCAGCGTCCTGCATGGTCTTGCCGGTCTGGATGCAAAGCAGGATGCTCTGCATCTTGGCATCGTCCCTGCGCAGATAGTGAGCGTCGTTCGTAGCCGCCATGGGGATGCCCGTTTCCCGCGCCAGCTTGATGAGCTGGGGCAGAACGATGGTGTCCTCTTCAAGGCCGTGGTCCTGCAGTTCAATGTAGTAATTGCCCTCGCCGAACAGGTCACGGTACCACAGCGCCGCCGTCTTGGCGCGCTCATAGTCACCTGCGAGGATGGCTTGAGGGATCTCGCCTGCAAGGCACGCAGACAGGCAGATAAGCCCCTCATGATACTGCTCCAGCAACTGTTTGTCCACACGGGGCTTGGGTAAAAACCTTCGGTAAAGGCCGCCGAGACCATTTTGATCAGGTTCTTGTAGCCCGTTTCGTTTTTGCACAGCAGGATCAGGTGATTGTTGCCGTCGATCTTGTTGACCTTATCGAAACGGGTGCGGGTGGCAACGTAGACTTCGCACCCGATGATGGGCTTGATGCCCGCCTTTTTGGCCGCCTTATAAAACTGCACGCAGCCGTACATCACGCCGTGGTCGGTACAGGCAATGGCGGTCTGGCCGCACTCCTTCACCCGATCCATCAGTTGATCGATGCGGCATGCGCCATCCAGCAAGCTGTATTCCGTATGGATATGGAGGTGGGCAAACTCCCGCCCAAGGTGATTATTTTTCGCTGATCTCGGTCAATGCTGTTCCTCCTGTTCCATACGCTCCCGCATCGACTGCGCGAGGGCTTCCAGTTTTTTCATCCGGTGCGAAAGGCCGGATTTGCTCACCGCCGGGTCAAAGCAAGCGCAGAGCGCCGCCAGCGAGAGATCCGGGTTCTCTATCCGTTTGGCAGCCGCTTCCTGCAAGACCTCCGGCAGAGTTTCCAGCGCCTTTTTGTTCCTGCAAAAAGCGGATCGCTTTTTAAAGTTTGTGCGTTGGCACGCGCCGTTTTACCCAGATTAGCAGTATCGCAATTGGTGTGGCGATTGATCTGGTTGCGCACCTGCTTCATGGCTTTCTGCGCCCCGATCTGCTGCGCCGCCTGTGCCGCGCCCATAAACGCCAGAATGCGCTCCACGTTGTCGCAGCTCTTGACGTAAACAAGGTTCACGCCGTTGCGGCGGGTGCGGTGGGGCGCAAATTCATGCTCGGCAAAAAAAGGGCTTCGAAATCCCTTGGCAAGGTTTGGTGCGGCTCGTCAGAAATTCGAGATTGTATTCCTTCTGTGGGTCGGTCACGGTGCCGCCGCAGAGGAAGGCCGCGCCGATGTAGGCGCTGACGCAGGTCTGGCAGCGGATCAGCTTGGGGTCGATCTGTAAGCTTGTCTCGCTACCGGTGGTGCCGAACAGCTCATGCAGCCGCACCACCTGTTCCGGCTCCCGGATGCCAAATTCGTACACCACGCCGCTGGGGCGGCTTTTTCGGTGATGGTTCCCTGCACGCCGCAGCGGGCAAACAATTGCTCGGCCACACGGGCGGTCAGTTCCTGCTCGGTCTGGAGCACAAGGCCCTTGGCGTCGAAATACTTGGCAAAACAGGCGATGCCGTAAGCCGCCGCGCGGACGCAGCAGTCCTTTGCAGCTGCAAACTGTGCTGCGCGATTTCTTCCCGCGCTTGGGATGCAAAACTCATGTTTCTTTCCTTCTTTTTTCTGCCGGTCAGCGGGAAGCGTCACGGTGCTGGATGCCGGGCTTGTAGCCAAGCTTTTCGCAGTATTCCGCGATTTTCCGCGCAAATGTGATGGAGCGGTGCTTGCCGCCGGTACAGCCCACCGCAATGGTCAACTGGCTTTTGCCCTCTTTTCACATAGAGCGGCAGGGCATATTCCAAAAATGCCTCGTACCGGCGCAGCAGCTCCTGCGCCTCCGGGTGGCCCATCACAAAATCCACGACCTCCTGATCGAGGCCGGTCTTGAATTTCAGCTCTGGCACATAGAACGGGTTGGGCAGGCAGCGCACATCCAGCACAAGGTCGGAATCCGCCGGGACGCCGAACTTGAACCCGAAGGGACATGATGGTGAGCCGCATGGCATTCTTTGCCCCGCCGTTCTGTACAAAGAGTTCGCAGATGCGCTCCTTGTTCTGCGCCGTGGAGAGAAGGGCCGTATCAATGATATAATTGGCGCGCTCCTTGAAAGGGCGGAGGATCTGGTGCTCTTTCTGGAAGGCTTCCCGCGTGGAGAGAATGCCCTCGGCAATGCTGATCGGGTGGCGGCGGCGGGTCTCGCTGTAGCGGCGCATCAGTACATCGTCCGGTGCGTCCAAGAAGAGGATCTCGTAGGAGATGCCCTGCTTATCCAGCAGACCCAGCGCCTTTTCGATCTCCTCGCTGGAGCGGCAGCCACGGACGTCCATCGACAGGGCGACCCGCTTGAGCTGATTGTCTCCAGCCATGGAAAAGGCGGTGATGCTCGGCAAAAGCTCCGCAGGGACGTTATCGATGCAGAAAAAGCCGATATCCTCCAGCGCGTTCATTGCCACAGACTTTCCCGCGCCGGAAAGTCCGCTCACGATCAGAAGCTCCATACTTGTTCCCTCTTATGCTTTTACGACACGAATTTCTTTTTTCCAGTTCGTACCCGGTCTTTTTTCCTTTACAATGGCCCGCACCTCATCGCACAGCGCCAGAACGTCGGCGCAGGTCGCGCCGCCCATGTTTACCACAAAGCCGCAGTGCTTCTCGCTGACGGCAGCGCCGCCGTGGCGGTAGCCCCGCAGACCGCACTGGTCGATAAGGGCCGCCGCGAACGCACCCGCCGGGCGCTTGAAGGTGCTGCCCGCGCTGGGTTTGTCCAGAGGCTGCTTTTCCACCCGCTTGGCCATCAGCTCGTTCATCCGGGCACGGATGGCTTCCGGGTCGCCCCGTTTCAGGTGGAACTGTGCACTCAGGATGCAGCCGCCGTTTTCCTCAAAGATGCTGTGCCGGTAGGCAAGGTCCAGCGTCGCGGCCTCCTCCGTCACGATCTGGCCATCTTGGGTCAGATAGGTCACCTTATCCAGCACGTCCTTCATCTCGCCGCCGTAGGCACCGGCGTTCATGTAGACGCCGCCGCCGACGGTGCCGGGGATGCCGTGGGCAAATTCCAGACCCGTCAGGCCGTTTTCCAACGCCGCAGTGCACAGAGCCGAAAGCTTCAGCCCCGCACCGGCTGCCACGGCATCGTAGACCTCGCCCGGCGCGGCACCCGGATGACAGACGTTTTCCAAAATGCCGATTCCCATTTTCAGGGCGGTGGTGTCAATGACAACACCGTGGTATCCGGCATCTTCAAACAGGATGTTGCTGCCATTGCCCAGCAGGTAATACTTCACGCCGCATTCCTTACACAAGGCGATGGTACGGCAAAGCTGCTCTTCGGTCTCCGGCTGGGCGAACACATCCGCCGGGCCGCCGATCTTAAAGGTGCAGTGGGCGGCCAGCGGCTCATTTTCCCGATACGCGATGCCCTCAGCCCGCAGCTGTTGTTTCAGTTGTTCCATAAACTCGTTGTTCCTCTTTCTGGGTGTTATTCCATGGTGCCATCAAGCCCAGCCGGATGAGCAGCTCCTTCGCGGCGTTGAAGCCCATCTTCTTCTGGCGGTTGTTGATGGCTGCCGTCTCCAGCACGACGGCAAGGTTGCGTCCCGGCGAAACAGGGATGCTGGTGCTGGGGATGTTGACACCCAGAATTTCGTAGTATTCGCTCTCAAGGCCGGTACGCTGGTAATTCTTGGTGGGGTCCCATGCTTCCAGCTGGACGACGAGGTCGAGGCTTTCACTCACCTTGACCGCGCCCACACCGAACACACGGGCCACGTTGATGATGCCGATACCGCGCAGCTCAATAAAGTGGCGGATGTTCTCCGGTGCCATGCCCATGATCTTGCTGCTGGAAACCTTGCGCAGCTCCACAGCATCGTCCGCAATCAGGCGGTGGCCGCGCTTGACCAGCTCGATGGCCGTCTCGCTTTTGCCAACGCCGCTGTCGCCAAGGATCAGGATACCTTCGCCGTATACTTCCACCAACACACCATGGCGGGTGATGCGGGGGGCAAGCTCCAAGTTCAGCACGCTGATCAGGCTGCCCATCAGGGTGCAGGTCGTCTCATTGGAGCGCAGCAGGGCTACCCCGTGCTGCTTTGCAAGCTCCTGCATCTCCGGGAAGGGTTCCAATTCCTCGTTGCGGCAGAGGATGACGGCCGGAGGCTGCTGGCGGAACAGCTGGTCCAGCGCTTCATAGCGCTTTTTCCGGGGAAAGGCCGGACAGAAAATTCATCTCGGCCAGACCCATGATCTGCAGCCGAAGCTTATCAAAATAATCGTAGTAGCCCGCCAGAAATAGACCCGGACGGTTGACTTCCGCGATCTGAACGCTGATGTTTTCGAGGTCCTGCGGCGCATAGACCACATCCATGCTGACTTTTTTCGGTCAGCTTCTTGAGCGAAACGGTAAAATTCGCCATCGTTCTTCCTCCTGCGTAGTTTCCTCTCTGCGGGTCACACATCTGCCCGCAGACACTCCTTATTTTATTATAAGCGAAATGGTTTCGGATTACAATGTTTCTTTTGAGAAAAAGTCCTATGGTTCCGCCTTGCATCCTCCCGGATTTTCTTTATAATAGAAAGTACCACCCGTAGGCGGAAAAAGTCCGTCATTTTACATGAGTTTTACATTTCCCCGATTTCCGATTTTACATTCCGTGCTTATAGGACTCACAAATAGGGAGAATTTCACGTCAACTAAAAGTGAGGAAAAACACATATGACAGTCTTCAACCTCTTTTCGCTTCTGGGCGGTCTTGCTCTGTTCTTGTTCGGCATGGACATCATGGGCAAGGCACTGGAAAAACAGGCGGGCGGCCAGCTCCAGAAAATTCTGAGTAAGCTGACCGATAACCCCTCAAGGGCTTTTTCCTTGGCCTCGGCGTCACCGCCGTGATCCAGTCCTCCAGCGCCACCACCGTTATGGTGGTCGGATTTGTCAACAGTGGCATCATGGAGCTGCATCAGGCCATCGGCATCATTATGGGCAGCAATGTGGGTACCACTGTCACCAGCTGGCTGCTGAGTCTTTCCGGCCTGCAGGGCGACAGCATCTGGATCCAGATGCTCAAGCCCACCTCCTTCAGCCCCATCCTCGCCTTCATCGGCATCCTGCTCTACATGGGCAAGAATGAGAAGAAAAAGGGCATCGGAACTATCCTCATCGGCTTTTTGCCATCCTGATGACCGGCATGACTACCATGTCCAACGCAGTGGCTCCGCTGCAGAACGAGACGTGGTTCACCAACCTCTTCGTCCGTTTCTCCAACCCCCCTGCTGGGCGTTCTGGTGGGTGCCATCGTCACCGGCATCATCCAGAGTTCCAGTGCCAGCGTCGGCATCCTGCAGGCCCTCAGTTCTACGGGCGTTATCACCTACGGCATGGCCATCCCCATCATTATGGGGCAGAACATCGGCACCTGCGTCACCGCGCTGATCTCCTCGGTGGGTGCCAACAAGAACGCCCGCCGCGCTGCCATGGTGCACCTGTACTTCAACATCATCGGCGTGACCCTCTTTCCTCGCTGTGTTCTACGGCCTGAATCTGGTGCTGGACTTCTCCTTCATCAACGAAACGGTGCCGCCCCGTGGGGCATCGCCGTGGTCCATTCCATCTTCAACCTGACGGCCACCGCTGTGCTGCTGCCCTTCGCAAATGGTCTGGAAAAGCTGGCCGATCCTGACCATCCCCGACGACGCCGAGAAGGAGAGCTTCGCTCTGCTGGATGAGCGTCTGCTCAAGACCCCCGCCGTTGCCGTGGAGCGCGCCCGCGCCGCCACCGCCGAAATGGCCGAGCTGGCCCGCGTCGGCGTCGTTCAGGCCATGAGCCTGACCCATACGTGGGATGACAGCCTCGCCCAGAAGGTCCGGGATGAGGAGCAGAAGGTGGACCAGTACGAGGACGCCCTCGGCACCTATCTGGTCAAGCTGTCCAGCCGGGAGCTGAGCCACGCCGACAGCCAGAGCGTGAACACCCTGCTCCACACCATCAGCGATTTCGAGCGCATCAGCGATCACTCCGTGAATCTGCTGAGCTCGGCCGAGGAGATCCACTCCAAGAATATTGAATTTTCCAAGGACGCCCGCGAGGAGCTGCAGGTGCTGGAAGGTGCGGTGCAGGATGTGCTGAGCCGCACCACCGACGCCTTCCGCAAAGACGACCTGCACCTTGCTGGGAAAGTCGAACCCATGGAGACCGTTGTGGATGAGCTGGTGCGTGCCATCAAGGCGCGGCATGTGGCCCGTCTGCAGGCAGGCAGCTGCTCCATCGAATACGGCTTCGTGCTGGAAGACCTGCTCACCAACTACGAGCGCGTCTGCGACCATTGCAGCAACGTCGCCGTGGCCCAGATCGAGGTGGCGCAGGACAGCTTCGACACCCATGCTTACCTGAACGATCTCCGCTATGGCAACGACACCAAGGAGAGCGAGCAGTTCCGCCGCCGTCTGGACCGCTACCGCGAGCGCTATCTCTTCCCGGACGGCGAGCCCGCTGTGGCCAGTGAAAAGGAGGAACCCAAGAAATGATCTATATCGTAGAGGATGATGCAGCGATCCGGGAGCTGGAGCAGTACGCGCTCCAGTCCAGCGGATACGAGGCGCAGAGCTTTGAATCTTCCGAAGGCTTCTGGCAGGCTATGCACGCCGCCGAACCAGAGCTGGTGATCCTTGACGTGATGCTCCCCGGTGAGGATGGCTTTTCCATCCTGAAAAAGCTGCGCAACACCCCTTCCCTGCGTCGGCTGCCCATTATCATGGTCACCGCAAAGTCCAGCGAGCTGGACACCGTGCGCGGCCTCGACTGCGGCGCCGACGATTACATCACCAAGCCCTTTGGCATCATGGAGTTCCTGAGCCGGGTGCGGGCGGCGCGCCGCTCGGCTCCGGAGGAAAAGACCAACGTTTACGCCTTCCATGAGATCTTGCTGGACAACGCCCGCCACAGCGTGACTGTGAACGGGGCCCATGTGGACCTGACCTACAAAGAGTACAGTCTGCTTCGGCTGCTGCTGGAAAAACACCAACCTTGTCGTCACCCGCGAGACGATTTTGCAGGTGGTGTGGGGCACCGACATTTCGGTGGAGAGCCGCACCGTGGACATGCACATCCGCACCCTGCGCAAAAAGCTGGGCGATGCCGGGAAGTACATCTGCACTGTGCGCAAGGTCGGCCTATAAGCTGGCCGACAGCGAGGAGGAGACCGAAGAATGAAACCACGGAGCATGGAAGAAAAAAATCAGCTACCGGCTGTTCCTCATGGGCTTTGTCGGGCTCGTCTGCACCGCCGCACTCTGCATCTTCGTGTTCCATAAGGCGTTCCGGGAACAGGCATGGGCCGCGCTGGAAAATGAAGCGGATCTGGTTGCTGCCGGCTGTGAGCAGATCGACACACCGAGCCAGCTTTCCTCCTACGTCAACTCAATCTGCGCATCACGCTGATCGCATCGGACGGCACGGTGCTGTTTGAGTCCGCAACGAGTCAGCAGATGGAAAACCACCTTTCCCGCCCGGAGATCCAAGCCGCTATGCAAAACGGCGTGGGCCGCGACCGCCGCGACTCGCAGACGCTGGGCTATGAGACCTATTACTACGCCATGCTCCTGCCGGACGGCAACATCCTCCGCGTGGCGCAGGACTCCGAGACCATCTGGTCCATCTACGATGCGGCTCTGCCCGCCATCATCCTGAGCTGTATGCTGATGATGGGAGCCGCCGCCATCATGGCCGGGCTGCTGACCCGCAGCCTTGTGCAGCCGATTTTGAAGATGACGGACGACCTCGAACACATTCAGGAAAATGTTCCTTACAAGGAGCTTATCCCCTTTGCCGAGAGTATCCACTCCGACCGGATGCTGCGGGAAAATAACGAGAAAATGCGGCAGGAGTTCACGGCCAATGTCAGCCACGAGCTGAAAACGCCGCTGACCAGCATTTCCGGCTACGCCGAGCTGATCGAGACCGGCATGGCCAAGCCCGCCGATGTGCCGGAGTTTGGCCGGAAGATCCATGTAGAGGCCAGCCGGATGATCCAGCTGGTCAACGATATTCTGCAATTGTCCCATCTGGACAACGTCTCCGAAAGCCACGATACGCCCCAGATGGAGACGGTCGATCTGCTGGACGTTGCCAAAGGAATGCGTCGAACGCCAGAAGGTCAACGCGCAGAAAAGTCCTTCATCTCCCTGACCTACATCGGCGAAAGTGCCCCCGATCCTTGGCAGCCGCAGCTTGCTGGATGAGTTGTGCCAGAACCTGTGCGACAACGCCATCCGCTACAATCACCCGGCGGCAAGGTCCAGCTCATCACCGCGTGCGCGCGGGACGGCCACTGTTGCCCTGACCGTGAAGGACAACGGCATCGGCATTCCAAAAGAAGCCCAGTCCAGCGTTTTTGAACGGTTCTACCGCGTGGACAAGAGCCGAAGCAAGGCGACCGGCGGCACCGGCCTGGGATTGGCCATCGTCAAGCACATTGCCCGCATCCACAACGCCCACATCAAGCTGGAAAGCGAAGTGGACGTCGGCACGACCATTACCGTGATCTTCGAGACCGCACACTGAACCCTTAAAATTCCAGCATTTCAACGCTTACCCGCACAGCCGGGTAGGCGTTTTTGTTGTCAACTTCTCCCCGCTCCCCTGCTTCAGGGCCCGGACGGCCCCCAGATGCAGAAGGTCCAGCCCGTTTTCCCAGCAGCGGGCAATGGTCTGGGTACAAAGCGCTTCCAGTTGGCGGCACTGCACCTCCGAAACAGGCGGGTGCCCGCTTTCCGCTGGCCAGTCAGTGCCACCGCAAAGCCGTCCCCCTTCTGCCTCTACCGACACCACACAGTGCCGGAGCGTGATCGTGCTTTTCTTCCAGCTCGAAGGAGACGGGCAGCTTCTCCTGCAAAAAGCTGCGCCATGGCGGTTTCTTCCGAGGAAAGCGGGCGCGCTTCCCTCGCCGTCAGCAATCGGCTTTCTTTGAAAGAGCCGCCGTTTTCTTCTTCCAACTGCACCACCGGGAGAGGATCATTTCCCCGGCGGCTTTGTACAAATGCGGCGCACCGGCTGCGTGATCTTCCGCGCACTGCAAAAAGCGGCTCTGCCTGCTGCTGCAAGGGCGCTGTCTGCTCCACCAAAACGCCCGCGCCGACAAGCGGCTAACTGGTTTTGTTTGTAGAAACTCCTGCACTTCCAGCAGTTTTTGTTTGCGACGCAGGCTGCCTTCGTCAAAGAGAAGGTATTCGCAGAGGCGGTAATTTGCAGTTTTGGGCAGAGCCTGTTCTTGCCGTTTGGATGGCCTGCTCCAGCGTTTCGCCTTCAGCCGTACAGGCTCGGATCTCCGCCTCATCCGAGGCATCGGCGGCGGCTTCCAGGAACTGATACAGCAGCTCGCAGTCCAGCCTTGTCCTCCTGCCGGAGGCGCACACCATGCTCTTTTCGAGCAATACGTAAC
>VOFJ01002833.1_pt1 | contig 50229 bp, 65 predicted proteins | sample 5384081 | NCBI WGS metagenome assembly VOFJ01 (sample SAMN12384729, study PRJNA508395) | human gut metagenome | isolation source: healthy gut I | host: Homo sapiens
TGAGGTCATCCACCAGAACTCTGCATCGCCAATCTGGAGAACGGGGCCCTGCACTTTTCGCCCAAGTTACGGCCCGGGTCAGCCAGGGCGCAGACAGCATCCGGGTGGTGCAGGACCTTGGCGAGGGGGTGACCGGCGGCTACCGCTACAGTGAAGGGAAAAGCTCGATCCAGCTGCTTGCCACCAGCAAAAACCAGCTGGAACGCTCTGCCATCCATGAGACGGTGCACTGCAGCAGCTTCAACCGGGAGATCATCGTGCCCGAGCCGTCAAAGGGCGGCTACATGGTCTACAATACCGTGGGCACCCGTCAGGCATCCTGGTTCAAGTCGGATAAGAATGGCGAGATCTCCAACTATGCAGAGAAAGGCAGAGGAATGAACGAGGGTATCACGACCATGTACACAAACCGGGAGCTGGCCAAGATTAGCCAGGAACGTGCCCTTGCCGCCCAGCGCCAGCAGATCTACGGCCATGCCACAGACCTGTGCACAGCACTGGAAGGGCAGGTGGGCGAAGCACCCATGAAGGAAGCCTTCTTTTGGCGGCAACATGAAGGCGCTGGAAGACAAGGTGAACGAACTGGCAGGGGATAAAGTGTTCGACAGCCTACGCAGCTGCCTGGACCGTGCCATTTCCGATGACTATACTGAACGTGTGGCCGCCACCCGGGAGGCACAGGAGATCCTGGCCCGGATGGCAGAGAGGAGCAAAAAATGATGATCGATCTGGTATTTGATTATATGGCAGCAAAAGGCGTTGTCTTTTATAGCCAGGAGGAGATGAAGACCGCCGAGGCGGGCATCCGGGAGTATCTGCAGTGCAATGGCATCCCGGAAGAAAAAACGACGAATATTACCGTGATTACCTGCACAGGGGGCTGGATATCATCGACCCTGCGGACCTGAAAGCCTATTTTCTGCACCGGAAGGCGATCAGCCTTGTGGTGCAGCTGCGAATCGAGCAAGCCCACGCAGGCGGCGTGCTCAAACCGGAGCGTGCTGTCCTGCTGCGCGAAGCGCTGGCCGAACTGTACCGTGCAGGGCTGGGGAACGCTATGTGCCCACCGAAGAGCAGGCCCGCATCGCAGGGAGTTTCGTCTGATGGCCGCGGCACCAGAGTTCCCGGCGTGGGCCGTGGAAGAAGCTGCCCGGCAGCTGCAGATCACCCTGCGGCAACTGCGCCAGGCACACAGGGTACCCTGTATTTCTGCACCCTGCCCAGCGGGCTGAGATTTGATCTGTACGCCGGTTTAGACGGCACGCTGCAGTGCTGGCGGCTGGTAGATGGCTCCAGGTGGGAGAAAGACCGCCGCATGGAATGCCGTGACCCTTCTCGGAACGGGCCCGCTGTGGGGGTGGAACCCACAGGGGAAGGTACGCTCCGCATCTATGCCGAGCAGCACATCGATCCGGAAGAGCCAGACCCGGAGAAGAAAATCCTGAAATTGCTGCGTGGGTATGCGGAGCTGATCAGCGCACCGGAAATGCAGCACCTGGGGGCTGTAAACTGCTGGGTGATACACATTGCACGGCAGAGCTGGTATACTGGAACCAGAAAAAAAACAAAGGAGTGAATTACCATGCAAGTGATTCAAAAAGCAGCAGCGGCACCCAGAGCTTTCCGCTGGATGCCATGCTTCTGGCGCAGCGGACGGTGTTCCTGACCGGTGAGATCAACACCAGCACGGTCAACGCCATCATCCAGCAGCTTCTGTTTCTGGAAAGCGCAGATGCCACAGCCCCATCAAGCTTATCATCACCTCGCCCGGCGGCACCGTGCAGGCGGGCCTTGCCCCCCTTTACGACCAGCTGAAGGGCATGACTGTGCCCCATCGACCTGTACTGTGTGGAGTTGGCGGCCAGCATGGCGGCGGTGATTTTGGCCGGTGGAAGACGTGGCCACCGCTTTATCCTGCGGCACAGCATGGTCATGATCCATGAACCGCAGATTGCTTCCGCTTCGGGCGGGGTATGCGGCAGTGCATCCTCCATCCAGAAAAACGGCAGAATCCATTTTGACCACCAAGCGAGAACTGACCGGCCTGCTGGCACGGGACACCGGCCACCGGGTGGAAGAGATCGAAGCGGCCATTGGTTACGACAACTTCATGAAAGCGGACGAGGCTGTGGCCTTTGGAATCTGCGACCGTATTGTGGACCGAGTGTAAAGGAGAGTACGATGAAACGAGATTCTCTTGTTGTGGCGGAAGGCTGTGTGCTGTCCGGTGACGAGGTGGGCCGCACTCGCCCCAACGCAAATGCGCTGATCGTGGGCACCACCGGCTGCGGCAAAAGTACTAGCGTGATCCTGCCCACAGTGGCCCGGATGCACTGCAGCAACCCGATCCTGAGCTATGCAAAAAGAGCGGGACGCCTACCTTATGGCAGAGTACCTCAAGCGCAAAAACTACATGGTGCACATCCTGAATGCGGCACACCCCAAGAAGAGCACCCTCAGCTACGACCCCATTGCTTCCATCGAGAGTTATGCGGACATCGAGGCACTGTCGGCAGCCATCGTGGATATGTCCATCCGCAAGAGCGTGGATGATTACTGGCAGGTCAAGGCAAAGCAGCTGCTCGGGCCTGATCGCTGGCTGCTTCATGACCTCCAAAGGCAGCCGTATGCCCGGCATGGCCGATGTGCTGGCACTGTTCGACAAGACCATTCCTTGCGAAAATGCCTATGGCGTTGAGCCGGAGCTGTATGGGATGTTCCAGCGGCTGGAAAAGGCCTCGCCGGGGTGCTTTGCGGTGCGGGAGTTTAACAGCTGGCGCAGCTTTTGCCAGAACGCACGGCATCCTGCGTGCGGGATACTCTGGCGGGTGCTTTGAGCACCGTATTCCCGGAGTCCATCCGCCGCATGATGCGAGAAAAACCGCAGTTCGACCCTGTGCGTTTTGCAAGCCGCAAAGGAAGCATTGCTGGTGATCACCTCGGCGGCAGACACCGCACAGCAATACTATGCGAACCTGTTCTACCGCAGCACGGAGCAGCAAACTGCTCCGATATGCGGCCAGCTGTCCCGGCGGTGAGCTGCCTCGGGAAGTGCGCTACATCTTTGATGATTTCGCCTGCACGGCCCCTATTCAGGGCTTTGCCAGCGACATCAGCCTGTTCCGCTCGGCAGGGCTTTCGGCCATTCTGCTGCTGCAGTCGGAGCAACAGCTGGAAGCTATGTACAAAGAAGAAGCTGCCGTCATTCGGCAGAACTGTGCAGTATACGCTTACTTCCCCGGCGGGTTCGATAACCGCTCCTGTGAGATCGTCTCCAAACGGATGGATCTGCCATACGACGAGGGTGCTCTATGCACCGATGGGTAAGGTGTTCGTAATGAGGTCAGGGTGTCGGCCGGCATGCCTGCCCCGCTACGACACCCTGAACAGCCGGGAATACCAGGAGTATCTCAGTTGCAGCAATGACCGCACCGGCCGCAGACGCTTTGGAGGTGATGAGCTATGAGAATGTCCGCACACAAAAAGTTCGTGCTGGAACTGCGCGTGCCCCGGTGGAACGGTACGAGACCCGCAGTGCCGCAGGCTGTAAGCCGGGCACCGCCCGGGAAGATGACCTTGGTCAGATGCTAGAAAAAAAAAAATTCGACGAGCTTTTTTGGCCCGGGGGAAGAGGACTGAAAAAAGGAAAGAAGGGGATGTGGAGCAATGCAGGATCGTTCGACGATGACGCTGGGGGATACCTGTACAGCGTTTTCTGGAAATTCGTGGTGGGCTATGTATGGTACCGCAGCCTGCTGTTCCGCCCGCTGGCGGGGCTTGAACGCAAAGCATCGCTGCACATTCTTTTGTGGCTGACGGCGGCTGCGGTACTTGCGCTCAGCCTTGGCTTCCGCCGCAGAAAAACGGGTGGATCTCTTCAGCCTGCATCTTTCTGCCGTTTGGGCTGTACACGGTGCTGGCTTACGCAAACACCTTCCGCACACGCATTCTGCTGATTTTGATGCTGGCGGCTGTGCTGGCAATGGGCCTTACCGCCGTGATGTTCTGGGGCAGGCGGCTCTCGCGCCGCCGTTTCCGGGCAAGGGTCTCCCGCTGGAAGTACCTGATGGTGTGTACGGCAGTCTCGGCCAGTGTCTGCCTAATCGGCAGTGTAGGGTGGCATGCGTTTCTGGAAGGGGAGCTGTTTCCCGCCGCAGTAAAAGCACAGGCATCGGCCGTGGATGAAACGCAGGCGCAGACCATTGCCTCGAACATCAGTGAGGTGCTGAAGCTGCAGCCCGAGGTCTGGCAGGACCTTACCACGGCCCAGCGCATCGACACGATGCAGACGATCTGCAACATCGAGGTGTATTATCTGGGCCTGCCCTGTGCGGTCACGGTGAGCGGTGCGAACCTTCCGGAAAACACGCTGGGCAGTTACGATGACAGCAGCCGGGCCATCAGCATCAGCATCGAACATCTGGAAAATGACCCGGTGGAAGAAGTGCTGGACACCCTGCTGCACGAGATCTACCATTGTTACGAACATCGCCTTGCAGAGGGGTGTACACCTCCGCAGACCCGGAACTGCAGCGGCTGCGGCTTTTCCGCGATGCAGCCGATTATGCCAATGAGGTGGCGCAGCCGGTGGACCCGGAAGAAGACTACAACGCCTATGCCGCGCAGGCACTGGAAACGGACAGCCGCGCTTATGCCGCTGCCGGTGTGCAGGAATACTACCACCGCATCGCGGTCTATATGGCGCAGAACTGATGTTACAACAGCAAATGCGGAACAGAACCGTTGACTTTTTTCTGGAGGCACTGTACTGGGAAACATGAGCGTGTTGCGTTCTTGAAACGTCGCCTTTGTGCTTTTTTCCTTTCATAGGGCAGTGCGAACCTCCTCACGGCACAAGCCTCTGCCATCCTGAAAACCTCCGGTTCGCACCACAGAAAAACAGTATTTTGCCCCAAATGCACTTTTCTTTTCATGCAACTCAATGTATAATACGAGTGTAATGTATATTTGCTCAGCTTCGACAGACCTTTTTCGATGTTTTTTTTTTAGAGAAGTTTGCCATTACAACTTGTACCCCGCAAGGGGACGGAAACCCATGAATTCTTACTGATGACCCTTGCCCCCAACATTACAACTTACCCCCGTAAGGGGACGAAAGCAAATTCAGCTTATCATGCCTTTCAATAACGCTCTGAGATTACAGCTTACCTCGCAAGGGGACGAAAGCAAAAAGCCGCAAGGCGGTCTAGAGATTTATTGGGCTTACGACTTATCCCCGCTAGGGGGACGGAAACCCCATCTTCTTGTCGGCGATCGTGATATACATACCGATTACAACTTATCCCCGCGAGGGGACAACAAAAGCACCTCCGCCACTGGCGTTTTGCCAGCAGCGGAGGTGCTTTGTGTTATCCTTATTCTATTTACAGGTTACAGGGCAAGCGCCATGCCTGCGGAAATGGTCATTGTAACAGGAAGCGCTTTGGCACCCTGAGGAACATTTGGCCTCATGGGACGGAGCTCCTGCAGGTAGTCCGTCACATCCTGCAGGAGCTGCTCAATATGAGCAATGTCCAGCGGGAGAATGCGGTCGCTCTGCAAGCCAAAAGAGTTATCGTTTGCATGGTTGACCTGATTGCGGTAATGTATCACCCTTTGATAAAGCATTGCCGCTCCTTCGACCTGTCGCTGTACCTTATGGTCTATGACCAGCTGTCCAAAATCAATTGCCTCCTTCACATAGTCGTGGACCTCTTCTGCACTTGCCACGCCAAACAATATATTGCCGTCTTCATTTTCTCTGTTTCTGTTCAAGCGCAAATCTGCCGTATAGTGAAGTTTTTGCTGCAGCAGCGCCATCCGGCAGAAATGGAAATGAAACAATGGATACACCCATGGTTTCCCTTTGTTCTCTTTCCGTGTTTCCAAATATTTGAGCCCGCTTTCCGTAGGCTGTAAAAAATATGGCTGCAAATATACTCCGGCATCTGCTCACACAACAATGTCAGCGCCTGCTGATATAACCCATGCTTTGCACAACCAGCTCACCAGTTCCGGCAGCTTATCCAAAGCCCTCCGGTTATTTTCCTGTGATGCCAGCAGACCTTCGAATTCCATACGGAAACGATCATTCAACAGATGAAAAAAACAGGCTGATCAGGGTTTTTTTGCTCTCTTTAGGCGGTGTCTGTAATGCCTGTGCGATCTGACGCAGATCCTCATTCAGTGCCTGCACCCGGCACAAAAGCCAGATCATCCGAGAATCGATTGATGCAGGTCAGCAGCATGTGCAGAACCGGGTCGTTTTCGCCTTCGCTCTGCAAGTAATTTTTCAGCTTTTGTGCCGTTCCGGTAGAAAAGAATTCGTCCATTGCTGTGATCAGGTCGAATAAATTGTACAGCATACTGCTGTCGTGGATGCGGGAAGTCCCGTCCGGGCACAGCTCAGAATAGATCACTCTGCGGGTCTCCACGCCTCGCAGGTCCTGCATACACCGGGCAGCTGTTACCAGCAGCATGGCAGTGTCCCGCATACCACCAGAAAGGTCGATGGAAAGGGTATCTTCTGCTTCGATTTTACCCAGCAGCAAAGAGATCGCCCGGAACTGCGCTTGATCATCCATGCTGTCCGGCACCGGGATCACCACAAGCCGCTCTGCCGGAATGTCCACTGAAGGCAGGAACACATCCCGGAAATACTCTACAGTGGTGCAGGTTTTTCCGTCCGGCAGATGCACGGTAGGTTTGGTGCGCACCAACTCACTGCACAGCGCCAGAATGTAGTCCGGGCCTTCTTTGTGCTTTCTTAGTTCCTGAACGGCCGCTTCGTTGGTTTGGGTATGGATATTCGGATTTCTGCCGAACGGACTCATATACAAAAAGCAATACATTGCGTTCCATCTTACACATCCTCCTGTTCTGTCCGCATCCGCAGCAGCTTCTGCTACCAGGTCTCATGCCGCTGTGATACGGTCACTTTGTTCGCACCGGGAAATTCTGCTACAGTTTTATCCTGGGCGGTTTCTTTTTATCTGCATCGCATATCATGAAGCCGTTCTGCATGCAAGATAAAATAAAGTTTTTTTTCAGACCTTTATTCTTTCGATATTTTGTGCTATATTTAGCGTATGATCCCCGCAAGGGGGCAACACCAAGCAGCACCAAAAAGAAAGATGCGGTCATTCCATGTACATGCTTTTTATGTGTCTCGTTGCGCCGGTTGTAATGAACATTATTTTCAGCAAGAAATAATTTAGAACTTCTTGCTTAACTATCTGCAACTTGTGAGCTTTTTTCTTTGCAGTAACAAGGGAGTGTATTATGTTCATTAACTTTTACCAACCATCCGTCTGCCCAGTGGAGCGCCGAACAGAAGGCAGCAGCGCAGGCTTACGGCGAGGTGATCGACCTTGCCTTTCCTGCCATCGACCCTGCTGCGGATGAGGCGGCACTGGACTCGCTGGCATCCGCATATGCCGCCCGCATCCTGCACATGAAACCGGACGCTGTACTCTGTCAGGGGCGAGTTTACCTTTGTCTTTACCGGGTTGTCCTGCGGCTGGAAGAGCAGGCATCCCGGTATTTGCTGCCTGCTCTTTCCGTAAGAGTCAGGAGACCACCTCCCCGGACGGCAGCACCCTGAAGCAGAGCGTTTTCGTGTTTACCCGGTTCCGACGGTATGGTTCGCCGTCCTGAAAAGGGACTTTTTACCAACTGCGGCGTTTATAATCGGAGAGTCTGCATTTGTTCTTTTTTATGCAGATTTACTGCATTACAGTAAAGTAAACATTTTCCAACCTTCTGGCTCTTCCTTTTTTTTTCGATGGGTTGTGATATATTTAGTATATGATCCCCCGTAAGGGGGCGGAAATAAATGTCCGACCTCATGATATGCCGTTTCACATATTATCCCCGTAAGGGGGGGCGAAAACATTTAACATTTTTCAATACTCCTTTTATAATTTGATGTAAAAATTGCAACTTATCCCCGCAAGGGGACGATAACGCTTCTGTTGCAAATAGTGTATCTAAATTTACGGATTGCAACTTATCCCCGCAAAGGGACGATAACCTTAAATAAGCCATACAAGGCATCGTCTAACACAGAATTGCAACTTATCCCCGTAAGGGGACGATAATCTCGTTCCATTGTACTGGGCAACATACAAGACATCATTGCAACTTATCCCCGTAAGGGGGCGAAAACCCGAATTAATCGGTCTAATTCTCAATGTTTGATAATGTGATCCCCACAAGGGGACGATAACAGAATATCTGGCACATCAAAGAAAATGTTACAAATTGCAACTTATCCCCGCAAGGGGACGATAACTTGATGGCTGCGGTCATCTGCTGTCGGTCAAGTCCATTGCAACTTATCCCCGCAAGGGGGCAAAAAAACTCCGCACCTTTTTTTGATGCGGAGTTTTTCTTTTGTTCAGCCTTAACCTTGCCTGTGCGGTGGTCTGTATAGAATCGAGAGGACCAGCCGGAACCGCTCAAATATTTTCCCTCGCATCTTTTTGCATTCCGGCAGGATGTGCTATAATAAAGCAAAATGGTGACGTTTGAAACAAAATTGCCAATTTTATTTCCGGATTTTTGTGCAGTTATTTCATTGTTTGTAAAGGAGATGATATTTTGGATCTTCTTACCCTGCAGTCCACCTTTGGCGGGCTGCTGCACGACACCGGTAAAGCCGTGTACCGTGCAGGCGGGCAGCGTAGCAGCCACAGTGCACAGGGCTATCAATTCCTGTGCGAGATGCTGACCGGCGCAGACTGGAAACCCATTCTGGATTGTGTACGCTATCACCATGCATCCGAGCTGGAAAGCGTGCAGAACACACTGCCCAAGGACTCCCCCCGCTTATATCGTTTATCTGGCCGACACCCTTTCCGCCACGGCGGACCGCCGGGAGATCGAAGGTGAAAGCAGTTCCTTCCGGCGGGACCTTCCGCTAGACTCGGTGTTCACCCACCTGAACGGTACGCACCCCGGCTGGATGATGCCTGCGCAGCCGCAGGACGGCAGCCTGAAGCTGCCACGGCAGCAGCAGCCGCTTTCCGCTTCCGTCTATGCAGATGCCGTGCGCAAGCTGAGCGAGTGCCTGCCGGATCTGCAGCCGCAGCCGGAGTGGATCAACTCGTTGCTGGGTCTGCTGGAAACGCAGTTCAGTTGTTTTCCGTCCAGCACCTATACCGGCGAAAGCCCGGATGTTTCTCTGTTTGACCACGCCAAGACCACCGCAGCCATTGCGGCGTGCATCAGCGAATATGTGCAGGCAAACAACATCACCGACCTGTGCAAAGCGCTTTTTGAGCAGGAGAAGGATTTTTTTGCCAGAAGGACGTTTTTTTCTGCTCTATACCGCCGATTTTTCCCGCATCCAGAAGTTCCTTTATACTGTCCATACCGAAAACGCCCTGCGCTCCCTGCGAAGCCGCTCCTTCTTTCTGGAGCTGTGCATGGAGCACTATCTGGACGAGCTTCTGGCCGGGTGCGGCGTGTCCCGCGCCAACCTGATTTACAGCGGCGGCGGGCATTGCTATCTGCTGTTGCCCAACACTGCCGCTGTGGCCGATACCCTGACCCGGTGGAATCGGCAGTTCAACCGCTGGCTGCAACAGCAGTTCGGCACCCAGCTGTTTCTGGCCAACGCATGGACGCCCTGCTCCGGCAACGACCTGATCAATACTCCGGCTGAAAAAAGCCCCTACAAAGAGCTGTTCCGCCGGGTGAACCGCCTGCTGGAGCAGCACAAATTCCACCGCTATACCGCAGAGGATCTGCGGCAGCTGAACAGCACCGCCGCTTACCCGGATGGCCGGGAATGTAAGGTGTGCGGCACCAGTGCCAACTTGAAGGATGATCTCTGCCCTTGGTGCAAACTGTTTGTAGATCTTTCTAACAAGATTCAGAACAAGCGCGTTCTGGTAGTAAGCCGTCAGCCCTCGGCTGCCGATGACTGCACGCTGCCTGCACTGGATGGCGGCAGCGAATATCTGTCCCTGACGGATCAGCTCTCTGCCCGCAAACGGCTGGGCTTCCGGCGAGCCGGTCGCGCGTGTATATACCAAAAATGTACCGTCCACCGGCCTTACTTTACAGCACCAACCTGTATGTTGGCGATTACACCGCCAGCAATAGCATGGAAGAACTGGCCGGGCAGTCCGAGGGCGTGCGCCGTATTGCAGTCTGCCGTATGGATGTGGACAACCTCGGGCACGCATTTATCTCCGGTTTCGAGCAGGAAAACGAGAAAGACCCTGTCAAACGGATGCACTATGTTACCCTGTCCCGCACCTCGGCGTTCTCCCGGCAGATGTCACTGTTTTTCAAGTGCTACATCAACGGCATTCTGGACAGCTTGCATGTAAGCATCGTCTATGCCGGCGGCGACGATGTATTCCTTTGTGGGCGCATGGAACGATGTTCTGGAAGCAGCACAGCGCATCCAGCGTAATTTCACCGCATTTTCCTGCGGAGCACTGACCCTCAGCGCAGGCATCGGCATCTTTGATGACCATTACCCCATCCGGCTTTTTCCGCCGAGGAAACTGCCGCGCTGGAAGAATCCGCCAAGCATCTGCCCGGCAAAAATGCAGTGGCACTATTTACGCCGGAGCGCAAAGCAGTCCGGGACGCAAAGGGCAATCTGCTGGTGCAGCCGGAGCAGGGACATATCTATGCGTGGGATGTATTCCGTACAAAGGTCCTGACCGAAAAGGTCGGCTGCCTGCAAAGCTTCTTCGGCAAGGATAACGCCGAGCATAGAAACACCATGCTCTACAATCTTCTGGCACTGCTGCGGGAAGCAGAAAACGACCGCATCAACCTTGCACGGTACGCTTACCTGCTGGCGCGGCTTTCCCCAAAAAAAAGAATGCACCAGATTATAAACTTTACGAGCAATTCTCTCACAACATGATGGATTGGGCATTGGATGCCGTACAGCGTCACCAGCTCATCACCGCAATTTATATTTATGTCTATCAGAACAGGAAGGGTGGCGACACAGATGGCAGGATGGAATGATAATGGCCGCAGCTATGGACAGCAGAAAGAGCTGCCGCCGGAGATCACGCCGAAAAAGGTGCCGGAAGATTATGTAGACGAAGCCGAGCGTATTATGAGCAACCTGATGAGCCAGCCCAAAAAAGTGACCACTAGCAAGATCCGTGGCCTGCTGAGTCTTGTAACAGAGATTTTTAACGTTGAAAATCTCCGCACCGAAGAAGCACTTTTGCCCGAAAGTGTTGTAAAGATTAATCTGATGCGAGTTCGGGTAGCCTATGAATATGGTCGCGATACCGGAGAAAGTGTCGGTAAAGATAAAGCTTATCCCATGAAAGACTTTATTTCACAATCACATCTGCTAGAATACCTCAAGGGCATTTCCACCGACCGTGCGGATCTGATCCGCTTTGCACACTACATGGAAGCGCTGGTCGCTTTCCACCGCTACTTTGGCGGCAAGGAGGGGTAATTATGTATGGAAAAATTCTGATCCGGTGCGATCTGGAAGTGCGCACCGGTATGCACATCGGCGGTTCCTCTGCCTTTTCTGCCATTGGTGCTGTGGACAGCCCGGTGGTGCGTGACCCTTATACCAGTTATCCCATCGTACCCGGCAGCAGTCTGAAAGGCAAACTGCGTACCCTGCTGGCCCGCAGCATCTGTCAGGATATCGAACACATGCCTGTTTTTGACAAGGACGACGAGCGCATTCTGCGCCTGTTCGGTTCCTCGGAGCCGGTGCGCCGTTCCCGCCTGCAGTTTGCGGATGCCTTTTTGTCCAATGCAAAAAAAGAGCTTTCCAACGTGGGTGTGACCGAGGTCAAGACCGAGAACGCAATTTCCCGTGCCAACTCTGTGGCCAATCCTCGCCAGATCGAACGTGTGATCGCCGGTGCAAAGTTCGGTGTCAGCATCGTTTACGATGTGACCGACCCGGCACAGGTCGAGGAAGATCTTTCTCTTCTGGCCAAAGGCATGAAGCTGCTGCAGATGGATTATCTGGGCGGCCATGGTTCCCGCGGCAGCGGCCGTGTCAGCCTGAAAAACTTTGCGCTGGAAGGCTATGGCGCGCAGGTGGATCTCAGCCACCTGAAATCCCTCTTTGATGAGGTGGATAGTTATGAACTATTTTCTGTTTAAGCTTCAGTTTGACACAGCTGTTCATTTCGGAGGAGCCGACTCTGCATTGTCACTTTATACCTCCGAAGAAACCCTGCGGGCAGATACCCTGTTTTCTGCCCTCTGCCATGAGACCCTCGTCCAGCATGGAGAAGAAGCTCTGGAACAACTTTGTGCGCAGGTCCAGCAGGGAAAATTCCTGCTCAGCGATACAATGCCCTGGTATGGCGAAACGTTTTACCTGCCAAAACCCATTGCCGCGTCAGAATCCGCTGAGGAAGTGGAAACCACCCTGCGCAAAAAGGTAAAAAAGCTAGCCTGGATCCCTGTGTTGGAATTTGACCGCTACGCCAGAAGCCTACATGAAGGTCATTTTACCCCTGACGAGCAACCGGAAAGCTTTGGCACCCACTATGAGCAAACCAAGGCAGCCGTTCCCATGCAGGGGGATACCATGCCGTATCAGGTTGGACTGTTTTGTTTTGCGCCGGACTGCGGACTGTATTTCATCTGCGGATTTACCGAAGACGGTCAGGATGAAGATCTGGAGTATTTGCTGAATCAGCTGGGCGCTACCGGCATCGGCGGCAAAGTCAGCTCTGGTTATGGAAAGTTCCATGTCGTGGCCAAGATTTATCTGAACGAACCTTTTGACGAACAGACAGAGTGGATGTATCACGCTCTTTCTGCCGATCATGCACCTTATCTGCTGCTGAGCACCAGCCTGCCGCAGACAGATGAACTGGACAGCGCGCTGAAAGACGCCTCTTTCCAGATCGTACGCCGCAGCGGCTTCATGGCCTCCGATCGTGTGGAAACGCCACTGAAGAAAAAAAAAACGCAGTATGCCCTTTCGGCAGGATCTGTCCTGCAAAATCGTTATCAGGGTGCTTTGTATGATGTTGGCTTGTCGGATGTGCATCCGGTATACCGCTATTCCAAACCGATCTTTATGGGGGTGACATTATGATTCAGCAGGATCATCTGCAGATCTTCGACCTTACTCTGAATGTATGGGCACCTCTGTTTGTTGGCAATGGCAGCAGCTGTACCAAAAAAAAGAGTACATGTACAACACCCGCAATGGCAAAGTCTCCTTTCTGGACGAGCAAAAATTTTTTCAGCTTTCTGGTCGAACGCGATCTGGTGGACAAGTATGAGCAGTTTATGCTTAGTGACCAGTCCAATCTTTGGGCGTTCCTGACCAAAGACTGCGGCATTTCCGATGTGGAACTGAAAACACTGACTCGTTATCAGATTGTGGCAGGTGATGCTCTGGATGCCAAGCATTCACTGAAAGGAATCCATGCTTTCCAGCGTGATGCACAAGGGCACGCCTACATTCCCGGCAGCAGCATCAAGGGTGCGCTGCGTACTGCATGGCTGCTGAGTGCGGTATTGGCTGGCGACCGCAGTACCGGACACAGCCTTGCACCAAACCGCCGGGCCACCTTTCCGGAAGAGAAATATGTCAACCAGCTGCACCTGCGCACTCTGAAAGATGGAAGCATCGCTTCGGACGCTGTCAACAGCATTTTCCGCGGCATTCAGATCTCGGACAGTCTCTCAATCCCGGACAACTGCATGATGCTGGCCGGAAAAACAGACTCCGCCACAGATGGCGGAACCCACAGCATCAACCTCTGCCGGGAATGCGTCGCACCGGGCACAGCCATCCGGTTCAAGCTGACCCTGGATCAGTCTGTTCTGAAGGGCCGCATTACAAAAAAGACTCTCTGCTGGAATCCATCCAACAGTTCGATGCATCCTATCAGCAGACCTACGCTCGGCATTTTACCCTGCCGCGCGGTGCCGTCAACTGCCGCAGCAGCAGCCCTATCTGATCCTGGGCGGCGGCTCCGGGTTCTTTGCCAAGTCGCTAGCATATCTCTATCTTGGCGAAAAAAGAAGGTTTGCGCTGGACAGCAGAGCAAATGGCGCAGATGTTCCGTAAACATAAGCATGAGCGTGATGCCGAAAATGGCATTTCCCCGCACACCATGAAATATGCTCGCTTTCGTGGTCGGCTTTATCCCTATGGACATTGCGGGGTGAGTATCTTATGATCCAGCAGATTCAACTGGTTTTATCTCCCCCAATGATGTGCGGATTCCCCAGTCGTGGGCCTATCGTCTGTATGGTTGGCTGATGTCACAGATTTCTTCTGAATTTGGAGAGCAGATGCATCTGCAAGGGGAACACCCCATTGCGCATTTTCTATGTTTTTCGCCGGAAAAACAGTCTTTGATCTGGACGGTCAACCTGCTGAATGACGCTGCTCGACAGGTAGTTTTTCCCGTTTTGGAATCTGCAAAGGAAATCCCTCTGCATGAATTGGTGTTACCTGTTTCAGAGGTCCATGTCTCTTCAGCGGTTTCTGCTGCGGAAATCATTCGTGCCGGGCGTTCCCTGCAGCGAAAACCGCACGAAATTGATTTTCCAGTCGCCATGTGCCTTCAAGCAGGCCGGTCGTTATGCTATTTACCCACAGGAAAACCTGATCCTGCAAAGTTTGATTACACATTGGAATACAACGTTCCCAGAATACGCACTTACAGATTCTGATGCGCTACAAGCTTTACAGCAGGGACTTCACATTGTGGATTACAATCTCCATACGACACGTTACCTGCTAAAAGAAACACGAATCCCGTCCTTTCTCGGAAATGTAACGGTTGAAGCTCACCTTGCACCACCACTTCTGGAATTGTGGAATACATTGCTCTCTTTTGCACCGTATGGTGGAATCGGCATCAAAACCACGCTCGGCATGGGTGGAACAACTACAGCTTTTCAAAAAAAGAGAAACTTCTGTACCTGATTGTAAATTTAGGTAATCGTCTAGGAATGGCATGTACCGTAACCACCGGTCAGAGCCATGGAATAGCGTAATATTAAAACAGCTGCTTGGCAAGGAGCCATGAGAGTCGGTCTATCAACTGATAATCACAATACCACGCAAGCCCCTGCTGAGTGGTGGCATTGTGAACAGCTCCAAGGGGAGCTTTGGTCTGGGACAGCGTAGTGTGAAAAGCTGGACCAGTTCTCCGTCCCCAAATACGAGTTTGCGGTGGGCACCGCCATCCACAACGTGGTGCAGGACCTGATGACCCCGGAGGATGCCAGCCGCATGGCACAAGCTCTTTACGATGCCGCCGACCCGGTTTCTCGTTAAGTGGGCAGTAGATGCCGCACAAAAAATTTTGATACCAAGCACTGTTTTCCGTCCAATAAAATTCCCGTGCTGCCTTCGGGCGGCTTTTGTTTTAGCATATAAACCGTTCCATGCGGACGGTTTATCCACGATTTTAGCACTCCCAAGCTTCGTACTTTTTATACGGCGAAAAGGATTATAATTTTCTGCGTAGTACGGTATAATAGGCAAAAAGTTTACTGTACGAAAGTGAGGAGAGGCGGTGGACAACATTCTGAACAATATAACCGCCTACCGTAAAGAACGCAAATGGTCGCTTTACGATTTGGCAACTCATGCGGGGATGAAATCGATCACCATTTCCACATGGTATAACAACAGTGCGACCCCGTCCATTCCTTCGCTTGTAAAGATCTGCGATGCCTTTTAGATTACACTTTCTGAGTTTTTTGCTAAGGCAGAGGGAAGTGAGTCTACCCCGGTGGTACTTACGTCTCAGCAAATGCAGATTATTGATCGGTGGCCGGTGCTGCGTCCCGACCAGCAGGAAGCTGTTTTGAATTTACTGAATGTACCATACATATTTCTAAATCGCTTCTGGTATTCAAAGATTACGGCTACCAGTTGACCACGACAAAGGAAAGCAACATCCGGGATGTGGACGTTGCTCCAGAGTACATGGACTTCCTCAAAGAATATTATAAGTATTGGAAGTCCCAGAAAAAATTGATGGGAGGGAGTTGGCAGAAAAGTCTGGATTAAGAAAAGCAGCAAGTATGCGCCCTCGCTCCTTGCCCTTCGGGGAACGGACTTCGTGATCTGCAACGACCACGGATTTCCTATCAACCCGGACAGCTACGGCGCACTGGTTCGCAGGATCGGACAGCGGGCAGGCATTGAAGGGCTGCATCCTCATATGTTTCGGCACACTTTTGTGAGCATCCTCTTGTCCTACCCGGAGATTGGTGTGGCAACGGTAGCCGCAGAAGCCGGACACGCACAGCCCAGTACGACCCTCGCAATCTACACGCAGGTCTATGACAAGCGGCGCAAAGAGATTCGGAAACAGATGAGCAGAGAACTGTACGAATGAGAAAAAAGAAGCACGAAGGCCGGAACCTTCGTGCTATTTTGACGTTGTTTGGGTCAGGCAGGACTTGAACCCGCGACCAAGCGGTTATGAGCCGCCAGCTCTGACCAACTGAGCTACTGACCCGCAGAGCGCCGCCGCATCCGGGCGGTGCTCAGCCGCCAGTAGTATAACAAAAAAGACCAAAAACAGCGGGAAATGAAAAGCGATTTTTGCAAAATTATTTGGTGCGGTGGGGCATCCAGCTGCTGCATCAGGAAGCGGTCCAGCATCTCCTGCGGGAACAGCGGCTCCTTGTAGCCAAAGGCCTCGCGGATGAAGATCAGGGTCACAACAGTCTGACGGCCCGGGTCCAGCCGCAGGGAGTACAGGGTATCCAGCGGCTGCTGGGTGGGCTGGTGCAATGTCAGGTGCAAAAGGAACCCGCCGTCCTTTTCCCGGCGGCACTCATACAAAAACTCGTCCGTGTCCGGATGCTCGTCCAGACGGTCAAAGCATTCGTCAAGGGGCAGGTCGGTGCGGAACTCGCTCAGGCCGGTGGGGGCCGTACTGGCTGCGGCGGGTGTTCTCCCGCCGGGTGAGCAGCAGGACGATGGCCCCCAGCGCCACCGCCAGCAGAATGATGGAAAAGACAGCGTTCATGTCGCCCTCCTGAGTTTTTTTGATGAGAGTTTTTCTTATTGTAACACAACACGCGGGAAATTGTGTTATAATATTTGAAAAATTCAAATTTTACGGCGGCCCGTGCCGGTCTCACGGGCGGGAGGTTTCTCATGAAATTGAAATTCACTCACAAAACATGGTACTTTTTCCTGCTGTGCGCGGCGGCGGCTTCGATGCTGAACGGCTTTGCGGTGCTGGGCGGGATGGACTTCTCCTTCTTGGAGATGATCGCATTCTGCATCACGGGCATCACCGTCCTGTTTCTGGCGGCGGAAAAGGGCAGCCCGGCCAAGGAGAAGCGGAATTATTTCTGCGTCTTCGTGGTGCTGATGCTCAGCTATGTGGTCAACGGCTGGGCGGCGTACATTTGCTCGGCGCTGGTCTGGCCCGCCCTGCTGGGGCTGGAATATCAGAAGGGCAAGCCCATCCAGCGGCAGCTGCAGCTCGTGGGCGCGGCGGAAGTGCTCCACCTGATGTTCGTACTGCTGACGGTCTACGGCGGCATGACGAATCTGAGCTTCTGGGCCAACCTGCTCTGGGTGCTGCTGGCCTGTGCCCGCGGCTGGGCGGCGCTGACCCTGTATAAATTGCAGGAGGACGCATGACCCAGCGGCGGAGAGCTCCGCGCCGCCGGAAAAAGATCCGGCGGCGGGTGTTTCTGGCAGGGGCTCGGCGGGGCCGCACTTGTCACCGGAGCGTATATTGTGCGCCATTCTATCCAAAACGGAAACGAGTCGAAGTCTCCGACCGCCCCGGAAGCGGCACCGGAACCGAACCCGGCCCTGCCCTCCGGCGAGTGGCGGGCCGTCTGGGTGAGCTATCTGGAATGGGCGCGGATGGACTTTTCCTCCGAGGAGGCCTTCCGTGCCGCCGCTGCGGAGCTGCTGGACAACAGCGCCGCGCTGGGGCTGAACACGGTCATCGCGCAGGTGCGGCCCTTCGGGGATGCGCTGTACGAGAGCAGCCTGTTCCCGTGGAGCCACCTCTGCACCGGCACGCAGGGGCAGGACCCCGGGTTTGACCCACTGGATGTGCTGGTAACTGAGGCCCACGGGCGGGGGCTTTCGCTGGAAGCGTGGGTGAACCCCTACCGGCTGAAGAGTTCCGCCGCCATGCCGCCCAGCATTGCGGACACGAACCTGATAAACACCCACCCGGAGTGGTGCTGCACCGTGGGAGACGGGGTCTACCTGAACCCCGCTATCCCGGAAGCCGCAGACTATGTGGTGAAGGGCGTGGCCGAGCTGGTGCAGAACTACGCTGTGGACGGCATCCACTTCGACGACTATTTTTACCCCACCACAGATGCCGCACTTGACGCGGCCCAGTTCGCCGCCAGCGGAGAGGCCGACCTCGCCGATTGGCGGCGGGCGAACGTGACGGCCCTTGTCAAAGCGGCCCGCGACGCCGTGAAGGCTGCTGACCCGACCCTGCGCTTCGGCATCAGCCCGCAGGGCAACCCGGACAACGACCTTGCCACCCAGTACAGCGAATGTTTACGGCTGGCTGGCGGCCTCCGGCAAAGAGGCCGTGGTGGACTACCTCTGCCCGCAGATATACTGGGGCTGCGGCTACCGATTCCAGTCGGGCAGCACCCGCTTCGCCTTCGAGAACATCGTGCCGGAGTGGCTGGCCATGCCCCGGGCGGCGAATGTGGCGCTTTATTTCGGCCTTGGAGCCTACCGGGTCGGCGTGGGCGACGGCGGCGCCAACGAGGACAGCACGAGCCAGTGGGCCATCGGCAGCGCCTTGGCCCGGCAGGTGGCCGACCTGCGCCGCTGGGGCGCACAGGGCTGGGCGCTCTACCGGTACGATTCCCTCTTCGGCCCGGCGCAGAACGACCTTGCCGCCGCCGAGCGGGCAGCGCTGGCGGAGGGGAACGGCTGATGGGTCGATCCTGTCTTTTTCCCTTTTCGTTGACAAAACTGCGCTGAACAGTTAAACTAAAGGGTAGCGATTCGCAAATTGATTTGTCGATATAGATAAGGAGCGTTTTTATGCCGACGAACAAAGTCCGCACCCGGTTCGCCCCCTCTCCCACCGGCTATATGCACGTGGGCAATCTGCGGACGGCCCTGTACACCTACCTGATGGCCAAGCACGAGGACGGCACTTTCATCCTCCGCATCGAGGACACGGACCAGGGGGCCGCTATGTGGAAGGCGCGGTGGAGATCATCTACAAGACGCTGAAGGAAACCGGTCTGCAGTGGGACGAAGGTCCCGATATCGGCGGCCCGGTGGGCCCCTATATCCAGAGCCAGCGAATGGGTATGTTTAAGAAATACGCCGAGCAGCTGGTGGCCGAGGGCAAGGCATATTATTGTTTCTGCACCGAGGAGCGTCTGGAAGCCCTGCACGCCGAGCAGCGCGCCAACGGTGAGATGACCCACTACGACGGCTGCTGCCGCGACCTGTCCACGGAAGAGGCGGTCAAAAGCATCTGGAAGCCAGGCGACCCTTATGTCATCCGCCAGAAGATCCCCCGCAGGCCGGCATCACCGGCTTCGATGATGTGGTCTACGGCCACATCGAGGTCGAGAACAGCGAGATGGACGATCAGATCCTCATCAAGGGCGATGGCATGCCAACCTATAACTTTGCCAACGTGGTGGACGACCACACCATGGGCATTACCCACGTGGTCCGCGGCAATGAGTATCTTTCCTCCGCGCCCAAATACAACCTGCTGTACGAAGCGTTCGGCTGGGAGATCCCGACATACGTTCACTGCCCGCCGGTCATGAAGGATGCGCAGAATAAGCTTTCCAAGCGCAACGGAGACGCAAGCTATCAGGACCTCGTCGCAAAAGGCTACCTGACTGCCGCCATCCTGAACTATATCTGTCTGCTGGGCTGGAGCCCCAAGGGCGAGTACGCCGAGCAGGAGATCTTCTCCCTCGACGAGCTGCGCAAGGTCTGGAGTCCGGACGGCATCTCCAAATCCCCCGCCATCTTTGACCCCCTCAAGCTGCGGGCCATCAACGCGGAGTATATCCGCCGCCTGAGCCCCGAGGAGTTCCAGAAGAAGGCCGAACCCTGGATCGATCAAGCCGTGCACACCCCCATCGACAAGAAGCTGCTGTGCGCAAACCTGCAGCCCCGGTGCGAAGTGCTGGGCGAGATCCCGGAGCAGCTGGATTTCTTCGACGCCATGCCCGAGTACGATGTGAGCATGTACGCCAACAAGAAGCAGAAGACCACCCCGGAGTCCGCCAAGGAGGCACTGGAAGCCCTGCTGCCCGTGCTGAGCGACGAGGCACTGGACTTTGCGAACCGCGACGGCGTCTTCGACGCCTGCAAGGCTAAGGCTGAGGAGCTGGGCAAGAAGAACGGCTGGCTGCTCTACCCGCTGGGCATCGCCCTCTCCGGCAAGCAGCGTACCCCCGGCGGCGGCACCGACCTGGCCTGCATGATGGGCCGCGAGACCACCCTCGCCCGTGTGAAGGCCGCCATCGAGAAGCTGAACGGGTGATCTTCCTTCCCCTTTCTTTTCGCAATCATATCCACGGAGGTGTTTTTATGATGTACCCATTTATGACACTGGACGACAACACCGAGATCGTGCATTCCGAGATGCAGCCAGACCACCGTGTAAAGGTCTACATCGAAAAGCCCGACGAGAAGGATTGTTTCCACTCTGCGGTCTGCTATCTGCCGGATTATACCTGGGAGGATGTCAGCGGCTTCACCCCCGAAGAGATCGGGCGCTACCAGAAATTCCTTGAGACCACGGCACATCTGATCCTGCAGTTTTCCCAAGAAGGAGGCGTAGAGAATGCCGCAGGTTTTTAAGATCGGCTCCTACTGGGTCTATTTCTGGGCCAACGAAAACGACCCGCTAGAACCCATTCATGTGCATGTATCGCAGGGAGCTCCCAGCAGCAACGCGACCAAGATCTGGATCACGCGGGCCGGAAAATGCTATCTGTGCCACAACAATTCCAACATTCCGCCCCGTGTTCTGCGAAACATCATGGCCATCATCGAAGCACGAAGCGATGAAGTGATTGCCAAATGGATGAATTTCTTTGGTGAAGTGCGCTATTTCTGCTGATTTGAGCCGCTTCCCCGCATGGCCCCATAAAACGCCGCGCGCCCGCGCTACAGTATATGCAAAGGGCGCGGGAAACAGAACATTGCAAAAGATCCCCGCCGGAAAGCGGGGATTTTTTCATGCCGGAAACCACAAAACTGCACCCGAAGCAGCCTGTTGCCGCCGCGTTGGCCTCCCGGGCGGCGGTACGCCCGGCCCTGCGGCAGGGCGGGGCCTTTGCGCTGGGGCTTGCCGGGGGCTGGGCCGTTCTCTATGGGGCTTTGCTCCCCTTTGGGCTGGGGCTGACATTGGGCCTGCCTGCGGACTGCTTTGCCGCCTGCGCAGCCGGGGCCGCACTGAGCATCCTGTTCCACGGGTTCGGGGCATTTTCACTGGACAGCCTCTGCCTGCTCTGCGCCGTGGGGGCGGCCGTGGCCGCCCGATGGCTCTGGCCCGGCAGGCTCCGCCCGGCATTTCTGGCCGGGTGCGGGGCGCTGGTGCTGGGAGGTGTCTGCTTTGCGCTGGGGCCCGGCGGGGCAGGCTTCACGCTGGTATTCTTCTGCGGGGCAGATGCCCTGCTGGCGGGCGGCTTCGGCTATGCGCTGCAGCGCTTCCCACCCGAAAAGCCCGGTTTTGGCACCCTGCTGGCCGCTTCTGCCGTGGCGGCGGCGCTGGGCGGGCTGCGCTTCGGCCCCCTCTGCCCCGGGGCAGCAGCCTGCGCCATGGTGGATGCCGCCCTCTGCTGCCGTGGGCAGGAAAAGCCCGCGCTGGCCTTTGCTGCCTTCACCGGGGCCGCGCTCTGCGCCGCAGACCCTTCCCTTGCCCCGGCGGCGGTGGGGCTCTGCTGCGGCACGGCGGCAGCGGTCCTGCTGGCCCCCGGGCGGCGGGCTGAGACCCTTGCCGCCTGTGCGGGCGGGTGTGTGCTGGGGGTGCTCTGTGTTCCCGCCTCCGGCACGGCCCTGCCCCTGCTCCTCAGCGCCGGGCTGGGCTTTGCGGCCCCCGCCTTTTTCCCAAAACATTGGCTGACACCGGTGCCGGAAGCCCCCGCGCCGCCCGAGGAGCCGCCCCGGCTTTCTGCCGCCGCCACCCGGCTGGAAGCCGTGGCCGAGAGCCTTTCCTCGCTGGCCGAGACGGTGAACGACGTGTATGATGCCCTGCCCCACCGGTGCGAAAGCTTCCGCTGGGTCATCGACAACACCCACGACAGCCTGTGCTTCAACTGCGGGCGGCGGGAAACCTGCTGGAAGCAGGAATACACTGCCACGCTGGAGGGGATGAACGCCCTGCGGCCCATTCTGGAACAGCAGGGACACCTGCAGGCCAGCGACCTGCCCGGCCAGCTGTCCAGATGCATTCACCCGGCGGCGCTCTGCGCGGCGGCAAACCGCTCCTTTGCGCTCTACCGGAGCCGGAAGGAGGCCCATGTCCACGCCGAGGCCATGCGCACCGCCCTGACCGAACAGTACAGCGCCGTGGCCGATGCGCTGGGCGTGCTCAGTGAGCAGCTGGGCCGCCCCGGAAACCCGGAGCCCTACAAATCCGGGCGGGTGGCCGCGTTTTTTTCCAGCCTGGGCACGCCGCCGCTGGAATGCGCTGTCACGCTGGACGACCTGGGCCGGGCACGGGCGGCGGTCACCCTGCCCCGCACCCGCTTTTCTTCCCCCGAACTGGCCGCACTGGCGCAGGAGACCGGGCGCATCTGCCGCCGGGACTTCGACCCGCCGCAGGTACTCTCCTGCAAAGGGATGACCACCCTGCTCTTCTGCGAAAAGCCTGCCCTCCGGGCCGTGTTCGGAACTGCGGGCACAGCGGCAAAGGGCACTATCTCCGGCGATGCGGTGCAGCAGTTCTGCAGCCCGGCGGCAGCCCAGATGATCCTGTGTGACGGCATGGGCACGGGCCGCCCGGCCGCCGTGGATGGCAGCCTTGCCGCCGAGCTCACAGCCCGCCTGTTGAAAGCCGGTTTCACCGCTGAGCTGGCGGCGCGGCTGGTCAATGTGGCGCTGGCCCTGAAAAGCGATGAGGAGAGCGGGGCCACCCTCGACCTGATCAGCGTGGATCTTTACACCGGCACGGCACGGCTCTTCAAGGCCGGGGCGGCCCCGGGCTTTCTGGTGCACGGGGGCCGCGCCCGTCCGGTGGGCGATATCAGCCTGCCCATGGGCATTCTGGGCGGTGTGAACGGGCAGAGCCGGATGGTGCATCTGGCCGCGGGTGATTATGCGGTGCTGGTCTCGGACGGTCTGCTGGTGGACGGCCCCGGCTGGGTGGCCAAGCAGCTGGAACTCTCCGCCGCCGCAGGCGACCCGCCCGAGAAGGTGGCCCGGATCCTTGTGGAGACCGCCCGCGCCCGCGCCGAACAGACCGGCCGACCCGATGATATCACCGCCGCCGTGCTCCGGTTAGAGCCCTGCGGACATTGAAAATTTCACAAAAGGGGCATATAATAGCCTTATCTTTTACTAGGGAGGACTGCCCATGTTAAAACTCACCGTTTCCCAGGATGGCTGCGGCGATTTTGCCCGCATCTCGGAGGCCGTGCTGGCGGTGCCCTACGAGCTGGAAGCAGAGATCTGCATCGGCCCCGGCATCTACCGGGAAAAGCTGGTCTGTGAAAAACGGGCGCTCACCCTGCGGGGCGCGGGAGCTGATGCCACCACCCTGATCTTTGGGGACGGCGGCAAGCTGCCCCACCCGGATGGCCGGCCCACCCACACCTTCCGCAGCTACACCGCCTTTTTCAGCGGCGGCAGCATAACGGTGGAGGATATGACCATTGAAAACGACGCCGGGCCGGGCAGTGCCGTGGGACAGGCCGTGGCCGCCTATGTGGACAGCGCACGGGCCGTCTTCCGCCGGGTAAGGCTGCTGGGCAACCAGGACACGCTCTTCTGCGCGCCCCTGCCCGAGGCTGAACGGGGAGAAGAAGGACGGTTTTCTGGGCCCCCGCAAGTTTGCGCCCCGCCGCCCGACGGCCCAGTATTACCAGAACTGCGAGATCGCGGGGGACATCGATTTCATCTTTGGCGGGGCCGATGCCCTGTTTGAGCAGTGTACTCTGCGCACGGTGGACAACCACATCCCCCACAGCTACATCACCGCCCCCTCGGGCAGCGCCAACGGGTTGGGCTTCGTGTTCTGGGACTGCGATTTCGTCTCCGACTGCCCCGCCGGAACGGTCTATCTGGGCAGGCCCTGGCGGCCCACCGGAAAGACTGCCGTGCTGGACTGCCGTCTGGGAGCCCACATTGCACCGGAAGGCTTTTTCCGGTTGGAATGACCGCACGGACACCTGCCTTGCCCGCTTTGCCGAGGCCGGAAGCAGCGGCCCGGGGGCACGCCAGCGCCCGGACTGGGTCGCAGCGCCTTCTGCCGCCGATGCTGCCGCCCTGCTGGCCCGGGCACGGAAGCTCTGCCGCCCTTGAGATCAAAAACAAAGGAATGTGAAGATGAAAAAACTCCCCAACGCCGCAAAATGGCTCATTATCGTGGTGGTGCTGGCCCTGATGGGCTGGATGCTGGTCAAGGTGAACGACCGCGCCTCCCGCGTGAAGATGCCGGAACCGGACAACAGTCTGGGCATTTACCGGAAAGCAGATGCTTAAAAAGAGCGACCCTCTCCGTCATTCTGAAACAATGACGAAGAGGGTCGCTTTATTTGGTATCTGTTGCAATGAACCAGAAGGTCGTGCCTTTGCCCAGCGTACTCTGCACGCCGAAGCGGAAGCCGTGCTGCTGGAAAATGGCCTTGGTGATGGACAGGCCGAGGCCGGTGCCCTGCTTGCCCGCGTCGGAGCGGGAGCGGTAGTAGCGGTCGAAGATATAGGGCAGATCCTCGGCAGAGATGCCGGGGCCGTGGTCCTCGATCTCCACCCGGACTCCCTCGGGCACCTTAGAGGCCCGCAGGAGAAAGATGCCGTCCCCGCCGATGTGGTGCATGGCGTTGCCCAGCAGGTTGTGGAGGGCGCGCTGCATCATGTTGGGGTCGGCATAGACAGGCAGTTCTTCCTCCGGCAGTTCCAGCTTGAGCTGCCAGCCATTTTGGGCACAGACCGCGTCATAGCGCTCACTGACCTCATCGCAGAGCTGGCCCATATCAAAGTGGACCTTCTCGCACTTTTCCGCGCCGCTGGTCACCTTGCTCAGCTCCATGACGCTGGAAACAAGGGCCGTCAGCCGGTCGGCCTCGTCCACGATGATGTTCATCTGTTCGTCGCGGTGGGCCTTGTCGTCGCCGGTGATGTCCCGCACCGTCTCCGCATAGCCCTTGATGAGGGTCAGCGGGGTGCGCAGGTCGTGGGAGACATTCGCCAGCAGGTCGCGCTGCATCTGAGCTGCGTGCTGGACTTCCTTGGCCATGTGGTTGAACTCCTGCGCCAGGTCGCCCAGTTCGTCCCGGCGGTTGGTCTCCACCTGAACGGCATAGTCGCCCTGTGCCACCTGCCGGGCCGCGCCGGAAAGCTCCCGCAGGGGCTTGGTGAACCACTCGCTGAACAGCCAGGCCGCCGACATGGAGAACGCAAAGATCAGTGCCGCCGCCAGCGGCAGCACCGTGCTCATCACTTCACCGGCCTCCGAGACATGCATCAGGCTGGTGGTCACCAGCACCGTATAGCTGCCATCGGAGGTCGTTCTGCCCACCATCAGCTCCACCGTGCCGGAGGGCGTGGGCGGGTTGATCTTCCGCACGCAGCTGCCGGTCTCGCGGCAGAGCTGACGCATGGCGCGGGCGGTGCTGTAAGAGGGCAGCTCGCTGTTTTCATCGGTGGGCCGGGTGCGGTGAAGGTTGCAGTAAGAGAGGTTCTCCACCTTGAAGATCTGCCGCAGCGTGACATCGGAGATATCCACGCAGAAGCTGCTCATGCCGCCGTTTTCGTAGATCTCGCTGCTGAGCTGGTTGAAAAACTGGCTGTTGACATAGAGCTGACTGCCGAACCCCCAATAAGAGAGGGTCTGGCCGTCGGCAATGGCATCGTCCAGCTTCTGCACGATGGCATCCGCCTGTTCGGTCAGCTGCTTCTGGATATGGGTGGTGTACAGCGGCTCCAGCAGCTGGGTGCACAAAAACCAGAACAGCACCAGCAGCAGCAGACAGATGAAGCAGAGGAACCACATCAGCTGCCCGCGGATGCCCACGGTACGCCGTGTCTTTTTTTCGGGTTGCCGCATCAACCGCAAACCTCCTGTTTAACGCGCTGCATCCGGGTCGAACTTATAGCCGATGCCCCACACGGTGGCAATATAGCCCCGGCATTTGCCCAGATGGCCGCGCAGCATCTTGACATGGGTATCCACCGTGCGGTCCTCGCCGAAGTAGTCGTAGTTCCACACCTTCTGCAGAATCTTTTCACGGCTGAGGGCGATGCCCTTGTTGGAGGCCAGGAAGACCAGCAGGTCAAACTCCTTGGGGGTCAGGCTCACTTCCTCGCCCGCCACCCGTACGGTGTGGCTGGCGGTGTCGATGGTCAGCTCCCCAAAGGTCATGGTGCCGTCAGAAGCCTCGGAGCGGGGCATGGTGCGGTTGAGCACCGCCTTCACGCGGGCCACCAGCTCCCGGGGGGAAAACGGCTTGACCACATAGTCGTCCGCGCCGCCCTCAAGGCCGGCCAGCTTATCGTATTCCTCGCCGCGCGCGGTCAGGATGATCACCGGCGTGTTGATGTGGCGGGCGCGCATCTCGCGCAGGCAGGTCATGCCGTCCATAAAGGGCATCATCACATCCAGGATCACCAGATCAAAACCGCCGCCGCTCAGCAGCGAAAGGGCGGCAGAGCCGTCGCCCGCTTCCTCGCAGACATAGCCTGCATATTGTAAATGCTCCCGGATCAGTTCCCGGATGCGGGGTTCATCATCAACAATCAGTATCTTTGCCATCTGAGGTTTCCTCCTCGTTATCAAAATAGCTCCAGTTTCTAGGGGTATCATAATATAATTATTGGAAAATTTTGTGAAGTTTAAGTGAATGGTTTGGAAAACCGCCGCCCCATTTCTTTTAGTATACCACAAAAGCCCCGCAAGAAACAGCAGGAGCCTGCCGCCGGCTTGCTTCTCTGCTATAAAGTGTGCTATACTGGTTTGATAAAAACAACCACCAGAACAAAGGAAATCTGCCTATGCGCATCGGATTCGTTGAACTGCTTCTCATCCTGCTCATTGCGTCACTGACCATCGGGCCCAGTGCGGCCCTGTGGGTAGACCGCTGGCTTCGCCGCGCCAACCGGGCCAGTGCCGCCGCTGCCCGCCGCCGGGCCGTGCAGGAGGCCCAGCGTGCCGCCGAGCGGGAGGAAGTGCTCCAGAGGTTCCAGAAATTGAGCATCGTGTTTACGCTGGCCGCGGTTGCTGCGCTGGTCTGGGCGCTGGTGCTCCGGCCCATTGAGGCCCCGCCCAAAGCCTACACCGCCCCGGATCACCGACAGGCCTCCGGCGCGGCACAGGCAGCGCTTTCCACCGACCGCAGGGAGATCTGGGATCTGGGCGGGTATCAGGGTGTGGACTGCATCCGCACCCGGGATGGCCTTGTCTATGCGGCGGCATGGAACGGCTCCTCCCTGAAGAAACGCACCAGCGATCTGGTGCGCACCGACGGCGGCAACGCTGCGGTCATTCTGAGCGTAGAGGGCGAGCTGACCGGCTTTGCGTTTGATGCTGCGGGAGACCTGTGGCTCACAGTCCTCACCCCTGCCGGGGGCACCCTCTGCCGCGCCCGGCACGACAGCTGGGGCGCTTCGGTGGAGCAGGTGGTCACGCAGATCGACGGTGCACCGCTGGGGGCCCTTTCTGCCGTGGAAGTCGGTGCGGACGGCAAGGTCTACTTTGCCGTGGTCGGACAGGAGAGCGCAGAACAGGGGCTGGAAAGTGCCCTGCGCACCGAGCTGCTGGCCCACACCGGAACGGGTGCGGTATACGTTTATGATCCCGCTGCCCGTACCGTGGAGCAGGTGGTGGGCGGCATTGCCGGAGCGTCCGGCCTTGCGCTGGACGAGCGCACCAGACCCTCTACATCTCCGACCTCGGCAGCCGCTGCATCTGGAGCGCGGCGGCCTCTGCCCGCAGCCTGACCGCAGGGGGCAAGGGCTGTCAGAGCAGCTTCAGCGGGCTGCCGGGCTATCCCGGCGCGCTGGCGCTGGATGAGGACAGCACCCTCTACATCAGCTACCGCTGGGCCAGCTCCAGCTGGCTGGAACGCCATGCAGGCAGCACCTTCCTGCGCGGTGTGGCCCTGCGGCTGAGCGAATCGATGCAGGAGAACCTGTTCTCTCTGCCCGCCGACGGCATCCGCGCCGAGGCCGTTTCCACCGCCAGCGGAAGCTGGCTGTGGAGCTTTTCCGGCAAGCCTCAGGGCAGCAGCTCTGCCCTCTGCCCGGTGGAGAACCGGGTGTATTTTGGCATCGCGGGAGAAAAAGCGCTTTATTCTTAGTACGGGTCTGAACCGCTCCGTCACGCTTCGCGTGCCAGCTCCCCTGGCAGGGGAGCCCTTGGCAGCCCGAAAAAATTGTTGTAAACGCTTGGGCCCAATCGAACACAGAACATCGGGTCATCGCGGCAACCGATCGATACGAGGTAATTGATATGACAGACGCATTCAAACAGCAGATCCAGGCGGAAGCCCGGCAGGCAGTGGAAGAGCTGCTGGAACAGGCAAAGCTGAAAAAAGGTGACGTGCTCGTGGTGGGCTGCTCGTCCAGCGAGATCGTGGGCGGGCACATCGGCAAGGATAGCAGCTTGGAAGCCGCCCAAGCCGTCTACGCGGGCATCGCGCCCGTGCTGGCCCAGCACGGCATCTGGCTGGCGGCCCAGTGCTGTGAGCACCTCAACCGTGCCATCATCATCGAGCGGGAAGCCGCCGAGAGATACGGCTGGGAGGAAGTCTGCGTCGTGCCCCGCCCCCATGCGGGCGGCAGCTGGGCCACGACCTGCTGGAAGCAGTTCCGCGACCCCATCGCCGTGGAGGAGATCCGCGCCCATGCGGGCATCGATATCGGCGGCACCCTGATCGGGATGCACCTGCGCCGGGTGGCCGTGCCGGTGCGCCTGAGCCTGAACCAGATCGGCGAAGCAAACATTCTCTGCGCCCGCACCCGCCCGAAGCTCATCGGCGGCGAGCGCGCAAAATATACCGAGGAGGACTGAGCCTTATGGCAGAAAAAACACCGGAAGAGATGCGGGAGGCCGTGCTGGCCATCCGTGAAAAGATGGCCGCTGCTGCCCGGGAGGCGGGCCGCGACCCTGCCGAGGTCCAGCTGTGCGCCGCCTGCAAGACCCGCACCGCTGAAACCGTGGCCGCAAGTGCCGCCCTGCCCATTGACGTGTTTGGCGAAAACCATGTGCAGGAGCTCTGCGCAAACTTTGACGCAGGCGCTTACTGCGGCAAGCCCAGCCATTTCATCGGGCACCTGCAGACCAACAAGATCAAAAAAGTCCTGGGCCGGGCCAGCCTGATCCAGAGCGTGGGCAGTGAACATCTGCTGACCGCCATCGAGAAGGAAGCCGCCAAGGCGGGCATCGTGCAGAACGTCCTGCTGGAGGTGAACATCGGCGGGGAGGAGAGCAAGAGCGGCGTTTCGCCGGAGGCGCTCTGGCCCCTGCTGGATGCCGCTGCCGCACAGGAGCACATCCGGGTCAAGGGCCTGATGGCCATTCCCCCGGTCAATGATGACGATGCACAGAACCGCCGGTATCTCGCCGCCGTGCATGACCTGTTCGTAAAGGCCGGGGAGCGCGGCTATTCCAACGTGGAGATGCAGACCCTCTCCATGGGCATGAGCGGCGATTATGAGAACGCCATCCGCGAAGGCGCAACGCTGGTGCGCATTGGCACCGCGATCTACGGCGAACGGGATTACAGGAAAAGATAAAATTGCTCGCCCTCTCAGTCTCGCTTCGCTCGCCAGCTCTCCCAAAGGGAGAGCCCTTGGCATAAAGATGAAGCTTGCAAATCCTGCCAAAGCCTCCCACTTTGGGGGAGGTGGCATTGCGTCAGCAATGACGGAGAGGGTGAGCCCGTTAAAAAGGAGGAACCATGGCAAAGCAAAACATCAAAGACCCCGGAGCACATCACAACAGCAGCGGCGCGCTCATCCGCCGCTTTTTACCCTATCTGGCAAAGCACAAGGCAGTGCTCTTTCTCGACCTGTTCTGCGCCGCGTTGACCACCCTGTGTGACATCTTCCTGCCCAAGATCATGAGCACCATCACCAACTCGGCCATGGGCGTGGGCATCACCCTGACGGCGGGCATCGTGCTCAAGCTGGCCGGGCTCTATTTCGTGCTCCGCATCATCGACGGTGCCGCCCAGTATTTCATGTCCGGCATCGGTCACATCATGGGCGTCCACATCGAGACCGACATGCGCCGGGATGCCTTCGACCACCTGCTGCTGCTCGATCACACCTATTACAATAACACCAAGGTCGGCACCATCATGGGCCGCATCACCAACGACCTGTTCGACGTGACCGAGTTCGCCCACCACTGCCCGGAGGAATTCTTCATCGCCTTCATCAAGATCTTGGCGTCCTTCCTCATCCTCTGCCGGTCCAGCATCCCGCTGACGCTGGCGGTGTTCGCCTGCGTGCCCCTGATGGGCGTGGTGTCCGTTTACCTGAACGGCCGTCTGCGTGCCCGGTTCCGGCAGCAGCGCGTCCAGATCGGCGAGCTGAACGCCACCATCGAGGACAGTCTGCTGGGTCAGGGCGTGGTGAAGGCCTTTGCCGCCGAGGAGCAGGAGCGGGCAAAGTTTTTGCAGGGCAACAAGGACTTTGAGCAGATCAAGACGCTGGGCTACTACGCCATGGCCGCCTTCAACACCTCCACCCGCCTGTTCGACGGCCTGATGTACCTCGTCGTCATTCTTGCGGGCGGCCTGTCGCTGGTGTACGGCAAGATCACCGCCGGTGACCTCGTGGCCTACGTGCTCTACGTCTCCACCCTGATCGCCACCATCCGCCGCATCGTCGAGTTCACCGAGCAGTTCCAGCGCGGCATGACCGGCATCGAGCGCTTCGCTGAGATCATGGACACCCCCTGTCCCCATCCACGACGCCCCCGACGCAAAGCCCCTGCAGCCCGGCCCGGGTGCCATCCGGTTCGAGGACGTCAGCTTCGAGTACCCGGATGACCACAATAAAGTCCTGCACCACGTCAGCCTTGACATCAAAGCCGGCGAGCGTCTGGCGCTGGTAGGCCCCTCCGGCGGCGGCAAGACGACCCTCTGCAATCTGATCCCCCGCTTCTACGAGGTGACGAGAGGCCGCATCCTCATCGACGGGCAGGACATCCAGCACGTCACCCTCAAGAGCCTGCGGGAGGACATCGGCATCGTCCAGCAGGACGTCTATCTGTTCAGCGGTTCGGTGGCGGATAACATCGCCTACGGCAAGCCCGGCGCGACCCGGGAGGAGATCATTGAAGCGGCCCGTCTGGCGGGCGCAGAGCGCTTTATCAGGGCCCTGAAGGACGGGTTCGACACCTATGTGGGCGAGCGCGGTGTCAAGCTCTCGGGCGGCCAGAAGCAGCGCATCGCCATTGCCCGTGTCTTCCTGAAGAATCCGCCCATCCTGATCCTGGACGAGGCCACCAGTGCACTGGACAACGAGAGCGAGATCCTTGTGGGGCAGAGCCTGGAAAAGCTGGCCCATGGCCGCACCACCCTGACCATTGCCCACCGCCTGACCACCATCAAGAACTACGACCGTATTCTGGTGCTTGGCTCCGAGGGCATCGAGGAATCCGGCACCCACGACGAGCTGCTGGCAAAACAGGGCGTCTACTACCGCCTGTGGAACCAGCTTCCGGGCAAGGATACGCTGTAAAACTTAACATCAACGCATGAAAAAAGCGAAGCGGCTGAATTTTCAACCGCTTCGCTTTTTTATTGGAAAATGAAGCCTTACTCTCCACGATCACGATCAGGCGCACTGCACCATAGATACCGGCGTCATTGCCGAGGGTAGCGGCAACGATGGGGGTCTCGCGGCAGGAGCTGAAGGCATAGGTCTTGAAATGCTCCCGCAGGGGTTGAAGAGGACATCACCGGCACGGGCGACACCGCCGCCCACCATGAACATCTCGGGGTCGGTGGTGGAGGCAATAGAGGCCAGCGCCATGCCCAGGGTGTCAGTCATCTCGTCCACCTCACGGGCGGCCAGTGCATCGCCTGCACGGGCGGCATCAAAGACATCCTTGGCGGCAAAGTCGGTGCCGCGCAGGGTGCAGGGGTATCCGGGTTCTCTTCCAGCAGCTTCTTCATGCAGCGGACCACGCCGGTGGCGCTGGAATACTGCTCCAGACAGCCCCGCTTGCCGCAGCCGCAGACCGCCGTTTCGTGGCGGTTGACGGTGATGTGGCCGATCTCGCCGCCTGCACCGTGTGCACCTTCGATGATCCTGCCGTTGACGATGACACCGCCGCCGACACCGGTGCCCAGCGTGACCATCACCGCGCTGCGGCAGCCCTTGGCACAGCCCATCCAGATCTCGCCCAGCGCAGCCACGTCGGCATCGTTGCCCACCAGCACCTTCATGCCGTCCAGCAGGCCGGACAGCTGGGCCGAGACGTTTCGCTCCGCCCCAGCCGCCGAGGTTGGCGCAGACGATGGGCACGATGCGGCTGTCCAGCACAGGGCCGGGCACACCGACACCCACGCCCTCCACCTGCTCGGCAGTGATGCCGTTTTCCTGCATCTTGTCCTTCACGGCCTTGGCCAGGTTCCCGAGGATGTGTTCCCCTGCATTGGAGGTGTCGGTGGGCACCTCCCACTTTTCCAGCAATGCGCCCGCCGTGGTGAACAGGCCCACCTTGGCTGTGGTGCCGCCCAGGTCGATGCCGAATGCGTACTCTTTCATATTCATTTACCCCTTCTTTGCGGCGGTCAGGCCGCCGGTTTTTCATCGTTATTATCATTATAACATATCCATTTGCAAAAGACAGAGGCTGAAACAGAATTTATGCAAAAAGCCGAAAATCCGTTTCGATTTTTGGCAAAAGCAAAAAGGCCCTCCCGTAGTGGGAGGGCCGGAAAGCCTTGGGAGAACTTACTCCTCGTCAGAGGATTCCTCTTCGTCATCCTCATCCTCGTCGTCATCATCCGTCTTGGGCTTGTAGAAAATGCCGCTCAGGAAGATGCTGACGAAGTACAGCAGACACATAGGCACTGCCACGAAGCACTGAGACACGATGTCCGGCGGGGTGATGATGGCTGCGATCAGGAAGATCAGGACGATGGCAACGCCGCGGCCCTTCTTCATGATCTCCGGGTTTGCGATGCCCATCTTGGCCAGAATGATGGTGACCAGCGGCATCTCAAAGACGCAGCCGAAGATGATGAACATCGTCAGGCAGAGGTTGATGTAGCTCTCAATGCTGATGGATGCCGTGATGTAGTCGGTGCCCTCCAGCGTAACGAGGAAGTTCAGCATAAAGGGCAGGGTGACCTTGTAGGCAAACAGCACACCAACACAGAACAGCGCCAGACCAAACACCAGCACGAGCCGGAAGAAAAAGCTCTCGCTCCGCTTCAGGCCGGGCTTTGCAAAGGCGTAGACCTGATACAGCGCCACCGGAATGGTCACGATCACCGCAGCGATCAGGGACACCCGGAAATACTGCATCAGCTTTTCCTGCGGGGCCAGGAACACGAAGGTGTAGTTCGCATTCATTGCCATGGCCGTCAGCAGGTCGATCAGCTTATCCGAAATTGCCAGGAAGCCGATCACGCCCACTACAAACACCGCCGCGCAGATGATCAGCCGGTTCCGCAGCTCTTTCAGATGTCCGGTCAGCGTCATGCTGCCGTCGTCCGACATGACTTCGGCTTTCTTTTTTGCGCTTCACGTTGGTAGCCACAAATTACTCCTCGTCCTTCTTCTCAGCCTTTTCCTCGGTCTTGGTCTCGGCAGGCTTGGCGTCGCCGTTCTCATCCACGTCTTCCATGCCTTCCTTGAAGTTCTTCATGGTCTTGCCGAACATCTTGCCCAGCTTCGGCAGGTTCTTGGGTCCAAAGATGACCAGAACGATGATCAGAACGATGATAAGCTCCTGAGGTCCGATTCTCATAATAACAATCTCCTTTTTACCTTGCCGCGCCGCTCTGGCGGGCTGGATTCCAGTTTTTATCCTACAACCGCGGGCGCGGGTGTATCCATGTACTTAGACCTTTGCCTCTTCGGCAGGGGCAGCCTCCTCAGCGGGAGCAGCCTCGGCAGGGGCTTCGTTTGTTTGCAGGGGGGCCTCCTCGGGCTTTTCCACTGCAGCAGGCTCTTCTGCCTTTTCCTCTGCCTTCACAGGCTCAGCGGCAGGCTCCTCCGCCTTAGCGGGCTCTTCGGGCAGCTCCTCCACGGTATCCTCCAGCTCGGCCACTTCCTCGACCTCTTCGGCCTTCTTGGCTTCTTCCTTGCTGGTCTTACCAATGTTGGTAAAGCTCTTGGTGACATCCTTCATGCTGTCGTCGATGTCCTTCTTGATGTCGGTCAGGGGGGCAACGGCTTCCTTGATGGGGGCCTGGATCTCGTTCAGAGGCTCGACGACGTTCTTCTGGATCTCCTCCGAAGCGGCGCCGGTGTACTTTTTCAGCTCCCGCAGCATCTTGCCGAGCTTGCGGGCGTACTCGGGCAGCTTATCGGGGCCGATGACCACGAAGGCCACGATGGCCACCAGGATCAGCTCTGTAAAACCAATTTTCATAGCGTTCCAATTCCTTTCCTCTCACACAACAGGCATCCTTTGCGGCCTGCCGTGCTGTTACTGCACAGGGGGGATGCGGCGCGGTGTGCGCCTTTGTTGCCCTATGTATACCGGAAGTGTGTGAACTTCAAATGAACTTATTTTGAACAGTATATGAACAAGAGCAATTTCATGTTCATTTATATAACAGTTCATATACTCTATCAAAGATATTACATTTTGGAATCACTTGACCGGATTGGTCAGTGTACCAATACCCTCGATCTCGCACCGCACCACATCTCCGGGCTTGAGGAACTGTGGCGGGTCCATGCCCATGCCCACACCCGCCGGGGTGCCGGTGGCAATGATGGTGCCCGCTTTCAGGGTCATGCCCTGCGAAAGCTCGGCAATGACATGGTCGATGTCAAAGATCTGCAGGGCGGTATTGGAATCCTGCCGCTTCTCGCCGTTGACAAAGCTGCGGATGCCCAGCCTGGGCGGGTAGTCGGCAAAGGCATCTGCCGTGACGATGCAGGGCCCGATGGGGGTAAAGCCGTCCAGACTCTTGCCAAAGTACCACTGTTTGTGCGCCGTCTGCACATCCGGGCCGAGACATCGTTCAGGATGGTATAGCCGAAGATATAGTCCCGGGTCTGACCGGCGGGCACATCCCTGGCATCCCTGCCCAGCACCACAGCCAGCTCACACTCATAATCCAGCTTTTTCACAAGAGTCGGTGTGGGCCTCGATGGCCCCGCCGTCCGGTACGGCGCGTGTGACCCGCTTGGAGAAGTAGATGGCGTCCTGATGCTGGGTCGCAAAGGCATCGGCGGAATATTTTTCCGCCTCATCCGAGTGGGCCATGTAGTTGATGCCGAGGCAGATGACGTCCTGCGCTGGGGCCGGGATGGGGCTTTCCGGCGTGACGGCCTCAATAGGCAGGGCCGGGATGCCCGCAACGGCCAGCGACAGCCCCGCCCGCACCTGCGGCGTCAGAAAGGGGATGGCGTCGGACAGGGTCTCATAGCTCAGCCCCAGCCAGCTCAGCGGCCAGACCTGCCGCCCGTCCTCCGATAAGATCGCCGGATCTTCCACGCCGTCCGGCAAACGCCAGGTAATAAAGCGCATACCGCATCCCCTTTCTCAGTGCCGATACGCGATGGCGTTCTGGATACGGTCGGCTTCGGCGGCCGGCAAGCTGGCGGACGAGTTCCAGTGCAAAGGGGATAGCAAGCCGCCGAGGCCGTAGCTGGTGGTGATGCTGCCGTCTACGACGACTTCCTCATCGTGGACGATGGCACCGGCCAGCTTGTCCTGAAATCCGGCGTGGGCGGTGGCGTTCCTGCCTTCCAGCAGGCCGAGGCTGGCGAGGACGCTGGGCGCGGCGCAGATGGCGGCCACCTTCCGGCCTGCCCTTGCAAAGGCGGCACAGGTCTCGGTGACCGTCTTGTTGGCGGCAAGGTTGGGGGTGCCCGGGATGCCGCCGGGCAGTACGACCAGATCGACATCCGAGTAATCCACGTCCTCGGCCAGTGCATCGGCGGTGAGGTGGATCTTATGGCTGCTCACCAGCTCTTTGCGGCCCATGGCAGAGGCCACGATGACCTCCACCTTGGCGCGGCGCAGCAGGTCTACCACCAGCAGAGCTTCGCACTCCTCGGTGCCATCGGCAAAAAAATACAACTGCCTTACTCATCTTTACAGACTCCCTTCTAAAAAAAAGCGCACCGCAGGGCAGGGGTGCTCCCCTGCCCCGCGGCGCGCGGTCCGTGTTATTCTTCGGCGGGCTGTTCCGCCTTTTCTTCCAGCAGGCGGCGCAGCACGCTGTCGTCCCGGCTCAGGACGCGGCTCACCCGGCTGATGATGGCACTGGATGCGCCGATGTTGCCCATGATGCTGGTGTAGCTCTGCTTGCTGACGAGCTTTTCCGCGATGTTGTAGCGCTGTTCCATGGCGCTGAGCTCGGCGTAGCTGCACACATCCTGTAAAAAGCGGTAGCACTCCTCGGGCGTTTTCAGCTCCAGCAGTGCGGAATACAGGCCGGACTCTCCGGTGGGATGATCTTTTTTGCAATGGCTTGTTCCTCCCCTATCGTTCAGGTTGGGCCTGGCCCGCGCGGGGCACTTCAATACACTACTTTAGTGTAGTGCAAACGCGGCAAAAAATCAACGGGAAATTTACAGCATTTTTTCCAGCGTGGTCAGCTGCATGGGAATGCCCGCAGCTTCTGCCTCGCTGCGGGGGCCCAGCACGCGGTAGCCCTTGGTCTTGAAGAATTGCTGCACGGGCAGACACTTGGTGTGCACCTCACAGCAGACGCGGCCCCGGCCCTCACCCCGGGCCAGGCGCTCGCAGGTGGCCAGGATATCCCGGCCCAGTGCCTTGCCCCGGTACTCGGGCTTGAGGTAGAGGTGGAGCAGGTGCAGAGCCGTGTTCTCCATCTTCCAGGCAAAGTAGCCGATGGTCTTGCCGCCCAGAAAAACGAGGAAATAGTTCACATCGTTGTCGATATCCGCCTCAATGGCATCGGCGCTCTGCAGCGTTTCCACCAGCGTGTCCAGCTGCTTTGCAGGGTAATAGCGCTTGTAGACCTCGTGCCAGATCTCACTGGCAAGGTCAGCGTTGGCGTGAATGTATTTGGCCTTGGCGACCAGCTTGTAATCGGGTTTCATAGTGCTCCTTATGCGTATACGATATAATCCGGCTTGCGGGGGGGCGGCGGGCCGGGGTTCCTCTGCCGGGTAGCCCAGAATGCAGTGGCCCACACCGATATAGTCCCCCTCAATGCCCCACTTTTTCAGCAGGGCCTTGCCCTCTTCGGTCTCGAACTCTTCCTTTGCGCGGTTGATCCAGCAGCTGCCCAGCCCGATGGCGGCAGCAGCGTTCATCAGGTTGCCCATCACAAGGCTGGCGTCCTGCACGCCACAGCGGGCGTTGGCATCCGCCAGCACCACCAGAATGGTGGGGGGGGCACCGTACATGGGGTCGCCCGTGTTGCCCATCACGGCAGCATTCATCCGGGTGAGCTGGGCGCGGGTCTCGGCATCCTGCACCACCACGATCTTTGCACTCTGGCGGTTCATGGCGCTGGGGGCAAAGGTGCCTGCACGCAGAACGGCTTCCAGCTCTTCTTTCGTGATCTGCTCCGGCTTGTAGGCGCGGCAGCTGCGGCGGGTCTCAAGGGTATGTAAGGTCTCATTGGTCATAGCAATTTCCCTCCCTAAAAGTTCTGGTGTTATTGTACCATACAACGCCGTAAAGTGCAAAACAAAAAGGCGGCTGCGCCTTCCTTTTTGAAAGCGCAGCCGCCTGATTGCTCTTCGTTGGTTTGGAACGAGATGTTTTACAGCGCGGTCTTGATGCTGTGATGAGTGGAGCTGTAACGAACAACTGCTTCCATCAGGGCAAGGGGCCACAGAATGACCTTGCCCAGAATCTCGGCCGGATTGACACATACCGTGTCCATGCTGTTGATGCCAAGCAGAACCAAACAAGCGATACCGCAGCCCAGAATGTAATAGTACATAAGTCAAACCTCCTATATTTTTTCTCACAGGCTTACGCCTGAAGCTCAAGTGTCGGCGGGGCGTTTTCCGCTCTCCGCATTCTTACTATACCGCAGTTTTGATATAAAGTCAATATCCAAAAACGTGAAACAAATTAAAGTTTCTTTTGAAAGCCGTTTTGTTCATGTAAATAAAGCAGTGAAGTTCACTTTGCTTTATAAATGTGAAGTCAGAAGTGTCCTGAATTGGCCGTGAGCCGGAAACAAATTGTTCCTATTCTGCCCTGAAAGTGGCCGAAAACGGGCGTTTTTGTACTTGTAAGAAAAACAGGAAATGGTGCACAAAGCTCCATCTGCAATTTTGTGCAGAGCGCCCTGCAATAACAGCTGTTTTTCATACGTTTACAGGTTAAGGAAAGACGTGTCGGAATTTTTTGTTTTTTGAAGTGAGGACACCGCCATGAAGAAAATTTTTCGCAAAAAAAAATTTTTGCTTTTTTCCTCTCGGCCCTGCTGGTGCTGGCCCTTTCCCTGCCCGTTTTTGCGGACATGGGCCCCAAGCCCTCGGTCACGCTCAAGCTCTATTACACACCGGGCCAACGCTATGCTGTCACCCTGCTGGGCAATACGGCCCTCAACGGCCCCTGGACCGCCCGGCAGACTACCGGGAGCGGATGGGTTCCCGCGAGGCCTGGGAGGCCTTCCGGAACTACCCCCGCCCCGGAGGGCTACTACTTTCTGGGCTATTTTCAGGAATACCCCGGCGATGCCGATGCAGAGTTCGTCTGGGGCTACTACCCGCCCAACAAGTTCTATGTTCTGCTCTATAATATAGAGACTGGTACATTCTACCGCAGTGAGGAGCCGGTGGAGCGCTATGCCTTTTCCAGCGAGTGGCAGGTGCTTCTCGATTCCCAAGACGGCCTGCGGATCTACCACAACCGCAACGATTCCGACATCCTTTCCTCCTTTGCCGCCCGGGTGCTCATCACCCTGATTTTAGAGCTGACGTGGGGCATCCTGCTTTTCGGGCTGCGCGGCCCCGCCCAGCGCACTCTCATCGGCAAGGTCAACCTTGCCACGCAGATCATCCTGAACCTCGGGCTGTGCTATGGCACGCTCTATCTCGGGCCGATGTGGGGCAATTTCCTTTATTTTGCACTGGAGGTGCTGGTGTTCTCCGTGGAAGCCTTTGTCTACAACCGGTATCTGCCCTGGCCGGAGGGCAAAAAGCCTCACCCCATCCTCTATGCGCTGACCGCCAATCTCCTTTCCTTCGGCATCGGGCTGGAATTGAACACCCACTGCACCAACACGCAGATCCGGCTGATCGGGCTTGTCTGTCTGGTGCTGTGGTACGCCGGGCCGTGGCTCTGTCGAAAGCTGCAGAAAGTGCAAAATGCACAATAAAAAGAAAAATATTCGTCAAGAATCAATCTTGTTGCGCACCGGGAAATCCGCTATAATAGAAGCGTCAAACCAGATTTTACCGGAAAGGAGACACGGACGTATGGCAAAAGCATCTCAGGTCGTTTTACTGGAAAATGAGTTTTACCTCATCAAGGCCCCCAATGGAAAGGTGCTGGAAGTAAAGAACTTCAACACGGAGAACGGCGCTGCGATCCGTCTGTGGGACTACGCAGGTCATCCGTGGCAGCAGTGGAAATTCGTGGATGCAGGCGAGGGACGCTGGCGGATCAGGAACCGCTTTACGGGCAAGTTCATCGATCTGGCCCTGGGGGCGGCGTGGTCGAGGGCACCTGGCTGCACCAGTGGGGCCGCACCAGCGGGCTGAGCCAGTGCTGGGAGCTGGAGTCCACCCGCAATGGCCGGACCCGCATCCGCAACGTGCTGGCCGACAAGTACATCGACCTTGTGGGCATGAACACCTCGAACGGCGCGCAGGCGCAGATCTGGAACTTCGTTTCGGGCGGCAATCAGGAGTGGAACCTGGTGCGCGTTGACCCCGACACCGCGCAGACCAACGCCCGCGCCGAGGAGAAGCGGGACCCGGAGCCGACGCCCTCCCAGCGCAAGCACCAGAATGATCTGGTGCGGAAGCTGAACAACGCCGGAAAAGGCCGGGCCGCACGGAAATAAGAAACGATAAAAGCGTCCCACAGGGGGCTCCCTGTGGGACGCTTTTTGTAATGCTGACAGAAACGGAGAATTGCTGATGGATCCCAAATTTCCCATGCGCAACACCACCCTGTGCTATCTGGAACAGGATGATGCCTACCTGATGCTCCACCGCGTGAAGAAGAAGAACGACCTGAACCACGACAAATGGATCGGCGTGGGCGGCAAATTTGAGCCGTTTGAAAGCCCGGAGGACTGCCTGCTGCGGGAAGTGCAGGAGGAGACCGGCCTCACCCTGACCTACTACCGCTGCCGGGGCGTGGTGACCTTTCTTCTGGGCGAGCTGACCGAATACATGTTCCTTTACACCGCCGATGCCTGGACGGGCACACTGGTAAAGGATGCCGCCCGGAACGAGGGCATTCTGGAATGGGTGCCCAAAGAGCAGGTGGAGCAGCTTCCCATCTGGGAGGGCGACAAGATCTTCTTCCGCCTGCTCGAGGAGGACAGACCCTTTTTCTCGCTCAAACTCCGATATGAAGATGATACGCTGGCTGAAGCCGTGTTGGACGGGAAACCTTTATAACTCCCTCATTGAGGGAGGTGGCATCGCGTAAGCGATGACGGAGGAAGTTTAGTTCAGCTTCAGATCGCCCTCTTTGATCCAGCCCAGCTTGCGCTCGATCTCGCAGAAGAGAACGCTCAGGACAGCGGGCAGAACAAAGCAGATGAGGGCCATGGCAGCCCAGTCCATGGGGGTGATGGCGGCCTTGGTGCCGGCGGCGATATCGTTCACCCAGCCGGTGTACACGCCGATCTGGCCCACCAGACCGCAGGTGCCCATGCCGGAGGAGACCGCCGCGCCGTTCATCTCAAAGTGGAACAGGCAGGTGGCCAGCGGGCCGGTGATGGCCGAGGCCAGCGTGGGGGCGATCCAGATGCGGGGGTTCTTGATGATGTTGCCCATCTGGAGCATACTGGTGCCAAGACCCTGACTGACCAGACCGCCCACGCCGTTTTCCTGATAGCTCATGACGGCGAAGCCGACCATCTGGGCGCAGCAGCCTGCCACAGCAGCGCCGCCCGCCAGACCGGTCAGGCCCAGTGCCGCGCAGATGGCGGCAGAGGAGATGGGCAGGGTCAGCGCCACGCCCACGATGACCGACACCAGAATGCCCATGACCAGCGGGGCCTGCTCAGTGGCCCACATGATCAGGGTGCCCACCTGGCTGGCGGCGGCACCGATGGGAGCCGCAATGAGCATGGAAAGGCCCACGCCCACAAAAATGGTCACCAGCGGGGTGACAAGGATATCGATCTTGGTCTCCTTGCTCACGGCCTTGCCCATCTCAGCAGCCACAATGGCAATGATCAGGACAGCCAGCGGGCCGCCTGCGCCGCCCAGCGCATTGGCCGAGTAGCCCACGGTGATCAGGCTGAACAGCACCAGCGGGGGGCAGTGCAGTGCCCAGCCGATGGCGCAGGCCATGGCCGGACCGCTCATGGCCGAGGCATAGCCGCCCAGATCGACCAGCACCTCCAGCCCGGTCTGCTGGCCCAGCGTTTTGATGATGGTGCCGATCAGCAGGCTGGCGAACAGGCCCTGTGCCATGGCGCCCAGCGCCTCGATGAGATAACGCTGCGGAGTGATGACGATATCCTTCCGCTTCAAAAAGTCCTTTACACTTGACATAGACTCTTCCTAACCTTTCTCTCCCGGCCCATTGCGCGGGAGCTTTCTGTGTCAAGTATCATACCATACACCTGTCAAGACAGCAAGAGGAGGCCGCGTTTTTCGTCCAAAGCGACAAATTTCACAGCTTTGGATGCAATGATTCTGCCTTCCTGCTCGTTTTTACTGTGGAGCGTGTTTTTCTTTCCGCTTTTTCTGCCTGACGCGATGCCGGAGCACAGCGAACTGATTGACGGCGACCCGGGTTTGGGTGTATACTGGGAGAGTAAAAATAGCTTTATCCGCAATTATGCGAGACTATATTGGCGGGCCGGTGCAGTTCGTGTATCCTGCCCGGTCCAGCTTGGAGGCAGAGCAAGCGGCATGAAACCAACATCTTTCAAAAAATCAAGCAAGAACGGCACCGGCCGCAGCATCGGCCAGGCTGTTGCGTGCCTTGTGATGGCGGCGGCCATCACCATTGGCGGTGCGGGCACCACTTTCCTGCTGGCATCCCAGCCTGCGGGCCTGACGGTCGAGCCCGCCGCCCTGCAAACTGAGGGCAGAGTGACTCTGCCCAGATTCGATCATAAGAGTGACAGGAGCGAGGCAAAGGCCGAGAGCACCCAGCAAGAGGAGAGCGCTTCTTCTCAGGAGCAGGCCGCAGCCAGCACCCCTGCCGCGCCTGCGACCAAGGCGGAGAACACCGCCGCCCCGGCAGAGAGCGCTGCCCCCGCTGCGGAGCCCGCTGTGCAGCCGGAGGCTGTCCCCGCCGACCCCATGGCCGGGGATGCTTCGGAGATCGAGAACGAAAACTCCTTCCCCCACTTCCTGACAGAGACCGAGGCGCTGGCCGCCGAGGACCCGATGGCCGCTCCTGAAGAGACCGCCGTCCTGCCCGAAACGGAGGAGACCGCCCCCGTAGCTGAGGAAGCGCCTGCCGCTTCCGAGAACGGCGAGGATGTGCTGGCCGAAGCCCAGATCAAGGATATCAACGGCACCGTTCTGCTGACCCCTGAAGAGATCCGGGATGCACTGGACAGCGGCACGCTGGACGAAGAGAGCATCGACCCCACCTGCCTGACCGGTGAAAACGGTTTGCTGCAGTGGCTGTGGGAATTCTTCTTCGGCAAGGATGAGGAAGAAAAGCCCCAGTATTCCGGCTGGCGCACCGAAAACGGCAAGACCTATTATTACGACCAGAACACCCATCAGCCCGTCACCGGCATCCAGAGCATCGACAACAAGCTCTATTATTTTGATGCCTCCGGCGTGCAGCAGTCCGCCACTTTCGGCATCGATGTTTCCAAGTACCAGAGCAGCATCGATTGGGACAAGGTGAAAACGGCAGGTGTGGAGTTTGCCATCATCCGCGTAGGCTACCGCGGCTACGGCTCCGGTGCCCTGGTGCAGGATCCCAAGTTTGAGGAGCACTTCACCAACGCCCGCAACGCCGGGCTGCGGGTGGGCATCTACTGCTTCAGCCAGGCTGTCAACGAGAACGAGGCCCGGGAAGAAGCGCAGGGCTGTGCTTGGGTCCTGAACGGCCGCAAGCTCGACTACCCCATCTACTTTGATACCGAGGCTTCCGGTGCAGGCAACGGTCGTGCCGATGGTTTGGGCGTGGAAGACCGCACCAAGTGTGCTGTGGCTTTCTGCGAAGAGGTCAAGGCACTGGGCTACAAGCCCGGCGTGTACGCCTCCACCACCTGGTTCCGCAAGCGGCTGGATATGAGCCAGCTGTCCAACTACTACATCTGGAACGCCCACTACAACGTGGCCTCCAGCCCCATTGCCTGCAACATGTGGCAGGGCACCTGCACCGCCCGCATCCCCTGGCTACGGCGGCCAGATCGATGTGAACATCAGCTATATGGGCTGATCTGACGGCAAACAAAAAGAGCGAAGATTCAACCGAATCTTCGCTCTTTTTTGATACGCCTTATGTTTTTAAGCAAACATATCCTTCAGCCGCTTGAAGAAGCCCTTGCGTTTCTCGTAGTTGTCTTCTTTCAGGGTGCCCTCAAATTTCTTCAGGGCATCGCGCTGGACCTTGTTCAGCTTCTTGGGGATCTCCACCTCGCACTTGACGTACATATCGCCCCGGCCGCGGCCGTTCAGATACTGGATGCCCTTGCCGCGCAGGCGGAAGGTGGTGCCGCTCTGGGTGCCTTCGGGCACGGTGTACTCCACCTTGCCATCAATGGACGGGACGGTGATGTTATCGCCCAGGACAGCCTGGCTGTAGGTGATGGGCACCGTGACCCAGACATCATAGCCATCGCGCTGGAACACCTCGCTGGGCCGGACGGTGACCATCACGATCACATCACCGGCAGGGCCGCCGTTGGTACCGGCATCGCCCATGCCGCGCAGTGCAAAGCTCTGATCGTCGTCGATGCCCATGGGGATGGACACCTCCAGTGTTTTTCTGGCGGCAGTTTTGCCGCTGCCATGGCAGACCTTGCAGGGGTTCTTGACCAGCTTGCCCTTGCCGCCGCAGCGGGAGCAGGGCTGCTGGGTCTGCATCACGCCAAAGGGGGTGCGCTGCTGCCGGATGACATAGCCGCGGCCGCCGCAGTCCGGGCAGGTCTCGGGGCTGCTGCCGGCGGCGCAGCCGCTGCCATGGCACTCCGTGCACTCCTGCTGGCGGGTGATAGTGATGTTCTTCTTGCAGCCATGCACGGCCTCATCAAAGCTCAGGGTGATCCGCACACGGATATCCTGACCCTTGCGGGGGGCGTTGGGGTTTGCCTGACGGGCAGAGCCGCCAAAGCCGCCGAAACCGCCGCCAAAGATATCACCGAAGATATCGCCCAGATCGACCCCATCGCCGCCAAAGCCGCTGAAGCCGCCCGCGCCGCCGCCGTTCTGGGCCGCATAGCTGGGGTCTACGCCCGCAAAGCCGTACTGGTCGTACATCTGGCGCTTCTTCGGGTCCGAAAGCACCTCGTTGGCTTCATTGACTTCCTTGAATTTTTCCTCGGCATCCTTGTCGCCGGGGTTGTAGTCCGGGTGGTACTTCATTGCCAGCTTGCGGTAGGCCTTTTTGATCTCCGCATCGGTAGCGCTTTTGGATACTCCCAGCACCTCGTAGTAATCGCGCTTTTCCTGTGCCATAACCATACCTCTATAAAACCAGCAAAGGCCGCCCCGGCAAAACCGGAGCGGCTTTTGCTTTTTATCCGGCAGGCCTGCCCGCCGGTTTGGCCGGGCATCTGCCGTTTGTGTCAGAACTTAGACTTCCTTGAAGTCAGCGTCCACAACGCCGTCATCGTTGGGCTTCTGCTGGTTGTTTGCGCCAGCATCGGGGCCGGGCTGTGCGCCTGCAGCCTGCTGGGCAGCAGCGGCAGCCTGATACATCTTCTCAAAGACATGGCTCAGCTCATCCTGCTTTGCCTTGATCTCATCGATGGAACCGGACTGAACAGCGGTCTTGAGGTCGGCCAGCTTTGCCTCAGCTTCGCTCTTTTCACGTCAGCGGGCATCTTGTCGCCGTTCTCCTTCAGCATCTTCTCAGTCTGGAACACCATCTGATCAGCGCCGTTGCGGATATCGACCTCTTCACGCTTCTTCTTATCATCGGCAGCAAACTGCTCAGCTTCCTTCACAGCCTTGTCGATATCTTCCTTGGACATATTGGTGGAAGCGGTGATGGTGATGTTCTGCTCCTTGCCGGTGCCCAGATCCTTCGCGCTGACCTTCACGATGCCGTTTGCATCAATATCGAAGGTGACTTCGATCTGAGGCACACCACGGGGAGCCGGAGCGATGCCGTCCAGATGGAAGACACCCAGGCTCTTGTTGTCGCGGGCAAACTCACGCTCGCCCTGCAGGACATTGATCTCAACAGAGGGCTGGTTATCCGCAGCAGTGGAGAAGACCTGGCTCTTGTGGGTGAGGAATGGTGGTGTTGCGCTCAATGATCTTGGTGCAGACGCCGCCCAGAGTCTCAATGCCCGAGGCTCAGCGGGGGGGTGACATCCAGCAGCAGCAGGCCCTTCACATCGCCCTGCAGAACGCCGCCCTGGATGGCAGCCCACAGCCACGCACTCATCGGGGTTGATGCCCTTGAAGGGCTCGCAGTTCAGTTCCTTCTTGACTGCATCGTAGACAGCGGGGATACGGGTGGAACCACCGACCATCAGGACCTTCTTCAGGTCGGAAGGACGCAGGCCTGCATCCTGCAGAGCCTTGCGGACAGGGCCCATGGTGCGCTCCACCAGATCGGCGGTCAGAGCGTCGAACTGGGCGCGGGTAAGGGTGGTGTCCAGATGCTTGGGGCCGGTGGCGTCGGCGGTGATGAAGGCCAGGTTGATCTGGCTGCTCATTGCGCTGGACAGCTCGATCTTTTCGCCTTCTCGGCCGCCTCCTTCAGGCGCTGCATGGCCATCTTGTCCTGGCGCAGGTCGATGCCGTTCTCGGCCTTGAACTTATCGGCCATCCAATCGATGATGCGCTGGTCCCAGTCGTCGCGCCGCCCAGATGGGTGTCGCCGTTGGTGGCCAGAACTTCGGTGACGCCGTCGCCCATCTCAATGATGGAAACATCGAAGGTGCCGCCGCCCAGGTCGTAGACCATGATCTTCTGCTCACTTTCCTTATCGATGCCGTAGGCAAGGGCAGCCGCAGTCGGCTCATTGATGATACGCTTGACGTTCAGACCCGCGATGGTGCCGGCGTCCTTGGTAGCCTGACGCTGGCTGTCGTTGAAGTAAGCAGGAACGGTGATGACCGCTTCGGTGACAGGCTCACCGAGATACGCCTCCGCATCGGTCTTCAGTTTTTGCAGGATCATAGCGCTGATCTCCTGGGGGAGTGTACTCCTTGCCGTCCAGGGTCACCTTATGGTCGGTACCCATCTGACGCTTGATGGAAGAAACGGTGTTCTCGGGGTTGGTGATGGCCTGACGCTTTGCGACCTGACCGACCAGACGGTCACCGGTCTTGGTGAAGCCAACAACAGACGGGGTGGTGCGGGCGCCCTCGGCGTTGGCGATGACGGTCGGCTCGCCGCCCTCCATGACGGCGACGCAGGAATTTGTGGTGCCAAGGTCGATACCGATGATCTTGCTCATAATAAAAAGCTCCTCTCAATTCAGAACGTATTGTTTATATGATGCTCAAAGTGGATAAGCGGATGTTTATTTGAAACTCCCCTGCGGGAGGTTTGGCTTATTCAGCCTACCACAACGGTCGCATGGCGGACGATCTTGTCGCCCAGCTTGTAGCCCTTCTGGCAAACGGTGACCACGTGCCGCTCTCCCTTGGCCCTCTTCTGCGGGGACCTGCTGCACGGCGTTCATGATGTTGGGATCAAAGGCCTTGCCCAGTGCTTCGATCTCCTCCACATGGAGGGGTATCCAGCGCCTTGGCGGCTTTGTCCAGCGTCATGGTCACGCCCTTTTTGTAGTTCTCGTCGGTGGTGGGGGCGTTGGCTGCCATTTCCAGCGTGTCCAGGATGGGGATGATCTGGTTCACGGCGAAGGACACGCCATCGTTGAACTTCTGGTCAGCCTCGCGGGTGGAGCGCTTGCGGTAGTTCTCGTACTCCGCTGCCATCCGGAGCAGCTGATCCTTTCGTTGGCATTCTTCTCAGCTGGGCGTTCAGCTTCGCCTTCACGGCCTCTAGCTCATGGGTCTTTTTGTTGAACCAGCCATCTTTTTCTTGGCGTCTGCCGCTTCAGCGTTCGTCTCGGGGAGCCGCTGCCTGCTCAGGTGCAGTTTCCGGGGCGGCCTGTTCGGCGGTGTTGGGCTCCACGGCAGGTTCTTCTGCCTGCGGGGTCTTCTTGGTTTCTTCGCTCATTCGAGATCCTCCTTATAGATCACAGTCCGCCGGGGTGCGGCTGCCTGCGGGGTATCTTTTTGTTCGACCGCTCATTCCCTCGCCCAGATGATCGGCAAAGGCGTGGAGCAGCGGCATCAGCTTCTGGAACGGCATCCGGGTGGGTCCGATCAGTGCCACCGAAGCCCCAGAGGCCTCCGCCGACCAGATACCGGTCACCACGACGATGCAAAGGCCGGGGATCAGCGGCTCAATATCCTCACCCAGCAGCACGCTTTCCCTGCTCTGCCAGGGGGTGCAATGAGGGTGGCGGCCTGCTTCTTCGTCGTTCAGCAGGCTCAGGATGATGCCCACCTTGCCGTCCAGCTGGGGCCAGTCCAGCAGGTACTGCTCACCACCCAGATACACATGGGGCTGGGTGGAATCCTGCAGGATGGCGGCGGCGGCGCCTGATCACCGGCACCAGCTCCGGGCCGATCTGGCTGCACAGCTCCGCAAGGAGCCGGGGCGAAAGATCAACAGGAGCCACAAAGGTCAGGTTCCGGTTGAGCAGGGCGGCAAGCGCCGCTGCATTTTCCCGGGAAAGACCGGTGCGGACCCGCGCCACACGGGTGCGGACATAACCGGCAGCGGTCACAGCCAGCACCGCTGCGGCGCTGCGGCCCACCTGCACCACCTCGTAGTGGGCGATGCAGAGATCCTCAGCACAGGGGGGTGCTGACGGCGGCGGTGCAGCCGCTGATGGCGGCCAGCGCCTTGGCGGCACCCTGTGCCAGCTTTTCCGGCTCGTGGTCAAGGCTTGCGAACACCGCGTCCACACGGGCGCGGGTCACACGGTCCAGCGGCTGGTCATCGGTGAGAAGATGATCCAGATAATAACGGTAGCCCTTGGCACTGGGGACACGGCCCGCGCTGGTGTGGGGCTGCTCCAGCAGACCCAGCTTGGTCAGCGCGGCCATCTCGTTGCGCAGCGTGGCGCTGGACACGGCCATATCAAAGTAGTTTGCCAGCACACTGCTGCCCACGGGCTCGCCCTCGAGGCCATACAGCGCAACGATCGCCTGCAAGACACGCTGCTTGCGTGCATCCATTGTCATAGCGCCTGCCTCCTTCGTTCGTTTTCTTTTCGTTCTTTAGCACTCCATCTTCCTGAGTGCTAAGACCATTATAGCCAAATTTCCGGCCCCTGTCAATAGCTTCCCGAAAAAGTTTATAAAGATTCATAATTCTGTCATAAAGCTGGCTACGCCCTCTCAGTCAAAGCCGACGGCTTTGCCAGCTCCCCCCGAAGGGGGGGAGCCAAGGGCTATCCCAGATTCAGCAGCATCTGCCCTCTGTGATGTCTTGCCTCTCCCTTTGGGAGAGGTGGCATTGCGTAAGCAATGACGGAGAGGGTTCGCAACCTAAAAAGCCGCCACACATCGCTCTGTGCAGCAGCTTCTCTATTATAAAGTATTACTCCTCCATCTGCTTTGCCAGAAATGCCGCTGCCACGTTCACCGCCTTGAGCTGGGCGGCATCGGGCTGGGCAGTGCGGTCCTCCGTAAGCAGGCCCACACTGCCGGTGACATCCCCCGCCGCAATGATGGGCACAGCGCACAGCAGCGCCCGGGGTGAGCCCTCACAGGGCAGCAATGCCTTTTCGGGGCTGCCATCGCTCTGGTAGGGCTTGCGGCTGTCCATCAGCTTTTCCAGCGGCTGGCTCACGCTGCGGTCGGCCAGATCCCGCCTGCCCGCACCGGATGCCGCCAGAATGCGGTCCCGGTCTGAGACAAAGGCCGTCAGGGCAAAGCACTTGCTCAGCACATCCACATACTGGGCCGTCACCCCGCTCAGTTCCCCCATGGGCGAATACTTTTTGAAGATGACCTCGCCGTCCCCTGTTGTGAAGATCTCCAGCGGGTCTCCCCTGCGGATGCGCTGGGTGCGGCGGATCTCCTTGGGGATGACCACCCGCCCCAGCTCGTCGATGCGGCGCACGATGCCGGTTGCTTTCATAAGGTTCCCTTCCTTTCCATGTTCCGGTTTTGCTTCCAGATTTCTGTGAAGTATGGTTATTCTGTGGAAACAGGAAGGGAATTATTCATTCAGCTCCGGCCGGAGCGCTGCTTATCCTCATACATCCGGTGGTCGGCCAGGATGCGGATGGCACGCACATCGTCGCTGTCGCAGGGGTAGACCGCACAGCCGCAGCTGGTGCTAACCTGCACCTCTGCATCCTGCAGGCGGTAAGGCTCCCGGATGGCTGCCTTGATCTTTTCCACCCGGCTCTTGCAGAACCCCTCCGTTACGGCTCCGTTGACGATGAGGGCGAACTCATCCCCGCCGATGCGGAACACCGCATCGTCTCCCTGCACGCAGCCCCGCAGGCGGCTGGCCACCTCCTTAAGCAGCTGGTCGCCCACATCGTGGCCGTAACGGTCGTTCACAGGCTTGAAACGGTCAAGGTCGAGGTAGAACAGGACAAACGGTGTCCTGTTCAGCTC
>VOFJ01000075.1_pt1 | contig 50000 bp, 87 predicted proteins | sample 5384081 | NCBI WGS metagenome assembly VOFJ01 (sample SAMN12384729, study PRJNA508395) | human gut metagenome | isolation source: healthy gut I | host: Homo sapiens
TAAAAATCTTCTTTCCAAGTGCCCCTGCACGAAAGAAATCTCGCCCTTATTCATCGTTTCCCTCCAAATATTTATATATTCAAATATAAAAACCCCTTATATTATATGACTGAATGTTCATACAATATAAGGGGGGTGGGGGGATATGAATCCCTTAAACCGAATCAATTTTTTTTTGTTGCAGGCTTTCTGATTTTATTCCATATAATTATCAGCAATATAACTGCAAGACACCATGTTGAAATATATATAATAGAAACATTTACAACGCTCTGAATATTTAAAAATGTTTATGATTATATACAGGATTGTTCTAAGTCCAACGAATGTTGTTATTGACACTGCAGTAGCTGTTATGGTCTTACCCATGGCTCTTACTGCATTAGACATACATTCATATATAAGATAAACAACATAGAATGGAGCAATGATTCTGATAATCTGTGTTCCAACTTCTATTACTCCAGGCTCTGCATTAAATATACTTACAAGCTGAGGAGCAAATATTGTTTCCAGTACTTCAAGTGGAATAATTATTGCAAGTCCGATCTTTAAGCAGGTCTTAATAACAAGACTGATTCTCTCAAACTTGCCCGCCCAATATTCTGATTGGATGCAATAAGTAATCCCTGACCTACAGATACGGCCGGATAATATATAAACAGCTCAATCTTAAAGAATGCTGTATATGCTGTAATCGTATCAACACCTAATGTATTGATATTGGCCTGCAGGAACATGTTGGAAATGGACATTACCATAGTCTGTAATGCAACAGGCATTCCAAGGGCAAATATCGCACTTACGATATTATTACTTATCATATACTTTTCTTTTTTGAATCTTTATTGTGAATTTCTGCAGGTGCATTACTATCTGTATGTATGCCATTATCTGTACTCACATTATTTTCTGTATCTGCACCATTTTCCACTGTCACTTCTTTGCTTTCAGAAGCTGTCCTTACAGCATTTGTACTGCTGTTAAATATTTTACTCTTTTGTTTCTTCCAATGTAAATAACTATTAAAAGAACGCCAAAGCCTTGGGCAATTACAGTTGCAACAGATACTGCCACAATTCCGTCAGATAAAAACATTTACAAAAAAAATAAGATCCAGAACGACATTTAATCCGCCGGAAATGGTCTGAAGTATCATAGGTGTTGCTGAATTACCTATAGCTCTTATTATGGATGCTAGCATTTCAAAAACAGCCATAAATGTAATGCATAAAAGGTATATTCTAAGATATACAACCGTAGGCTCAAAAAATATCATCCGAGTCTGCATTAATTTAAGCAGATATGGAGAGAAAATAATGCCCACAACAGTTATGCCGATACCAAGTGCAATGGCAACCCTGTATGATGCGTGATATATTTTCTTTTTTTCTCTCATTGTCACCGGCACCATATGCTCTTGCAAACAGCATACTTACACCCATTGCCAGACCAGAAAAAAAAAAGACCTATGGCAATTGTTATTATCAGACTGCTGGCTTCCGATAGCGGCAGAACCATTTTTACCCATGGTGTGTCCGACTATAATCAGGTCGGCGGAGCTGTATGCCTGCTGAATAAAATATGCCATTATGAGAGGAAGCACAAACTTAATTATTTTCTTATTAAGCGGCCCCTCCGTAAATAATATTTCACCTCTACTCATTATTATCTCCATAAAACGGTGCGTACAAAAAAAGCCTGTAAAACACCATTTTTATTCTCAAATACTAATTGCTTTATTATATGCTTTATAAACTAAATTTGCTACCTAAATAAGCCTTTCTTAAATATTTATTTTGCTAATAACCTACAATATATTAAAATAATAACCATATTACATTTTATGGATATGTTAACGGACTGAAAGGTAAAATACATGATGAATTTGCATGTGTTAACGGTGTTATTATGAACAGTTTTACAATTAAAAAATTTAAAAGAAATGATGAATATATAAAGAATATGCTTAAAAATGAAATAGTATATTCTGATCTTGCAGTTTTCTCTGAAGAATATGCTGACTTCCCTGTATATGTATTACATTCTGAGGGGGGAGCCTATATTAGTGGCGACATTTGTCTTATACGATTACAATCAGATGATTATACCTGAAGAGTATTTACCTGAAACACTCACACTTGAAAGTGAAGTGTACTTAGGTTACACAAGAAAGTTAGAATCCTGCAATATTGATATGGAAAAGGCACTAGATGATATTTTCAGTACAATTAAAGAGAGTTTTGGTGAATTTGCAGACGGTCATCCTGTGACAAAGACATTATGCAAAAAAAATGATATTGAAGTGTTACTTGAAGTATATAATGAGTCACATAATTATTTCGTTACCGTAACAGGACTTGGTATGGAAAAGTATGAAGCTTCTTTGGCAGAGTGCCTTCTCTCTCTTGATAAAAAAGACATTTGAAGAGAATTTAGAACATTACCACTCGTTACAGGCTGAAATTGCCAAAGCCTCAAAGCTTGATGATACTGAACTTTGCATATGGCATGGTCTATGAAAATGAATATCAGTCAGACATTTACATTGGTGACAGATCAATCGCCTCCGCCAATATTACTCTCGTGGGAAATGCTGCATTTTTAAGTGCTGTATACGTAGATGAGGAGTTCAGACACCATGGACTTGCAACTGACTTATTAATATTTATGATTGAAGAATTCTTCTCTGAATATGACAATACAATTTTGTTAAACTTACGAAGTGATAACGTTCATGCTTTTGAATTGTATATAAAAAAACTTAAGTTTAAAAATATTGTTGAGAAAAATGAATTCTTTGTACTGGTGTAATATTATACATAGTTAACCAATATGCAACTGCTATAAATGGTGATTATGGCAGTTATGCGTAATCATTATAACGGCTTCAAACTTTGTTAATTTAATTACTTATAAATAAACAAAACCCCCTTCCTTTTCAGGAAGGGGGTTTTTATGCTGAGCATTTAACTTACTGAATATCAGATAAAGCTAAATATCAAACATTGTTTTATTATCAAATTAATCGGACTGACAAATCAATGCGATATTTATTACATTCTGTCAGCAATTACATCCTGCATGTCATAGAGGCCTGCGCCCTTACCTGCAAGGAAAGCCGCTGCTTCTACAGCACCCTTGGCAAATACAGCCTTAGAATATGCTGTGTGCTTAAATGTAATTACTTCATCTTCACCTGCGAAGATTACTTCATGTTCACCAACGATGTTACCACCACGAACAGCGCTTAAACCGATTTCTTTCTTATCTCTTGGCTTTCTTTCACTGCTTCTGTCATATACGAAATAGTAATCATCTCCGGCACTTTCCTTAAGAACTTCACCGAGTGCAACTGCTGTTCCACTTGGAGCATCAATCTTCTTGTTGTGGTGCTTCTCAACAATTTCCATATCAAAGCCTGCAGGCTCAAGTGTATGAACTGCGCTCTTTAAAAGACTGAAAAGCATATTGATACCGAGAGACATATTTGCAGACTTAAGAACTGCCACGCTCTCAGATACTTTCTTAACCTTTGCAAGCTGCTCATCGCTTAAGCCTGTTGTACATAATACAACAGGAACCTTCTTAGCTTCGCAATAGTTAAGTAAACCGTCAATAGCAACTGCTGATGAGAAATCAACGATTACATCAGCTTCTACATTACAATCATTAATATTTGAAAATACAGGGAAACCATTCTTTGCATCTCCTCTTGTATCTACTCCGGCTACAATTTCACAGCCTTCTTTTTTCGTTAACTATATTAACAACAGTCTGTCCCATGTGACCGTTGCATCCGTGTAAAATAATCTTTGTCATTATAAAATACCGTAATCCTGCATTGCCTTTTCTAAGTCTTTCTACATTTGCCGGTTCCATCTCTGTAAGTGGCATACGAAGTGGTCCAACCTGGAATCCCATAAGCTCAAGAGCCTTCTTAACAGGGATAGGGTTAACCTCGCAGAATAATGCATCAACAAGTGGAAGAGCCTTGAACTGAAGTTCTCTTGCCTTTTCGATGTTACCTGCTAAAAATTCTGCACAAATGTCATGTGTCTGCTGTGGTGCTACATTTGAAAGAACAGAAATAACACCCTTTGCACCGATTGACATTAATGGAACGATAAGTCCGTCTTCACCTGAATACATATCAAGACAGCCTTCAGCAAGCTGCATTGTCTTTGACTCAAGTGAAAGGTTTCCTGTAGCAGCCTTAATAGCAACGATGTTGTCTACATCCTTGGCAAGTGCTACTGCTGTTTCAGGTGCAATTGCACAGCCTGTTCTGCTTGGAACGTTGTACATGATGATTGGTGTGTCATCTACTGCAAGAGCAATCTGCTTGTAGTGCTCATACATACCCTTCTGTGTACACTTATTGTAATAAGGTGTTACAACTAAAAAAGTCCGTCAGCACCCATTCTTCTTGCATCTTTTGATAATTCAATAGCTGTCTCAGTGCTGTTAGAGCCTGTACCTGCAATAACAGGAACTCTCTTGTTGTTAACATAATCGATTGCATACTGGATTACTTCCATATGCTCTTTTTTTCACTTAAAGTTGCAGATTCACCTGTTGTACCACAGGCTACGATAGCATCTGTTCCATGCTCGATCTGATAATCGATAAGTTTTCCGTATGCGTCGTAATCTACCTCCTTAGTTCCTTCTTTCATAGGTGTAACGATTGCAACACCTGCACCTGTAAAAATTGCCATAATTCCTCCAAAAAATAAATTTATTTATTATTTAAGAAAATAGTCATATTCGATCCGAGTTGAACTTTTTCATACCGTTGTAAGAAGTGCCCTTACATAAATAAAACCTTCTACAAAAATAAACGTAGAAGGTTTCTGGGTATTATCGAACTATATAAAGCTTTCCGCTTAAGTAGCTCCCCATCAAACGATGACAGTCAGACAGTTGTTCACTGCCTGCCCAGCTTCAATCACATTATGCGGTGATCTCACTTCGGCAATCTTCCCTTTTGTCAGGCATCACACGCGCATAAACGTCCGCCTGATTACTCTTTAAGATTGCGACCTCTACTTTCTAATTTGATTTAAATATAACACCCTGATATATATAAGTCAACTTAAGCCACTTTCTTTACGTGCTTAACAAATAATCTTGCTACAGCTCCACACACCACTCCTGTTATTACTCCAAGCACTATAAATATAGGTGTCATAAAAACAAGTGTAGGTGTGCTGAGTAAAATCATTGCGACTATTACCTGTGTTATATTGTGGCACACACCACCAACGGCACTGACGGCAACAATATTTATTTTGTTGCTCTTTTTAAGGAGAGACATAACTGCCGTACTTACCATGCCGCCTGCAAATCCCAATACAAATGTATTGAAATTACCAAATAATAAACCTGAAAGAACAATTTTATAATGTTTATTATAAATGCATCCCTGGCACCATAGAGATAGAGAGCCGATATAATTGCTATATTGGCAAATCCAAGTCTCATACCGGGAAATGGATATGGTATAGGGAGTAAGCTTTCAATATAGCTGAACACCATGGCCATGGCCGCAAGCATTCCACATAAGGCAAGCTCCCTTGTACCTCTTCTTTTTGTATTATTCATATTAATTTACCACGGAATCAACACCGTCACTTCCACCAACTATTTCAACAACAACTCTGTGTGGAATACATGTTATTGTCTGGCCGGGCTTTGTGATGGTTGAAGAATTTACACAGATCTGATTATCACAATCAGCTTCCCTTACATCTACAACGCCATTTTCTATATTGACGATATTATACCCGCCATTATATCCTTCGACATTTATAGTCTGATTCTGATTGATACTTACTGTTTTAACAACATTGCCGTCTACCTTTATTACAACGGATGAAGCAGGCCCTTTGTTCATAAACCAGAAGACAACAGCCAGTATGCAGGCAGCAGCAATAAGTGCAATTATTACTATCAGACCTGTTTTATTTTTTTTTTTTCTTAGTTTCACTTACATTATTTTCCCAAAGGCATATATAAATCCTCTGCATTTTAAATCATAAAAAAAAGATTGTTGCATTGATAAATAATATCAATACAACAATCTTTTATCAAGTTAAATAATTAGCTATACCTAACCATTGTTATTTTATTCTTATTCAGTTGCCGACTGTTCTTCCACTGGTTTTTCAACCTTAGGAGCAGCCTTTGGAGCTACCTTTTTGGCTTACGTGGCTCAAACTGAATAACCTTAGTAGGACACTTAGCTGCACATTTACCACAGTTAACACATCTGTCGTAATCTATCTTAGCTACGTTGTTCTGTAACAACAATTGCTGTTTCAGGAAGTGGACACTGCTTTTCACAGATCTTACATCCGATACAGCCTGTTGAACATACAGACTTAACATCCTTACCAAAAATCCTTTGAAGCACAGGCAACCTTTGTACGTGCCTTTGCCGGAATAATCTCGATTAATGCATTAGGACATGCCTTAACACATAATCCACATGAAGTACATTTTTTCAGGATCAACTACTGCGATTCCGTTAACGATATGAATTGCATCAAAGTCACATACAGCTACACAGTCACCAAAACCGTCACAACCGAATGAACAAGCCTTTGAACCCACACCAGGTGTTACAGCTGCCGCTGCACATGTCTTGATTCCTGTGTATGCATAATTTGACTTAGCCTTTTCACAGTCACCCATACATTTAACGTAAGCTGTTGTCTTTTCTACTTCACCAACTTCGCCACCAACAATACCTGCGATAGTTTCTGCAAGTGATGCACCACCCACAGGACATGCTGTTACGGAGCTTCACCCTTTACGATTGCGGCAGCAGCACTGTCACAACCAGGGAATCCACACGCACCACAGTTACTTCCCGGAAGAGCCTCTCTAACTTCCGCTTCCTTTCATCTACCGGAACTTCAAATTTTTACTGGAATAAGTAAGAAATATGCCCAATGCAATTCCAATAGCGCCTACAACCACAGCTGCAATAATAAAGCCTGTTTCATTTACGCTCACCCCCTAAATTATAAAAACACCCGAAAATCCAATAAATGCAATTGACATTAAACCTGCTGTAATTAATACAATAGGCATTCCACGAAAGCTCTTAGGAATATCATTGCCTTCAATTCTTTCACGAATAGACGCCATAAGTAAAAGCGCTACTGCGAAACCTACTGATGTACCAAAACCACTTGCAACTGATTCTATGAAGTTGTAGCTGTTCTGAACGTTACTGAGAACAGCACCAAGAACTGCACAGTTTGTAGTAATAAGTGGAAGGTATACACCAAGTGACTCATATAATTTAGGGTTTGTCTTCTTAATATACATTTCAAGGAACTGTACTAAAGAAGTCAATAACCAGGATGAATACTATAGTATTCAGATATGTCAGGTCTAAAGGTACCAGTACGAACTGATATAATAAACCACAAATTGCTGATGATATGGTAATAACAGCGATAACTGCGCCACCCATACCTGTTGATGTCTTAATTCTCTCTTAGAAACACCAAGGAAAGGACAAAGACCGAGGAACTGGCTGAGAACGACGTTATTAACAAATGCCGCACTTACCATGATCAAAATAAGATTCATTCTTTAGTTTCCTCCTCTCCCTTTTTTTTCTTTAACTACAACATCAATTGGCTGGCTCTGCATCTCAACCTTGTTCTCATTATGCATCTGAGCAATTGTCTTGCCTGCACATGAGTCAATAGAACATGATGCACAACCACCGTCCTGAGTATAATCAGGGAACTTCTGCCTGAGGAAGGCCTTTCTTTCTCTTTGCTTTGTTCATAACAGCTGTCATGAATGCAAGTACGAAGAAAGCTCCAGGAGCAAGTACGAAGATACTTTGCAGGTTCATACCATGTTCCCTCAGGAAGCTTGAATAATTCTGTTGAACCTGTTGAAAATACTGTTCCACTACCTAAGAATTCTCTTATGGCACCAAGAATAGTAAGTGTAATTGTAAACCAATACCAACACCAATACCATCAAAGAATGAAAGTAAAGGTCCGTTTTTAGCTGCATATGACTCAGCTCTACCTAAAATAATACAGTTAACAACGATAAGTGGGATAAAGATACCGAGTGACTCATATAAGTCAGGTACGAATCCCTGCATGAAGAACTGAATTATTGTAACAAGTGAAGCTACGATAACAATGTAGCCCGGAATACGAACACTGTTTGGTATGAAATTTCTAAGAAGGGAAATTATCAGGTTTGATAAAGCTAAAACAATAAGTGTTGAAGCTCCCATTCCTAAACCATTTATTGCAGATGTTGTAACGGCAAGTGTAGAACATATACCAAGCATTCCAACAAGAATAGGGTTCTCCTTGATAATACCGTTACTAAATCTTTCTAATATTTTCTTACCCAATCGGAACACCTCCTACTGTCTTTAAGCCCGGCGTTGAATACACGGTCTTAGCTGTTACCACAGCTGCATTAATACCATTATTAACTGACTTAGAAGTAATTGTTGAAACCGCTTAAGCTGTCAATGTTTTCAGTTTTATCAGCCACATCTTTCTTGAGGTTACCTGATCCGTCCTTTACTACTGTAAAGTTATCTGATGCGACACCTACATACTGTTCAAGATGTTCCGGCTTTGTCTTAGCCTGCATACCAAGACCCGGTGTCTCAGAGATTGAAAGGAATTCAACCTTATTAATCTTGCCTCTGCATCAATACCTACAGAATAGCTGATATCACCGTTATAACCGTCATGTGATGTAACATTTACAACAGTACCAACAACCTGGTTACCGTCTACGCCTACTAATACTTTGTCGATTGTGATATCAGACTGTACACCTGGTGCATCGGCAAGGATAGGTTGCATTGTTGTTGCAATATTAGCATCATTGAAATCAACATTGTCGATTTCTTCATACTTTTCGGCTTCAGGAACAACTGACTTATATGCTGCCTGTTCCTTTTCCTGTGCTGCTTCAGCAACAGGTCCCTTTTAGTAACGTTATATACAACACCGAGAGCTGCTCCTGCTACTACAGTAAGAACGAGCAGACGGAGTGCATCTTTTATCTGTTTGCTCATTTCCTATCAGCCTCCTTTTTTTTTCTGGTTTGTTCCAGCCAAATGGCTTTGGAACAGATGCCATATCAAGGAATGGTGTAAGCAAGTTAGCAATAATAATTGAATATGCTACACCTTCTGCGTTTGGTCCGAACATTCTGAATAAGAATGTAAGTACACCAAGAATCAATCCAAAGTAAATCTTTCCTTTATTAGTTACAGGACTGGTTACATAATCTGTAGCCATGAAGAATGCTCCAAGGAGGATACCACCACCGCACACTTCCATAAGTGTAGATAATATCAAACTGATGTCCAGGAGCAAGGAAGAATGTCATTGCTGCAAACATACCAATATATGCTAAAGGAATGTGGATCTTAATTACCTTTCTGATAAGTAAGTAGATGCCGCCTGCAAGTAATAACATTGCTGATGTTTCACCGATAAACACCATTGTTTGTACCTATGAACATTGAAAGAAGGTCAGTTACTCCAACTGCTTCTCCACCCGGCTTTAACATCTGAAGAGGAGTAGCAGCTGAAACACCATCTATTACGAAGTCCGTCATAGGTCTTGTATAGGCGAGTAACAGGAAACAACGTGCTGCAAGTGCAGGGTTCATAAAGTTCTGACCCAGACCACCAAACAGCTGTTTAACAATAATAATTGCAAATGCACATCCTACAACTTCCATCCAGATAGGAAGAGTTGAAGGAATGTTCATGGCAAAGGAGAAGACCTGTTACGGCAGCAGACATATCTCCTACCATTACTTTCTTCTTCATTGCCTTCTGATATATTGCTTCAAAAGCTACACAGGCAAAAATACCAACTAATAATCTGATAAGAGCCGGTACGCCAAAATTGTATACACCAAATGCTGATGCAGGTATAAGCGCTATAAATACATCGAGCATTATTCTCTGCGTTGTATTTTTTTTGCTTCTTACGTGCGGACTTTCTGATACATGTAGTAAACTCACTTCTTAACCTCCGCCCTTCTCTTTTTTATTTTCAGCCTTGATAAGAGTATTCATTGTCTTGAATCCCTGCTTAAGAGGAATCTTAGCAGGACAAACGTATGAACAACAGCCACATCCTATACAGTAATCACCGTAAATCTTTAAGAAACCTTCCTTGTCGCCATTCTGAGCAAGCTTATACATCTTGTTAGGCACAAGGTTTATAGGACATACTGTTCCACAGCTTCCACAGTTGATACATGGAGTTGGTGGTTCATTTGCAGAAACCTCATCCTTCTTAAGTGCAAGAAGAGATGCAGCAGTCTTTGTAATAGATGCTGTTAAGTCATACATGGCAAATCCCATCATAGTTCCGCCATTGATGTACTTTTTCAGGATCCTGAATTGTTCCGCCTGCAGCTTCAAGAACTTCACTGTAAGGAGTTCCGAGGCGCACCTTGAAGTTACCAGGATTGGCAATATCGTCACCACTTACTGTGAAAATTCTGTCGATAGATGGCTTTCCTTCAATTACAGCATCATATATAGAAGCTAATGTTGCTACGTTAGATACTACAACACCGTACTTATTAGATCTTTCCTTGGGACTGACCTTCTTTCCTGTTGTTGAATATACCAACATTCTGTCTGAACCCTGAGGGTACTTAGTCTTAACCTTTGCAACCTCAATCTTTGGCTCATTTACACACTTCTCTCTGAAAATACTTACTGCATCCGGTTTATTATCTTCTATACCTATTACTGCTGTTGCATTAGGAAGAAGCTTAAGCGCAATTTTAATTCCCCCGATAACTCTGTCAGGAGAATCTACCATTGTCTTATAATCAGATGTAAGATATGGCTCACACTCAGCACCGTTTACCACAAGATTTTCTATTTTGTCATAGTTATCCGGGTTAAACTTGGCATCTGCAGGGAAACCTGCACCACCCATACCAACTACACCGGCTGCTCTGATTCTTGCAAGAATCTCTTCTCTTGATAATGAATCAAGTGATGCCGGCTTATATTCAACTTCTCTGTACTCATTGTCATTTGTAATAACAATACTCATTCCGACGCCGCCGGTAGGCAAAGGTCTTTTCTGTATAGCTTTTAACCTTACCTGATACAGAAGAATGAATATTAGCAGATACTGCCCCATTTGCCTCAGCAATAAGTTGTCCGGCAAGTACTTCATCACCCGCTTTAACTACAGGTACCGCAGGAGCGCCTGCGTGCTGTGAAAGTGGAAATACAAGTTCAGGACCAGGCTCTAATGTAACAACCGGCTTTGTACTTGACATTTCCTTGCCTTCAAAGGGGTGACATCCGCCTTTGAACGTTGACCTGTACATACACATACCTCCCGAAAACATAAATATAAAATAAAAAATAAATATGTATTGAAATAAAAAACAATTATGTTTTTGAATTTTACATTATATAAGTATAAAAGTCCATATCTATATTTTTATAATTTCAGTGAAAAGCACCTTATTTTTAATAATATTAAGTTAGCTTACTGCAGTGAATGGTATATAAATATGTATCATCCTTTTTACTTAAGTATATTAAGTATCCCCATAATTTAACACATGATTAAACTATTAACTTGCTAATAAAGTAAAAAATTGTATACAGTATACAATTTTTATTAAGCAAATATAAATAAATTTACTACAATTTTATATATTTGTATACATACAGAAAAAAAGGAACCCGGAAATATAAAAACTCCGGATTCCTTTTCTATATAATACATACTTCGAAAAATATTAAGTTACCTTAATTATTCTTCTACTGTATCATCCTTATCTGAAAGAGCCTTGATACTTAAACTGATCTTCTTCTCGCTTGGGTTGAAGTCAACAACCTTAGCTTCAACTTCCTGACCAACCTTAAGAATATCTGATGGCTTTTCAACATGATCCTTTGAAATCTGAGATACATGAAGAAGAGCATCAATGCCGTCTTCTAACTAGAATAAATGCACCAAAGTCTGTCATTCTTGCAACAACACCCTTGACTACATTGCCACGAGCGTACTTGCTTGTAGCATCATTCCATGGGTTAGCATCTGGATACTTAACACTAAGTGCAATCTGGTCTCCATCAATGCTCTTAACGAAACATTTAACAGTATCGCCTACCTTGTAACTCTTTGTAGGGTTCTCTGTTCTTCCCCAAGACATTTCAGAAATGTGAAGAAGTCCATCAACACCGCCAAGATCGATAAATGCACCAAATGGTGTAACGTTCTTAACTGTACCTTCAATAACTTCTCCTTCTTTGATGTTATCAAGGATTTTCCTGCTTCTTTTCTTTCTTGCTTGCAAGAATAAAGAACTTTACAATCACCAACAATTCTTCTCTTACGTGGATTGTATTCGATAATTGTAAATGTTACATCCTTATCCTTGAATGTTGAAAGATCCTTAACATATACATCAGAAACAAGACTAGCTGGAATGAATACTCTTGTCTCATCAACCATAACACCAAGACCACCGTTCATAATCTGTGTTACCTTGGCTGTAAGTACTGTCTGGTTCTCAAATGCTTCTTCAAGCTTCTTGCTGCCTGCGTCTGCAATCATCTTCTTGTATGAAAGAACTACCTGTCCATCACCATCATTGATTTTGATAACCTTTGTCTTCATCTCGTCGCCAATATTAGCAACTGTTCTGAGATCAAGATTATTATCTGATGAATACTCATTTCTTGTAACGATGCCGTCTGACTTATATCCGATGTTGAGGATAATCTCATCTTCCTTGACATCAATTACTGTACCGTCAACGATTTCTCCTGTATGTATTGTTTTAAAATTCTCGTTTAGCAATTCCTCAAAACTTTGCTCTGACACTGGTGTAAACCTCCTGAATTATGTTGTTTGGGGTTGAGGCCCCTGCTGTAATACCTATGCTTCTTGCTGATTTCAGTCTTTCCAAATCAAGACCTTCTACATCTTGAATCAGAAGAAAGTTTCTTGGCACTCTCTTTTTAGAAATATCATACAGTTTTCTCGTATTGGAACTGTTACTTCCTCCGATCACAATCATAGCGTCAACTTTTCCGGCGATCTGGAAGGCTTCCTTTTGCCGTACTTCCGTAGCATTACAAAATTGTATTACTAATATCAACATTATAGCCCTTTTGCTTTATGATTTCAACTAAATGTGTGAATTTCTCAGTTTGGAATGTAGTTTGGGACACAATATGCAGATTTTTTATTTTCGCTTTCAAAATTATTGGCCTTTTTCTTCGTCATCCACAACTATTGCCTTATCTGAGCACCAGCCTATAATTCCCTGTACTTCAGGGTGATTTTCATTGCCGATAATAACTATCTGCTTTCCTTCTTTACTTTTCTCTTCAACAATTCTGTGTATCTTTAATACAAAAAAGGACATGTTGAATCCGCAATCTTAACATTTTTTTGATTCAAGCTCTTTGTAAATATCCTCAGCAACACCATGGCATCTGATAATTACTGTTCCCGGTTCTTTGCCGTCCAGATCTGATGGCTTGTCAATTATTTCCACGCCCTTGTCGGCAAATTCCTTAACAACAGACTCATTGTGAATAATAGGTCCGTATGTATAAATTTTACCTTCGCCCTTTTCGAGCTCTTCGCGTACCATTTCAACGGCTCGCTCCACTCCGAAGCAGAAACCCGCTGATTTAGCCTTTATGATTTCTTTCATACTCTTCTTTCTTATTTTTAAATAATTCTGTAATTTTATCTGATGCTTCTTCAATTGTCATATCAGATGTATCAATAACTATTGCATCAGACGCCTGCTTAAGAGGAGCTAACTCTCTGTTCTCGTCCTCGTAATCTCTGTGTTCAATATCTGAAAGTATAGTGTTGTAATCACACTCTACTCCTCTTGCAATAAGCTCGTCATATCTTCTCTTTGCACGAACTGAAGATGAAGCTGTCATAAATATTTTGAAAAATGCTCCAGGAAGTACCTTGGTACCGATATCTCTTCCGTCCATTACAACAGGCTGCTTCTTGGCAATTTCCTGCTGAAGCTTAACAAGCTTTAATCTTACAAATGCAAACTGTGAAACTCTTGAAGCTTCTCTGCCTACTTCTTCAGAGTTAAGCTCTTCAGTAACATTTTCTCCATTAAGGATGAGCTGCTGAATACCGTCCTTATATGAGATGTCAATATTAATCTCATTAATTCTTGACTTAAGCGGCTCCTTCTCCCTTGTAGGAATACCATTCTGCATGCACCAGTATGCAATTGCTCTGTACATGGCTCCTGTATTTATGTAAGTTAAGCCTGTCTTCTCAGCAACACTTCTTTGCAATTGTGCTTTTTCCGGCCGCTGCTGGTCCATCTATAGCAATTGAATAATTCATCTAACCTCTTTCTATCATATTAAAAATATATAATATATCTTAATATAGTTATATATAACAACTAAAATATCTATACTCAAATTTATTGATTTATATAGTTTGTCACTTAAGCAACATAGTTATACTGCGTGAACTTTTAAATATGCGCCCTGAATCAGCAAGCACGTTATCTCTCAAATATGCACTAAAAATCAGCGAGTGCATATTTTCTTAGCTTTCAGATCTGCAGTCATTTCCTGCAACGTATGCGCTTGACCATGCAATCTGAAGATTAAATCCGCCTGTAATTGCATCAACGTCTATAACTTCACCAATAAAATATAACCCATTAACGTGCTTGGATTCAAATGTCTTTGGCTTTAAATCCTTAACAGAAACTCCGCCTCTTGTAATAATGGATTCATTTACAGGACGTGTACCCGTTATGGTCAGCTCGAAATTCTTAAGTACATCGATGAGTTTTTCTCTCTGAACCCTTGTAAGATTGCCTACTTTTTTTGTATCCTTATTAATTCCGGTTCTTTCCACAAATACATCCAATGCTTTTTCAGGAAGTAGAGTCTTAAGCATATTTCTAAATGATTTGTGCGGATTCTCATCTCTATTTCCCTGAGGAGTCTCTGATCCAGCTTATCTCTGTCTAATGAAGGCTTAAAGTCTATAACAAGTCTCATGTTATTGCCGCCTTTTAGTTTCTTTCCTACATAACTTGATGCAGTAAGAATAACAGGTCCTGTTACACCAAAATGAGAAAAGAGCATTTCGCCGAACTCTCTGAAAACGGCCTTTTCACTTCCGAAGTTATATATGGAAACTTCAATGTTCTTAAGAGATAATCCCTGCATTTTCTTAGGATAATCTTCTTTTTTTACATTAAGTCCCGTAAGGCCACCGCCTATTTCTTCTACTTTATGGCCTGTTTCTGTCGCCCACTTATATCCGTCTCCCGTTGATCCAGTTGACTGATAGGACATTCCACCTGTGGCAACGATACATTTGTCGCATTTTTACAACTTCACCTGATGTAAGCTTTACGCCTGTTATTGTATCATTTTCAACAATGAGATTCTTAACCTCTGTATTAAGTCTCACTGTTACATTTTTAGACTTAATTGCTCTTTCGAGAGCCTTAAGTACATCTGAAGATTTATCAGATACGGGGAATACTCTTCCGCCTCTTTCAACCTTACCTTTTAAGCCGTAATCTTCAAAAAACTTTTATTACGTCTATATTAGAAAATGCCCTGAATGAGGAATACATAAACTTGTTATTAGTCACCACGCTGTCTATGAGCTTGTCAAAGTCCGCATTATTGGCATAATTACAGCGTCCCTTTCCGGTAATAAATAACTTCTTTCCGAGCTTTTCGTTCTTTTTCCAATATTATTACTTCATTATTATCTTCTTTTTTGCAAAGACGGCAGCCATCATGCCTGCTGCGCCACCGCCAATAATCACTGTTTTCATTTATTAATCCTTTGATTCGCATACTGCTACAATTCCCCTTATGAACAGTGATGCATCCTTCATTTTCTTTAATTTCATTTGACTGACAGATAGTTGTGCCAAACGAAACATTTGCCTTATCCAGTGGATATTTAAATCCTTCAAGTGTAACAATAATATCAGAAAGAGGAACTAATGAAACATATTCACCATACTGTTTTTCCTTTTTTGATGCTTACGCTCATTCCATTTTCTATAAGATATATTTTGTTGTTTTTGTCATAAATAGCTGCTTTTATATTTTTTTATCAGCACAAAACTTTAAGTTCATAACACTTGTCATAAAATGATCCGCTCTCGATCCTGTTCCGCCTATTATGTCTATTTCCTCAGGATCCATTTCCATTGCCTTATGAAGTGCAAGTTCCGTATCAGTAAAATCTTTTCTCACTAGGATAGATATCCACAATGGACTTATCTATAGAAGAAAATATTTCACTGTCAAGAGAATCGAAGTCCCCAACTGCCGCATCAGCTTTGATATTTAATGACACTACATGCTTATAACCACCGTCTACAGCAATAATATAACTGTATTTTCTATCAGATAAAAAAAATCAGCGGCCCATTCGTAATCAACACTGCCACCGGTGACAATTAATATTCTGTTCATTTTCATTTCCTGCATTATTCGTCTTTTTGGCTACACTCCACATAATAAATGGATTGTACATCAATTAAGATATTACAATCCACTTATTATATATTAACTTTGTGATATCAATAATTTACAATATCGTATTCGCCTGTTACAACATCACTTGTTTTTTTCGCTCTTATCATTAACTGCAACAACTGAAAGCTTTGTATGTCCCATTGGAAGAGTAATTTCACCTTCATACTTTACTGAATCTTTTGTAGGAGTACTTCCGTCAGTTGTGTAATAAACTGTTGTGCCATCAGGAACTGAAACACTGACAGTTGTACCTGATACATACTTTCCGTTGCTTAAAGAAAGTGTTGGTGTACCTGGAATCATATAATCTATTTTATATTCATATGTGGCAATTTTACTGCGAACTCCTGCTGAATTATGCAACAGCAGAAACAACAGTATATCCCTCATTAACCGTAATAGGTCTTGTGTATATTCTTGATGTTTCTGAAGGATCGTTACCATCTAAAGTATAGTAAATAGTTGTATTTTCATCAGAAGTAAACTTTATTGTCTGAGAATCATCGTATGAACCGCTATCTATACTTGCCTTAGGTGCAGTAACATCATACGCTGCAAGATATTCGTCCATTCCGGCATTTTCATACTTTCTAAGAATGGAATTAATATTATTTACATCATTTTTTCTTTGTATAATTTGCAAGTAATCCCTCTACTGCTTTTTCCGTTCTTTCATCAAGCTTTAATACCTGGTTATAAGTAGCAATTGACTGATCATATTTTTCAAGTCTGAAATATGTATCTGCCATATGATTGAGCATGTCTGTATTTTTATTGACCTCATCACTATTGCTCGCCTTTAAATAATTCTCAAGAGCCTCTTCTTCATAATTGCCGGCTGCATATGCCTGCTCAGCCTTTTATATGTGTTGTTATATGAATTATTATTAATGTTAATAACAATAATCAATGCAACTATGCCTACTAATGCAGCTACTGCAGGAATTATAACTTTTTTTATTCTTATAAAATGGCTTTTTAGCTTGGGTTTCCGGTGGATTATCTATAGCTTTACCATTGGAACTATTCAATGATTTAGTCATAGTGTTATCTTCAGATTTAGCCTTAACATTATCTGCAGTTTTAGACTTTCCTTTGTCTTCGGATTTCGCCTTACTATTGTCAGTAGATTTTTTCTTAGTATTGTCTGCAGACTTTCTCTTACTGTTCTTATTATCTTTTGTATTCTTATTTGAAGTTTTATCTGATACTTTACCTGATACTTTATTTGTATCATCAGCAGATGTAGTATCCTTAGTTAAATCAATTTCCGCCGTATCTGCAATATCTGATGCAGTATTAACAGACTGATCTGTTATTGATTCATTACTTACAGGCTGATTGGAAACATCAGCTCTAATCTCTTCATTTGAAAGAAATACTTCTCTTGACAATAAAACCTCATCTTCTGTTGTTAATTTCTTAAGAGATTCTTCTATCTGTCTGTTAATCTCTTCCTCAGAAACCACAACATCATCCAAATCCAGATTTTGTGACAAGTTATCTGCATTTTTACTCTTTATATCAGATGTAGTATTAAAATGTTTTGTATAAACAAAATCATTTACATCTACAGTTGTATTCATTTCTTTTTGTATCATCAAGAATAACTGTATTGTCATTGTTAACGGACACATTATTTTCATCCGAAATTTTACCTTCAGATAAAAATTTTATCGTCGGATGATACCTTATCTGTTTCGTTCACCTTAACTTCATCAGATATTTTAATTTCGTCAGAAAATTTATCTTCGCCATCTACAGAATTAATAATCTTGTCTGCATCAAGTTCATTATCCTTGTTGTAATTATCTTTTTTATCCATAATATAATCTCCGTTTATATAAATATAACCATACACATCAACAGGCATAACAAATAAATTGGCAAATCGCCATATATATTCACAGTTAATCTGTTTCATCTTCGAATATGCATATTTGGATATTAATCATTTCATTTAAATATACTTTATCTTCCACATTATAATATATGATATACAGTCATGTAAAACGATAGAAAATATTATGAATATTATTAAATTTCAACAAAATAAAAAAGCCATCTGCTTTTACACAGACGGCTTTTTTTATTCAGTTGTATTTGTCAGATTATGCCTGTAAGTCTTTAATCTTTCTAAAGAACTTCTCAATTGGATCTGCGTTAAAGCCCATTACACGAACAACAACATCACCGTTGCCTGTATGAGTAACTGATCCTTCCATTTCTTCAGCTTCTTTAATAAGATGATTAACTTCTGCAATCCAGTCTTCAGATCTTTCAATGTTGAAATAAATCTGATTGCCAAAATGTGTATAGCCTTCATACATTCCGAGGCCTGAAATATCCATTAATTCAGGTTCGAACTGTACGTTATCTCTATATACCATTTTTTCCGCCCTGACGAACTTCTACAAGGTTGTTGAATTCACGGTAGTCAAATCTTTCACCGAAAGCAACACGACCACAGCAAAGTATTTCTTCGTAGATTAACTTTGAAGTTTCATCTTCAAGGTTAATGTATACGTTGTTAAATACTGCAGAGTCAGCGTAAGGCATGATTGGCATTGGATGGTAGTCAAAATATGTATCCTTTTCCATGTTGATGAATACGTCTCTTGTACCATGTCCATCATGCATCTTGTGAACTTTTTCGTATGACTGTGTGAAGTATTCTACATCACTACCTTCTTTGAGATCGAACTGGAACTTCTGTACGTCACCTTCCATGATACCTGGAGATGCCATAAGGAGTAATAATCTCATAACCTGCTTGTTTGTTAACTTATCCTTCTGATATAAAGGAAGCATGATTTTAAAAGGTGGTGTGAAAAAGCTGTCACTTACGATTGTTTTTCCGTCACGGAATTCACTTTCAATTTTTAATTCTGATACTTTTTCAAAATTTATTTTCTGAAGCCACTTTATCTAATATCCTCTAATAAAACATCACGTTTACTCCAGTTAATTACATCCTGAACACCTTCACCTGTTCTAACGTTTGTGAAGATGAAAGGCTTGTCGCCACGCATTCTCTTAGAATCTCTTTCCATGATTGAAAGATCAGCACCAACGTATGGAGCAAGGTCAATCTTATTAATGCATAATAAGTCAGACTTTGTGATACCAGGGCCACCCCTTTCTAGGAATCTTATCACCTTCAGCAACGTCGATAACGAAGATTGTAGCATCAACAAGCTCAGGTGAGAATGTAGCTGAAAGGTTATCACCACCACTCTCGATGAAGAGAAGCTGGATATCCGGGAACTTAGCTACAAGATCTTCAACAGCCTCAAGGTTCATAGATGCATCCTCACGAATAGCTGTATGAGGACAACCACCTGTTTCAACACCTGCGATTCTGTCACGAGAAATTACTGAGTTCTTTGCAAGGAAAGAAGCATCTTCCTTTGTGTAGATATCGTTTGTGATAACACCAATACTGTATTCGCCTGCAAGCTCTCTTGTAAGCACTTCGATTAAAAAGCAGTTTTACCTGAACCTACAGGACCTGCTACACCAATTTTAGTTAATGACATAAGAATAACCTCTCAAATTTATTTTTTGTTAATTATTGAATATTATGACATGTAAAGTCTTGAATATAAGTATTCATGCTGCATGCATCTTAAGTCGAATCCAGGACTAGCAAGACCAACCTTCTTAATATCCATTACCATAACTTCTTCGATTAATTCATCGAATACTTCGATCATGCTGTAAAGAATCTGCTGACCACTTGTCTGGCTTAAAGGAATTGTCTTAACGCTTGTAACAACTAATCCTGATGTCTGTGTGTATAAGAAGCAATCTAAAAGCATTTTCAAGGTCTATGTTAGCAGCTGCACAGAAAACTCCGTATGCAGTAGCATGATGAATTGGGCTGTTAGCCTTAGCTTCTACAAACTGATCAAAAATAGGATCTAAATCATCAACACCCATGCTCTGAACAGTTTTTACAAAACGAGAACCAAGCTTCTGGCTAGCCTCTCTGATTTCTCTTGAGTCTTGCTTGCTTCAATGATTTCATCGAAATCAAGAAGATCTTTCATAACTCCTTCTTTAGCATACTCATATGCAAATCTTACAAATGCTAATTCATTGTAAAGCATATTGTACTTAAGTTTTTTTCTAATAAATTCTCCTGCTGTCTGAGAATCATGAACGATGCCGTTCTGAATATATGTTTCAAGGCCGTATGAATGAGAATATGCACCGATTTGGAACATAGCATCGTTAATCTGAAGCAGAAGGAACTTAGAGTTTAAGTCCATAGTTATCTCTAATTAGTGTGAATGTGATGAAACCGATGTAGAAATTCTGTTATCGAAGTCAAACTTGTCTTCAACAACCATAGCTTCAACACCAGGAATCTTTCTAACTAAAATAAGCATTGGCTCATTATATGGTGTAAGGAATGTTCTTCTGTCCTTACCCCAGAATAAAAAAGCGTGTCTGTTACCGATTTCGTAACAAACCTTTGCAATCATATGTAATTGATCTTCAGCTACAGTGATTTCAATTGCTTCACATTCTTCAATGTTTACAGCAATTACAGTATCACCTTCAACAGCTAATACATCATCCTGGTTTAAGCCTCTTACAAGAACTGAATCGTCAAGGTTAATTCCGATATCAACGCCTGCACGAGTCTTCTTTCTGTGAAGTCTCTTGAAAGCTTCATCCCATGGAAAATCTACATAATCTACCTTTTTTTTTACCGGCAAATTCAGGATCCTGAATCTTACCGAGAATTTTTTCACAAATCATAAGTAAATCAATATATAAAGTCCAAAATCAGATATTTTAAATAATTATTTAAATAATATACCAAAATAGCTTATTAAAAAAATACAATTTACGACTTCATATCTCCTTTCGTATTACTTTAATATTTAATACAAAAACTTATTTTAATAACATATATGTGTGAACCTGCCTATATGTTGAGCCTGACTTATTTCGTTTAACATACTAAAAGTACATATTATAAAACAAGTTTAGTTTAGATAAGCGCGACATGGTAGCGATTATTACTAATCTCTAACACATCGCGCTTATTTTATAATATATAATTACTTAAAACTAAATGTTTATAAGTAAAAATTAGAATAAGTTGTAAACCTGTGCAAGTGGAAGAACAGTAGCTGGCTCTGAGTATGCCTTCTTACCATCAACTGTAACTTCATATGTTTCAGGATCAACGATGATTTCTGGAGTAGCATCGTTAAGAACCATGTCCTTCTTACCAATGTTACGGCAACCTTCAACTGGAAGAAGTGTCTTCTGGAGACCGTACTTCTCAGCGATACCAGCTTCGATAGATGCCTTTGATACGAATGTGAAGCATGTATCGAATACAGCCTTGCTGTCAGCACCGAACATCTTCTTGTAGAGGATTGGCTCACATGTAGGGATAGAAGCGTTAGCCTCACCCATCTTAGCAGCTGTTACAAGACCACCCTTGATGATGATGTCAGGTCTTGCACCGAAGAATGCTGGGTTCCAAAGAACGATATCAGCATACTTACCAACTTCAAGAGAACCAACATACTGATCGATACCGAATGTGATAGCTGGGTTGATTGTGTACTTAGCGATATATCTCTTAGCACGGAAGTTATCGTTGTCATTGCCAGCATCTTCTGGAAGAGGTCCAACCTGATCCTTTAACTTAGATGCACACTGCCATGTACGTGTAATAACCTCTGATGGACGACCCATAGCCTGTGAGTCAGATGACATCATTGAGAAAGCACCGATATCATGAAGAACGTCTTCTGCACCGATTGTCTCTGGACGAATTCTTGACTCAGCGAATGCTAAATCCTCAGGAATATTCTTGTCGAGGTGGTGGCATACGCAAAAGCATGTCAAGGTGCTCGTCAAGTGTATTAACTGTGAATGGGCATTGTTGGGTTTGTTGATGATGGAAGAACGTTTGCAACTGAAGCAACTTCCATAAGGTCAGGAGCGTGTCCACCACCAGCACCTTCAGAGTGGAATGTGTGGATAGCACGGCCAGCGAATGCGTTGATAGAATCTTCTACGCAACCGCACTCGTTAAGTGTATCTGTATGGATACAAACCTGGATATCATAGATATCAGCCTGTCCAAGACAGTGATCGATAGCTGCAGGTGTTGAACCCCAGTCTTCATGAAGCTTGAGACCCATAGCACCAGCCTTGATCTGCTCTGCAAGTGGCTCTTCGTAAGCACAGTTACCCTTACCAAGCATACCAATGTTCATTGGATACTGCTCTACAGACTTAAGCATCATTTCGATGTTCCATGGACCAGGTGTACATGTTGTAGCATTTGTACCATCAACAGGACCTGTACCACCACCGATCATTGTTGTGATACCTGAGTAAAGAGCTGTTTCAACCTGCTGTGGGCAGATCCAGTGGATATGTGTATCGATACCACCGGCTGTTACGATAAGACCTTCACCAGCAAGTGCTTCTGTACCAGGTCCAACGATCATGTTTTCATCAACACCATCCATTGTTCCAGGGTTACCTGACTTACCGATGCCAGCGATCTTTCCGTCCTTGATACCGATATCTGCCTTATAAATTCCTGTTACGTCAAAAATTAAGCAGTTTGTGATTACAAGGTCAAGTGCAGCGTCAGCTGTTGTGATAGGTGACTGTCCCATACCATCACGAAGTGTCTTACCACCACCAAACTTTGCTTCATCACCATAAACTGTAAGGTCCTTTTTCTACCTCGATAATAAGGCTTGTGTCACCAAGACGTACCTTATCTCCTGTTGTTGGACCAAACATAGATGCATAACTTTGTCCTGATATTTTTACGCTCATAACATCCTCCTATATTTTTAAGCTAAACATTTTATATTTCGCTTATTTTATTTACGTTCTTTTAAGCAATTGATTGTTAAAAGGGTTAATTACTTGATGAATCCCTTAACCTTAGCGTTCTCAATTGCCTGCTGCTTGTTCTCTTCTGAGATAACACCACATGTTAAATCGTTAAGACCGTAGATACGCTTTGTACCACCGAACTCGCAAAGCTGAACTTCCTTTGTCTCACCTGGCTCAAAACGAACTGATGTACCTGAAGGGATGTCAAGGTGATATCCGTATGCAGCAGCTCTATCAAAGTCAAGAAGCTTGTTTACCTCGAAGAAGTGGCAGTGTGAACCAACCTGAACAGGTCTGTCACCAGCATTTGTAACTTTGATGTTAACTGTCTTCTTGCCAGCGTTAATTTCAATTTCTCTATCTAAAATAATAGTTTCACCGAATTTCATTATGTTGCCTCCTTATTTTAATTACTGGATTGGGTTATGAACTGATACAAGCTTTGTACCATCTGGGAAAAGTACACTCAACCTGAACTACAGCTACCATATCAGCAACTCCGTCCATAACGTCAGCCTTTTGTTAAAAGCTTTGTGCCAAGCTGCATTAATTCTGCAACTGACTTACCATCACGAGCATATTCAAGTATGTTCTTTTGTAATTAAAGCAACTGACTCAGGGTAGTTAAGCTTTAACCCCTCTGTCTTTTCTTTCCTGTGCTAAAATACCAGCTACGTAAACTATAAGTTTCTCTGTATCCTTATCATTTAAACGCATCTCTTTTCCTCCTTCTCTGGTTTTCAAACATATTCTCAAGCATTTTTTCAACCCCTCAAAGGGGGTTCTCAGCTCTGGTTTGTATAATAGCATAAATTGGATATATCGTCAACAAATTAAATTGCATTTTTTACAATGTGTTTTTTTGCCACAAGTGCCTATTTTACCTATGTTTATGCGATTTTCGCCCTCTTTTTACACAATAAATTTTTTATTATACAAAATTTATATCTGCAAACAATGTTCAATAATATATTAGCAACACCTTACTATCCGAAAATGTCGTAAAAAAGGGATTGCAAAAACGGCACATTTACTGTATCGGTTAATTTTATTAAGTGTATTTTTTGTACTTTTTCTACACTAAGTATTAAAATGTTGCGTAATTTCAACAATTATTAAAAGTCTATTTTTTTACAATTGTTATTATGTCTATTTTTTCTTTCTATATAAGTATTAAAATCCGTTTTTAATCTATTATTTATCATCACATATTCTGGCATAGCATAATTCAAATCAAATGGAGATATTGGCATCATTCCATACATATATAATATGATTCCGTCATATTCCGCATATGTTTCATCCAGAGTATTACAGAAGAAATCTCTTACTATTCCGAGTTTTTCTCCCTTCTTGAACTTCTCATCTATTTTTACTGTAGGATGCCAGCACGCACTTTTATAGTATTTTGAATTAATATATCTTAAGTCACAGACATCCACAGGTTCTGTTTCAGGTTTTACAGGATCCCCTCAAGCACTCCCAGATGCTTTAATACATTGATAACATCCTTCTTATATAAGATAACATCGTCATCAGAGAGAAGATTGCTATGGCCTCTTTCAGAAGTATCCCCGGTATACCATTTACACCGGCATGATTATACGCACCTGTTGTTGCAACGGATTTAACCATATATCCTACACTTACACATCTGGCAGCTTCTCTTGCTATTTCCACAACTTCATCAGCAGCAACTCCTGTGTAATATACATGTGGTGTAATCCAGTCTGAATAACATCCGTGTAAATCCATATGGAAATCACAATGAGACTGGAACTTATCCCACAATGTCCATGCAATCTTGTCTGTAAGAGTTCCATGTGGGTTTGGTGGGAATACTCTGTTGAGATTTTTTCCATCAATAGGAGTAATATTTTCCTGCTTTGATTCAAAAGTCTGTACACTTACAGGATGAATAATTGCAAGCTGTCCGCAAATATCTTCCGACTTAAGATCTCTTGCTATCTCGCAGGCAGCATGAATACCTTCATATTCTCCTCCATGGATACCCGATGTGTAACAAGAACCGTCTTACCATCTCTTGTTCCGTTAATAAATGTTACCGGCATATATTCTTCACTATCCATAACCTGGACATAAACCTGCTTCTTTTTCACCAGTCTTTATTTCATGACCTGCTATGCTCCATACATTATCCATATCCGTATTAATCCTCCTTAATCAGAACCGAAGTGATTTAAAATAAACAATATGATTTCTTTAATATATTTCCTGAATTTCTATAAATCCTCAGTGCTTTAAAAACCGATATATTTAATAAACTGACACATAATAAATACATGGAATTTTCTCATAATTATACTATGTTCATCACCTGTTGCTAACCCCATGCATGCATATTAAATGGAGAATTTTTATCTTTGTAGCAGCATGTAGCAATCCATACGCATTTTGTATATTTTCCACCTGTAATTTAATCGGCTGATAACTGACAACATCTATATTGTATATAAAACAGCCATAAGCAGCTCCATACGCATTTTTACATATATATTTGCATATATAAACAGCTCTATACATTTTTTCATATATCTCATATAAAAACGGTCACAAGCAGTTCCATACGCATCTGCCTGTTATCAGGTATTGCGCCAGTTCTGCCTATGACCGTTATTATGATAATGTTAATGAATTAAGTATTATCCATTATTTAATTCCTTCCACACAGATCCATGGCTTACCATTGTCTGATGTGTGAACTATTACTTTTTCAAAGCCTGCCTTGTCGAATAAATCCTTAAATTCATCTATAGTAGGAACGAACATATTATATCTTGTTATATTTTCTCTGACCTTATCATCTAATGCGCCATTTTCATAAATATCTATACAGATAAATGCTGATCCGCCCGGCTTGAGGACTCTGTTAATTTCCTTGAGGGCTGTTACATGATCTCCCCAGAAATAGAAGCTTTCTACAGACACTACTTTGTCGTAATTATTACTTGTAAGCGGCATATCACATACGCTCGCCTCAACAAGCTTAAGCTTACCTGTAGAAACATCTTCTCCATTGAGCTTTGCACTTTCTTCTATGGCAAGAGGAGAATAATCTAATCCTACAAGGCTGCCATTTAACACCTGAGATGATAATCTCTTAAGTGTCATTCCGCCGCCACAGCCAATATCTAAGATTCTGTCGCCATCGCTTGCACCTACAATATCAAGCATCCATCCTGTTACTGCAAAATGGCTGTCGTTCATGATATTGAGCATCTTTGCACCTGATTCACCTTCTGGTTTTGCAGGATTGCCTTCGATAGTAATATTTTCCGCAGCACTTCTGTTTGCTGTAAGCTTTGCATTTGCCTTTTTCTGGAACTTATCACTGTCGATAATAAATCTCTCATGAGTTCCCTTTCCGATAAGCCCCTCTTCATCATAAGCTTCAACATCGAAAACAAGTCTTCTTCTGTCGATTTCCACAAGCTTGGATACACCTGTAACCTTCATTCCTACAGGAGTTGGGGAAATATGCTCTATATCTACCTTTGTTTCCTACAGTACCCTGACCTTCCTCGAGATAGTCTATAACACTGTCAAAGGCCACCGCCTCCATAAAGCGCTATCATCATAGGTGTCGCAAATATTTCAAGACCGCCACTTTCCATGAACTTGGCTGACTTGTCTCTTGTTACGATCATCTCTCGTCTACCTTCTATTCCAACTTTTAACATAATAGTCATCTCCTTCCGGTATTTAAAAATAAAATTAATAAAGTAATAATATAGTATTAATATAATTCTCTAAGCACAAATATCGTTACGCCCTGATTGTCTCCCGGAATAATTCTTTTGATCTGCTTATTATTTCTAAATTCTTCACTTATCATTTTCTTTTATTCTTGTACCTCTGTTAAATCCATGTATAAGTCTTATCTGATAAGTAAATTTAGATACTGTTTTAAGAGCTCGTTTAATTTCTATTCTCGCCTCATCTGTTGTCATATCATGCAGATCTACGTCAACAAATGCATCACTCATAGAATCCCCTCCCCCTACTTATTTATCTATAATTAACGTATATAAATTACTGTATATAACATTTTCAATTAAATTTTTGGTTAATGTATTAATTTTATCCTTTTAATTAGTGCAATACTATTAAAAATATATTAAATTGCCGTTTTACATAGAAAATATCAGCATTTCTATATTATAATTCCATTTACTACTGATTTTTAAAACAATTGGATAAATAACTCAATTTTAATATATAGACAATTTTTACGAGGTGTACAATGAGCGAACAAATTACAGGTAATGAGATTATTGATGCGGAATTAGCTCAGCTCAGCAGTCTGAACGAGGTTAATATAGAACCTGCCAAGCTTATGGAGCATCTCGGCAATGCGGTAAATTCAACAAGTATATCCAAGACCGCATTTCTTGAATATATGCACGAGTCCATAGCGCCTGTTTCATTATTTTTTACAAGATACAAATGTGCCCTTATGGAAATAGAAACAAAATTTGATGTTCTTAACTCACAGCTTTCATTAAAGTACGATTCAAATCCTATAGAATCTATTAAGACAAGAATTAAATCATTTGAAAGTATAATCGGTAAGGTAGAACGTTACGGTCTCACTCCATCTCTTGATGCAATTGAAGAAAATATGAATGATATCGCAGGTGTACGAGTTATCTGTTCATTTATTGACGACATTTACACAATAGCAGACAGCTTTCTTAACCAGGACGATATTACACTTATAGAGAAAAAAGGATTACATAAAGAATCCTAAGCCAAGCGGATATAGAAGTCTTCATCTTATTGTTTCCGTTCCGATTTTCTTCCTTAATGAAAAAAAGAAATGTAAAGGTAGAGGTTCAGTTAAGAACAATTGCCATGGACTTCTGGGCAAGTCTCGAGCACAAGCTCAGATATAAGAAAAATATTCCTGATGATGTTGTTAAGTCATTAAGTGCTGAGCTTATTCAGTGTGCAGAGGACAGTGCCGCGCTCGACAACAGAATGCTGGATATCCGTAAGCGAAGATACTTGAGCTTAAATAACAACAACAACAATAATAATAATTAAAAATAACATTTAAAAAGCAGTAAGATCAGAATCTCAATGATATCTTTTCTTACTGCTTTTTTTATTTATATAATCACTTAATTTATCTTATATAACACAACTGAATATTACATCTGAATATACAACATCATATAAGATATATCTGCAAATCTGCACCGGGTTTAAATCATTTATTATAACTGAACCTTTAAGTTAACCATTTCGATTGCACCTACAGCACAGTCGTAACCCTTATTACCAACCTTGCTTCCTGCTCTCTCAATAGCCTGCTCAATATTTTCTGTTGTAAGAACACCGAACATTACAGGAACGCCTGTCTCTAATGCAACATGAGCGATTCCCTTTGAAACTTCGTTACAAACATAGTCGTAATGTGTTGTTGATCCTCTGATTACAGCACCAAGAGCGATAACAGCATCATACTTACCAGACTCTGCCATCTGCTTTGCAACTAATTTTGGAAGTTCATATGCTCCCGGAACCCATGCTCCTGTAATATTATCTTCGTCAACGCCATGTCTTGTAAGACCGTCGATTGCACCGCCAAGAAGCTTTGTAACGATGATTTCGTTAAATCTTGACATAACAATACCGACTTTCATTCCCTCTTTTTGCTACTAAATCACCTTCAATAATATTGATTTCCTTCATAATAATATCCTTTCAATTCTTCCACCGGAATAAGTTTTAAATGTCTATCTTGTTGAAAATGTGTCCCATTTTTGTCTTCTTTGTTTTAAGGTAGTCCACATCATGCTTCTGAGGCTCTATTTCAATAGGCACTCTTTCATTAATCTTAAGACCGAATTCTGTAAGACCATAAACCTTATCAGGATTATTTGTGAGAAGTCTCATTGAGTGTACTCCAAGATCCTTAAGAATCTGAGCACCAACCCAGTATTCTCTTAAGTCCGCTGCAAATCCAAGCTTAAGGTTTGCATCTACAGTATCGTAACCCTGCTCCTGAAGTGAGTATGCCTTAATCTTGTTAATTAAGCCAATTCCTCTTCCTTCCTGTCTCATGTAGAGAAGAATTCCTCTTCCCTCTTTTTTCGATCTGTTCAAGAGCTTTATGAAGCTGGAGACCGCAGTCACATTTTAATGACCCGAATACATCACCTGTAAGGCACTCAGAATGAACTCTTGTAAGAACATTTTCTCCATCACCGATGTCACCCTTAACGAGTGCTACATGATGTTCACCTGTTATGTCATTTACATAACCATACATCTGAAAATCTCCATACATTGTAGGAAGATTTGCAACCGCTGCCCTTTCAACATGCTTTTCATGAAGCTTGATGTAATCCTGAAGCTGCTTGATTGTAATAAATGAGAGGTTATGCTCCTCTGCAAGCTCCCATAACTTAGGAGTTCTCATCATTGTACCGTCATCATCCATGATTTCGCAGCACACACCACACTCAGTTAAGCCTGCAAGTCTCATTAAATCAACTGTAGCTTCTGTGTGACCATTTCTTGTAAGAGCTCCGCCTCTTCTTGCTACAAGAGGGAAAAACGTGTCCCGGTCTTCTAAGGTCTGTTGGCTTAGTGGCAGGATCTGCACATTTAACCATTGTAAATGCTCTTTCCTCTGCTGAAATACCTGTTGTTGTATCAATGTGATCAACAGATACTGTAAATGCCGTGTGATGGTTGTCTGTATTTTCAGAAACCATAGGAGGAAGTCCTAATCTGTCTGCAACTTCAATGCTCATAGGTGTACAGATTAATCCCTTCGCAACACTTGCCATAAAATTAATATTTTCCCTTGTGGCAAATTCAGCTGCACAAATCATGTCACCTTCATTTTTCTCTGTCAGGATCGTCTGTTACAAGAATAACCTTGCCGTTTTTAAGATCTTCTAAAGCCTGCTCTATTGAAGAATATTCGTGTTTACCCATATTTATCCTTTCTAAGATTTCTATAGAATTAAAACTGCTAATCTTCAATAATTCATTCTCAAATACTAATTATTACCAAAAACTATTCACAATTAGCATTATTATTAGAGTTTTAATCCCAATATCTATGTTAATAATCTACATTAAAAACCATTTTCGATTAATTTATCCAGTGTTAATCCACTTTTTGCGGATGAATCCTCTGCAGAATTTTTTCCGGTATAAATACCCATAAATCTTTCCACATATTTTCCGACTACATCATTTTCCAGATTAACCGTACTTCCCGGATTCTTTGAAATTAGTGTAGTCTCTTCACCTGTGTGAGGAATTACCGCAACACTGAATGTGCTGTCAGTAAGTTCCGCAACAGTAAGACTTATACCATCTATGGCAACGGAGCCCTTTTCCACTATTCCATTTATTATATTTTTATTTGCTTCTATTGTCACGACAATTGAATTTTCCACTCTTTTTTTTAGAAAGGAGTGTTCCTGTTCCGTCGATATGCCCGGAAACGATATGACCACCAAATCTTCCACCCATAAGCATGGCGCGCTCAAGATTGACGCTGTCTCCGACATTTAACTCTGCAAGTCCGCTTCGGTTAACAGTCTCTCTGGTAACATCCGCTTCAAATCCGTCCGACTGCATTGTTACAACTGTAAGACATACGCCATTTACAGCAATACTGTCACCCAACTTCGTCCCTTCCAGAACTTTCTTCGCTTTTATTTTAATTCGCCCGGAAGATCCGTTTATTGCAAATCCTTCACGGTTCCTACTTCTTCAATAATTCCCGTAAACATTCGAAATATCTCCTTTCATAAACTTTTCAATCAGTTTCAAAAAGATTAGTCTTTCAGAACCTTATATCTTGCGCATATATCCCCATCGATTGTTTCCATACTTAAAAGCTCTAACATATATGCTTCATCCAAAGTTTCCACGCCGATTCCCGCAACAGGGCTCTTTCCGTTTCCACCTACAATTTTAGGGGCGATAAATGCATCAATTTCATTAACAATCCCAGCCTCAAGAGCTGAGTAATTAAGCGTTCCACCGCCCTCAAGAAGAATGGAATTAATCTGTAACTTTCCAAGGAGCTCCATAAGCTGTTTTTAAATCAACCTTTGGTTCATCTTCATTTGTCGGAACATTTATAAACTTAATTCCAAATCTTGAAAGCTCAAGCATTTTAGGCATTTTATAGTCCATCACGACACCTGACGGCATATCCTTAAATGCAGTAACAACAAATGTCTTTAATTCAGAGGCTGTTCTGCAAATGTTGCAGTCCACAGGAATATTTAAGTTGCTGTCACATATTATACGAACGGGACTTCTGCCTCCTTCGATTCGTGTATTAAGCATCGGGTCATCAGCCAGTACTGTGCCGATTCCCACCATAATACCTGTGTATTTATTGCGCATTTTCTGCACGCTCTGTCTTGAGGATTCATTTGTAATCCACTTGGAATTGCCTGTTTTTGTTGCAATCTTACCGTCAAGCGTCATGCCGTATTTCATCACTACATAAGGAGTTTTTATGTGTTATATAGTGGAAAAATACATCATTTAGCGCATCACACTCTTTGGCCATAAAGCCTTCAACCACTTCTATTCCGGCATTTCTAAGGATTTCCGCTCCTTTACCTGCAACAAGTGGATTGGGATCTCCTGAACCTATAACAACTTTTGCAATCTTATGCTCTATAATCGCTTCAGTGCATGGCGGAGTTTTTTTCCTGTATGGCAGCATGGCTCAAGAGTTACATATATTGTTCCGCCTTCGGCACTTTCCGTAAGATTTTTAAATGCATTTCTTTCAGCGTGGAGGTCACCATATTTTTTATGGTAGCCCTCGCCAATTATTTTATTTTTTTTACTATAACCGCACCTACCAGAGGATTGGGATCTACTGCTCCCTCACCATTTTTAGCAAGTTCTATGGCACGGCTCATATAATCGTAATCTGTCATAATATCACCATAAAAAGTCCCCGAGTTACTAAACCCGGGGACTTCCTTTATATATAGACTCTTCTAAAATATATAGTTCTTTTCTCATCCGGACTTTACCGTCGGCTTTGGAATCTCACCAAATCAGCTTTTCGCTCGTGGGCTTACGGCTAAACCGCATACCACCGGTCAGGAATCACACCTGTCCCCAAAGATATATCGACTACTTCGATTGACATCCACAATTGCAATCGCTGCTGCAGTCACATTTTTGTTCATCATCCTGTCTTTTTTTACTACACTGTTAGCAATGTCTTTTATTGTAATATCAGACAAATAATTATTACACAGCTGATTCATTTCCGAATATATGCCATCCATGGTTTTACTCATTCCGGAAGAAATCATACAGTCACAGCTTTCATCCCCGGATGCCATTTCATAAATACAGGCGTTTCTTCCAGGGCTGACATTACCTGCTCCAGAGTGATTTCTCCGTCATTACCGGGTAAACTGTAACCACTGTCCTTTCCTCTCCCTGAAGAAATAAGGCCGGCATTCTTTAATAAAGTCATGACCTTTCTTACTCTTGCGGGATTGGTACATATATTCTCAGCTAATTCGTTACTGTTCGTAACCTTACCTGACTTATATAAATAAACGAGTGCATGAACTGCTAAAAAGGAAATTCTGCTGTCATAATTACCTCCTCGTAAAAAGTAAATTATGTGTAATTGTATTAATTACATTTATACATGTCAAGTATGGATGCATATTCTGTCTGCAAATGTTGTTACGATTATTAAATTAATTCGTAAATGCTTCTATAATTATTAATGTTTTAAATTGTCTAATAACTTATAAAGTGCTTTATATAAAACCTCAAATTCCCCTTTTGATAAATTAAGGCACTGAATCATATGCCCCGGAATGGCAACAGCCTTATCCTTTAAGGCATCTCCCTCAGGAGTCAGTTTAATAATAACACTTCTTTCATCTTCCTTACTGCGCTCCCTTGTAATAAGGCCTTTTTTGTCTGCATTTTCTTAAGAAGAGGTGTCATTGTGCCTGTATCAAGGTAAAGCTTCTTTGTAAGCTCTCCTACACAGTCGCTTCGCCTTCTTCCCAGAGAACCATAAGCGTTAAATACTGTGTATATGTAATTCCTAATTCATCTAAAAAGAGGAGTATACTGCTGCACTATTTTCCTTGAACAGGCATATAGTGGAAAGCATAACTGACTATCTAATCTTATTCGTGCATATTTATCTTCCGCCATGTACATTACTCCTTATATTTTTAAGAGAAGCCAGAGACTTCCGTTCATTATATTGTATTAAAGTATATTTTATTAAATATATATATTTTGTCAATATATGTGACACCATTATTAAATACACAATAAAAAACGGTTGTATATTATTAAAAAAATACTTGTATACAATCTTTGATAATGCTATAACATTGTATACAAAAAAAGACATATTTCAACGAAAGGAAAATGTTATGAAATTTTTAAAACCGCTTTCAATTATATTTGCATGTACATTTGCAGGGGAATTGATGCGTTATACCATTCCACTTCCCTGTTCCTGCAAATATATACGGAATATTGCTATTATTCTTATTACTTGTTACAAAAATCGTACCTCTTTCCAGCGTAGAAACCACAGGCAACTTCCTTATAGACTTTATGCCTGTAATGTTCACTCCTGCGGGAGTCGGAATCATCTCCAGCTGGCAGTCACTTTCACCTATACTCATACCTTATATTGCGATTCTTGTAATCTCAACCATTATAGTTATGTGTGTAACAGCGAATGTTGCTGATGTAATTATCAGTAAAAGAGGTGATAAGTAATGAATGAATTTTTTTATGCAGTCCTCATTCGTAGGCGTAATAATGTGTTTAGCGGCATTTTTATTTGGCAGATGGATCAATCAGAAAACAAAGCTTCCTTTTTCTTAATCCGTTACTTATCGCCATAGTAATAATTGCAGCTTTCTTAGTAATATTTCATGTTGATTATGAGGCATTTAATTACAGCGCAAAATATGTAAACTACCTTATAACACCGGCTACAGTAGCCCTGGCCGTTCCACTTTACAAGCAGATTGCATTACTAAAAAAGCACATTGCGGCAATAATGATCTCACTTGGAATCGGAACATTTACAGGACTTTTTATCTATTTATGTAATGTCAACACTCTTTGGATTAAGCCATGAAATGTATGTAACATTACTTCCAAAGTCCATCACTACTGCAGTAGGTATGTCAATTTCAGAACAGTCCGGCGGTATCGTAACAATCACCGTAGTTACAATTATTATTACAGGTATTCTCGGTGCAATCATCGCAGAGCCTATATATAAAATCTTTAAGATTAAAAAGCTCAATCGCAAAAGGACTTGGACTTGGAGCTTCAAGCCACGTAATCGGAACAAGTAAAAGCCATGACAATGGATGAAGAATGTGGTGCAATGTCCAGTCTTTCAATTGTTGTGTGCAGTATCATAACTGTTTATAGCAGCATCGTTTATGGCAGAACTTATATAATAAAAAAAGCACATGTTTATCATAATTGATAACATGTGCTTTCTATTTAATTTATCTGCCACTCGGCATGGCTTCCGTTTTTCGTCCTTATAGACTTTTAACTGGGTAGGTATTTCCTGTTTTAATTCTGTAACATGAGAAATGATTCCTACCTGCTTTTTGCCTCCGGACATTCTCTGAAGCATTTTCACGGATTCTCTTCTTGCATTGTCATCAAGTGAGCCGAAGCCCTCATCGATAAACATAATATCCAGGTTAACGGCACTTGATCTTTCCTCGATTCTGTCAGTTATTCCAAGAGCAAGTGCAAGAGAAGCCATAAATGTTTCACCACCGGAAAGAGTCTCTATACTTCTGACACTGTCATTTTCATATGAATAAACGTAGAGACTTAAGCTGTTGTCACTTCCGTTTCTTCCTCCGGTCCCGGCCTTTTCCTCGTCAATAACCCTGAGCTCGTACTGTCCGTCAGTCATATCCCTGAATCGGTTATTGGCACGGACAAGAATCTGTTTCAGATAATATCTCTGGACAAATGTCTCAAGTCTTATTCTGTTCCCTGACTCCCCGCCTGTTATTTTATTATACAGTCTTTCTGTCTTTTTTTTGTACTCCTCTGCAGTTTTCTGTCTTTCAGACAGCTGTTTTGAAATGTTATCGTAAATGCCCTTATTACTGCTTTCCCTGTTGGTAATTGCAATATAATTTTCATTTATCTTATCTCTTTTATTCTGAGTTTCTTCCTTTAATATGGATAAATGTTCCATATCAGGTCTCCGGCTTTCGCCTATGCTTTTTCTTAGCCATTTCAATCTTACCGCTGATGGATGAAAGATTAATTTCGTAATTATGTACTTCTTCCTTATAAGTCTTAATTATATCTTCTGTATATGTTGAAACCAGTTTCTTCCAGTTATCCTCTGATATTCTGCTGCTTTCCGCTTAGCTTCATAATCAGCTTTGCACTTTTCAGAATCTTCCTTTAATTTAGGCAGCTGCTCAGCATAACTTTTAAGAAGTGTTTCATTTTGCATTAATCTTCTTTCCAGACTTTCCTTTAAAGCCTTTGCTTCATTAAAACGCTCCGATGCTGCTTCTTTTTTGGAATTTCGCATCTGACTCAGCCGCTTCGGCTTCTTCTATGGATTTAAATGTAAATGAAGCTGTAATTCGTTCCACCGCATCTTTATTTTTGGCAATCTCAATTTCAACAGCCTGACGATCCTTCTCAGACTCTTCAATAGCCGCTGCCATATCATTTAAATCAGTTTCTGCATTTTCAAGCTTTTTTAGAAATTTCTTCAGATTCTCCGGATAAAGCGTCAAGCTCATCAGATTTGTTCTCTAAGAATGACTTATATTTGTCTAAAAACTGATTCAAACCGGCGAGTAAACTTTCGATGTCGTTTAAAGAATTTTCTATATTATTACTGTTTGGTTCATTATTGGATTTTCCGGATTCGTTATGATTTTCACCAATCGCATTTTCTCCGGATTCGTCACCTGCTTCACCACAGTTTTCCATGGCTGACTTATTCCCAAGTTCCTTATCAATTTTCCCACGGAATTCACCACCAAACACATCCTCAAATGCACTTCTCAGTTCTTTTTCACCCTCATAATATTCAACCGTCTCTTCATATTCACCGCCTGTTGACATATTTTCAAAAATTCTTGAAATGACATTTTTTATATTTTCGTATCCATTGAAAAATCTCTCTGAAAAAATGCCGCATTCTGAGGAACATCTTGTCATTTTATCAAGTGAATCCTTAGAATCCTTTTCCAACTTTTCAAGTTCTTCTCTTGTGATTGTTTTATCTTCTGAAAGAGCGCATGGAGCAGGATGTTCAAGAGAACCGCATACAGGACATGGTTCGCCTGCCTTTTAATCTGTCTCGCAATAATTCCTGACTGGGAATCCAGGAATAATAAATATGACTGCTGGTAAATGTCATTATTCTTCTTGTATTCTGACCTGGCATCACGATACTCTGCCATTTTTCTGTCATGCTTATCACAATTATCAGTCAAATTGCCAAATGTGTCTCTTTTGTATTTTCAAGATCAGCCAGCAGCCCTGTAATATTTTTCTTTGAGTTATTAATGTCTGAGCCCGCGGCACAGATATCCTTTAATTCGTCAAATCTTTTCTTATCATTTTCCAGAGATGTTTCATATGATTCCTTATCGGATTTCTTCTTCTTAATATCAACAGTGATTTTAGTTAATTTCTTCTCAGCATCTGCAAGTGATTTCTTTTAAGTCCTTTAAATCGCCAAATGACTTAATTTCTGCTTCTGCTTTAGCTTTTATATTTAAATATTTCTCATTTAACTCATTATATATTTTTTTTTTTCCGCTTCGTCTTTCTTTGCTGGCTCTGTCTGCGCTTTTTTTAACTGTGGAATTATCTCTTCACATCTGCTCTTATTGTCTAACGTTTCCTTATATCTTCCATCAGCTTCAGAAAATGATTTATGTGCAGACTGTATTTTATATGCATTTTTCAGTCTGTGCAATTAAGATTTTTTCTTAGAATCAATCTCCGACTTACGCTCTGACTGCTCGATATATTCAGCTTCCGCAGTCTCCAGTTCCTTAAATCTGGCTTCAAGTTCTGTGCCAAGATCATATTTTTTTTTTACGAATATCCAGCTCTGCCTGAGCTTTATCAAATTCTTCACTTACCTTAATCTTCTGCTCTGAAATATCCTCGCAGACCTGCCCAAATATCTCCAGAAGATTTTCAATGGCACTTATGGAAATTTCCCCTGCAGAAGTTTTATCTGTTATATCATTTACGGATTCATTAAGTTCTGAGTAAATATTATAACCTTCAGTTCCCTCTTCATAATCATTTGCCAGATCAATGCGGGAAATGTCATTCTTACATATATCAGTAAATTTTCTCCATATCTGCCTTTTTGGCGTTACATTTGTCCTTTAATGAACTTTCTATTTTTTCATAGATTCCCGTATTAAAAAGCTTTCTGAAAACTTCCTTTTTCTGACCTGTGGTAGATCTAAGGGAATTCCATAAATTCGCCCTGGGCAATCATACCAACCTGGCGGAATTCTTCTTTGTTAAGGCCAATCAATTCGTTAATCTTATTTCGTATTTCATCTTTTTTTTGTATACTGCTTTTTCTGCCTTTGTAAGGGTTTTATCCATAAGTGTCAGAATGCATTTGGAATCCTGTTCCGTTACCCCATCAGACCTTAATTTTTTCCTTATATATTTCGGATTTCTTCTTATTATATATGTATCTTCTGAATCACCATTTTTATCCGTAAATTCCAGTTCAACAAAAAAACATCCTTTGTCATGTCTGTTCTGTACTGACTTACGAACTTATCATTTCCCTCAGGACCTGATCCCTTTGCACTGAGTTCTTCATACAAAGCATAGAATATGGCATCAAATATTGTACTCTTTCCGGAGCCTGTATCTCCCGATACAAGAAATATTCCCCTGCCGCTTATTTTATCGAAATCAATTACGGTTTTCTTCTTCATATGAACCGAAGGATTGCATGGTCAGCTTTTTTATTCTCATTCATTACCTCCTTCCCCGTTTCCGTTTAATTCATTAATAACTTCCATAAGAAGCTTTTTCCTCATCATTATTTATATCACCCAGGAACATTTTGCAGAGAGTAAACGGATCTACTTCATTTTTGAAATGATATTATCGATATCACTATCCACATGACTCACTCTTGTTTCCGGTTTTACCCACCTTATATTGAGAAGATATGGAAATGCATCCCTTAACATATTTTTGACATCAGCCTTATTGTGAGCATCTTCATTATCGATTACTTCCGCTTCAATATAGTCATTACAGGCCTGATTCAGAATTTCTTCCAATGTTCCATTTATTCTTCTGACAGTTCTTAAAGGTGATAGAGGAATAAGACTGATTTCCTTAACTCCGTCATTTTCCACATTTACACATACTATGGATTTTTCATGGTCTCTTTCACTCATGGAATAACCAAGTGGACTTCCACAGTATCTGTAATTCAGGGTTGCCCACGGTACTTGGAGTGTGAATGTGTCCCAGAGCCGCATAGTCAAACTTCTCTAAAATATCAGATTTAACTTCGTCAATGTTACCAACCGTAATATATTCCGAATCGGTTCTTTTAACATTTTCAGGATTACTGCCTACTGTGTTGTAAAACTGGTGACTTACTAAAATATTGATTTCAGAATTATTTATATTTTCCCTTTCAATAAGGGCATGAACCGCGTCGTTATATGAAATTGTTCTGTCTCTTTCTATTCCAAGAACATTTTTCACCATGTGAGGCATTATATATGGAAGAAGATAAAAATTATAAATTCCTTCATTATAATTAAAAGTTACCTTTTCAATATAATCGTCAGGTCCTGAAGGAGGCATACCAATCATATACACATTGTCCTTCTGCAAAATATTTCTGAAAATATTTAATCTTTCCTGGCTGTCATGGTTACCGCTTATTACCATAATGCAAATGTTATCGACATTTGACAGTAAATCCGGTAATAAACCCATCGAAAAGCTCAACGGCTTCTGCAGGAGGCACTGAACGGTCGTAAATATCACCTACAATTACAATTGCATCAATATTTTCTTCTGCAGCTCTTTCCACTATTTGCTTTAATATATGTCGCTGATCCTCAATAAGGCTTCGACCTCTCAGCTTTATTCCCAGATGTAAGTCTGATATATGGAAAAACTTCATAAAAACACCTTTCTTATTAATAATGTAAATATTTTTTATATATTTATGTCGCAATATTTAGTAAACATATTTTCTTAATATTAATATAATAGCATTTTATAAATAGAAACATCTCATTAATGAATGGAAATATATAAAATTTATTTTTAGTTTATATATGTAACAATTTAATATATCTCTTTCAGACATTCGCTATTTATCCATATTTAGCAAATAAATGCCGTGTATTTATCATGTGTTTTTTTCAGATTATTTCTCCATAAAGTATTGACATTTAAGTTCATTTATTATAAATTTATAAAAGAAATAATCATTCTGAATTTATGAAATGTTTATAAATTAATAAACCTTTATAAATTTGTCATGATTATGTAGAAGAACGAAAAAACAATGTGGACTTGATTTGAAATTAAAGGGGTCGGAGTAAAGAATTTATTCACAAATCATATTTGACAATCAAATTAATTTAGATTAAATGAAAATAGGAGTAAAAAATATGAACGTTGATATTAAATCAATGCCAAAGCCAATGAAAGCATTCTTCAACGGTATTGCACAGGTTGTTTTCATTGAGAACACAATTTCAGGCATTATATTCTTCATTTCTTTCTTTATCGCTGGTCTTGAAATGACACAGTGGGATTTTGGTAGCTGGGATAGCTGGAAGTTCGGTATCTTCACTTTAATCGGTGTTAACCTTTCTAACTTAACAGCATACCTTATGGGCGCAGATAGAGACGCTATCACATCAGGTCTCTTCGGTTTCTGTCCAAACCTTGTAGCTATCGCTGCTGGCGTATTCGCTGGAGACGCATTCACAGCTTGGTTCGTATTACTTGCTGGTTGTATCTTGGTTGTACCTATCCAGATCGTAATCAACAGATTTACAGGCCACTTTGGTCTTCCGGGATTCACATTCCCATTCATCGTAACTACATGGTTCTTCATCTTAATCAGCTTCAGTACTGATTTACTTACATACAACAGAGCTGGTGTTCTTCCAGACGGAACACTTTCAGCAGGTGGTTGGATGACAGCATCTGATCCATTTACATTCACAGCTGGTGGTGCTGGTTCAGGTACTCCTGAGTTATACGCTGGTGAAGGTTGGGGACTCTTCTTCACTAACGGTTTCGAAGAAATCTGGGTAATTGATGGATTTATCGGATCACTTATCTGTATCTTCGGTTACTTCTGGTATGACTGGAAGTTCGCTATCAGAGCTTGTATGGCAATGGGCTTCACAGTAGGATTTGGTTTAATCTTCTCTGTAAACATGGGCCAGATGAACTACGCTCTTTACGGATATAGCGCAATCCTTACAATTGGTGGTCTTGATACATTTGCTTCATCAAAACCTAATACAGGTAGATACTGGTTCTTATTCTTCTTAGGTCTTGTATTAACATGCTTCCTTAACTATGCAATCGGTAACGTACTTGGTGTGTTTGGTCTTCCAAACTGTACTCTTGCTTTCGTTATCGCTGGCTGGATGATTCTCGTTGTAGAACATTTCATGTTAGAGCAGGCTGAGAAAAGAGTTTTTAAAATAATTAAAGTTTAAAACTTTAATCTAAATAAAAAGACAGTCGGTTAACCCCGGCTGTCTTTTTTTTGATATTTAATTATATACCTGTTGTTACTAATAATTTATTGCTTATAATTTCTCATATAAGACTACATCTCACTATTTTTATTATTTACGGACAGTATATCCAATGCTATTATATTTTACGCAATATAAATTAAAATCTTATCAATATGCAATTCAACAATGTATAAACAGGTTTATACATGCAAAAACCGGGAGGAAGTCATGGTTCAGAAATATTAAATGAAAACGTCGACATTACCGTCCAACGTGATAAACAGAATTCAAAGCCGAAATAGGAATAATCAGCGGATCCATAGCAATTACTCTTGATGCGGTAAATAATATATCCGATGCATCTTCCAGCGTAATCACAATCGTAGGCACTAAACTTGCATCAAGAAAACCGGATCGTAAACATCCTTTCAGATACGGACGAATAGAGTATTTAACCGCTATTTATAATTTCAGTGATTGTCTTATATGCCGGTATAACATCTCTGATAAATTGCGTATATCGAAAATTTAAAGCAGAAAATGTATTATACAACGGCGGATAATAAAGTATGAAGTACCTATTTCACCATATTCCCATTATTTTCTGCATTAACAGAGAAACGGCCGTAATCCCGGCCCAACACATTCCGCCTAAAACTATCGGTTTTCCCCCGCTTTTTATCAGCTTAATAACATTGCTGTTCAAACCGATGGCCGCCATGGACATTACTATACAAAACTTTGACAATTCCTTTAAAGGATTAAATGTCTCAGCCGGCACTCCCCGCATTGACCGCAACGGTAGTTACAACCGCGGCCGCAACAAAAAAGATAATGAATACCGGAAAAGCTTTCCAAAAAATTAAATTTCTTTGTGCTGCTTTCCTTTTTTTGTCTCCTTTTTTCGCCTGCATAAGGCTTAAAACAAGGGTTATCGGAATAATTGCCAATGTTCTTGTCAACTTTACGGTGACTGCTTTTATCCAGCGTCTGAGTTCCTAGTCCCCACATACTGTCCCAAGATGCGGCCGCAGCCGTTACGGATGAAGTATCATTTACCGCAGTCCCGGCAAATACGCCAAAAGCCTCTCCGTCTGTTGTGCTGAATCCCACAAGACTTCCCAATATCGGAAAAAGTACGGCTGCAAGTATGTTAAAAAAGAATATAACCGATATTGCCTGAGCGACTTCATCGTCGTCCGCTCTATTACAGGAGCGGTGGCCGCAATGGCAGAGCCTCCGCAAATTGAAGAACCTACACCCACAAGAGTTGAAATATCGGACGGAATCCTCATGATTTTATGCATAATCCATGTAATTACCGACGACGTGGTTATGGTACAAATTATAATAGGCAATGACTGTATCCCCGTTTCGGCAACCACACTCAGGTTCATTCCGAACCCCAGCAGCACTACCGCCGCCTGAAGAATGTATTTTGACGTAAACGCAATTCCGAAAGACGCCTTCCCTTTATTCGTCCATATTAAAGTAACAGCCATTCCGATCAGAATTGCAATTACGGCTCCGCCCAACAGAGGAAGAGCTTTTCCCTAAAAAACCATGACGGTATGGCAATCATAAGACATACGATTATACCAAGTCCGTTTTTCTTTATAAAATTCATATTACCTCCCCTTCCTTTTTTTGTTATATTTATCTTCCGTAAACAAATTATATTCACTTCTTAATATTAAGTAAAATTATAGTATTTTTATATATTAATAATAATTTGTTATAGTTATACTCGGATGTTATAATTAGTTCAATCAAAATTTACAACTTAAGAAAAAGGAGGGCGTATGCTTGATTTTCGCGTAGCAACATTTCTGACAGTCTGTAAAACATTAAATTTTACACGTGCTGCGGATGAACTTAACCTCACACAGCCCGCCGTAACACAACATATACATTTTTCTTGAAAAATATTACGGAGTAAAACTGTTCAGATATGACAAAAAAGTATTATATTTAACGGATGAGGGAAAAATTTTGTATGAAAGGCTTAACTCAATAAGAAAAGATGAAGATGAGATACAAAATGAATTGAGGTTTAAAAAAAGATATTTTCCGTTGATATCTTTCGGCGTCACAATGACTATAGGAGAATATGCGATTGTCGAACCCATTGCATCATTTATTTCATCTCATCCGGAAATAAATATACACATACATTACGGTAATACATATGACCTTTTAAAAAAATGTTGGATGACGGAATTATTTCATTTGCACTTATAGAAGGATATTATCCCGAAGAAAAAATACGGCCATTGCAAATATATGACAGATGATTTTATCTGTATTTGCTCTTCAAACCACGTTTTTTCCCGTATAAAACCGGATAATTTAAGAGATCTTATTAATGAAAAACTTATTCTCAGAGAAAAAGGAAGCGGAACAAGGAATATTTTAGAAAGATGTCTTGCATCAAGAGGTATAGGCATATCGCAATTTAAGTCTTTTATTCAGGCGGAAAATATGCATACAATTGTAAATCTTGTAGAAAATGACTGCGGAATAGCGTTTCTTTACAAAACCGCTGCCAATGAAAGTTTAAAAAAAGGTTATATACGTGAGTTAAAACTATCGGACTTTTACATGAAACACAATTTTGATTTTGTATGGGATAAAAACAGTATTTATGCCGACATTACATTGAATTTGCAAAAAAACTCATGTCATGACAGGTATCGACTTTAAAAAAAACAAAGATCGGCAATTCGACAAAAGACACATGTCTCCGTCAACGCTGGGCTTCACAAACAATCCGTAAAATCATTACGGATTGTTATTACATACCGACGATTATTACCATGTGTCTTCTTAATTAAAAAAATACCTGAATTCTATCTTTATTAATTCAGGTATTATTGTGCTTTATCTTTCGTTTATAATTTTCTGAAATCGAAGCTGGATGCTTGCATACCGGACAAATAAAATCTTCCGGCAATACTTCACCTTCATAGATATATCCGCATATTGTACATATCCAGCCTTTTTTCGTCTCTGTCTTTTCATTTGCCTTTGGCTTAATATCGGAAAAATAATATGCATATGTAGCCGAAGGATCATTACTTAATACTTCACCGTCTTCAACGCTTGCTATGAAAAGCGTATGGCTTCCCAGATCTACCGCCTCAATTACCTTTGCGCAAAAATAAGCATTTGTTTCTTCCGTGCGAATAACCGTTATACCGTTGCCTGCCCTTTGTAATCTCAATCTCTTCAAACTTGTCTACATCTTTTCCGCTTTGAAAACCAAAGTGTTTAAATGTCTCAAACTTAGCTTTTTCGCTTAAAATTGAAACATTGAATTCTCCCGTATGCACAATCATATCATGGGTATAGTCTTCTTTATTTACGGCTATTGAAATCGTATTAGGCTCACTTGCAACCTGAATCGCCGTATTAATGATACATCCGTTGTCACGGTCGTTTTCGCGTGCGGTCAACACAAATAATCCGTATGTCAGCTTTCTCATTACCTTATTATCCATCATTATCCTCCTTACCGTTATACCGACATTTTACATATTTACATGTTAATATTATACGATAAAAAAGTACATTATTATATGATTGTGCGTAATGCTGTCATTTCTTTTTTATTCTTTTTTCATTTCAAAACTCAAATCAACCAACATTTTCACTTTCTCATCATCTGCCGTACCGTCCAATGCAACCGATATCCAATTTGTTTTATTCATATGATACGCACCGAAAAATCCACGATTACTGCTTGTATTAATCATACTGACCTCCTTAAAAAGCACCCCGGTCGGCATAGTAATCTCAGGCTTTTCACTCGGCATCCGGAGATTTTGAAAAAGAATGCCGTTGCGGATGCTGTTCTTGCCGAACCGCTGGCGAATGGTTTCAATACACCGGTCGAGCCTTTCTGCTTTCTCAATCTTTTTCGATGTTCATAAACAAATCGACTTGTCGGGGCGTCGTGTCCTGTGGCACCAAGTTGATTACCTGAATCGTGACTGAGCGAATTGGGTTCTTCCAGTCGTATCTTTTTTTCAAAGAGGGCAAAAGCCGCTTTTGCGATCAGCATTGGGGATTGTGTAGGCATATCCAATGCCGTTTGCCATTGCTTTGAAAAAAGTGTGTTATCCCATATGTGAATAGCGACTCCATCCGCACACTTTTTTGTGGACACGGAGTTTATGTCCGATGTCCTGCGTCAATTCGAGAAAGACGGGCCACACCTGCTCGTCGTTCTCCAAATCTTCGATGGTAGTAATTCCGTGTCCCACGCTCTTAACCAGAGAAACAAAGTCGGCGTTCATAACACGGGATCGGTCATTACCGTTTGCATACTGCCAAAGGGCAATTCCGTTTTTACCGAGCCGTCGGTTCAGAAAGTCAGGATCGATCTTAGCTAAATCGCCAATGGTTTTAATGCAATAGCTATCTAATACACGCTGCGTTGCCCGTCCCACACTGAGCAAGTCCGCTGCGGGGAGTCCCCCATATTTTGTCTCGGAAAGTGTCTTTCGGTATGACCGTCACAGCATCCGGCTTTTCATATTCGAGCCGAGTTTGGCAAATATCTTATTGAAAGACACGCCGACTGAGATGGTCAACCCCAGCTCAAACTTGATCGTTTCTCTTATGTCATTTGCCACCTTTTCAGGGGGAACCAAAGGTGTAGTCGGTTCCGCTGATGTCAAGCCAGCACTCATCAATTCCATACGGCTCAACTTGATCCGTGTAGCGCTGGTAGACATTTCTTGCAAGTTTAGAGTATTTGATGTACTCCTCAAAGTGCGGAGGCACTACAACAAGGTTTCTGCACTTCTGCTTTGCTTGCCATACAGCATCGCCGGTTTTTATCCCAAAGGCTTTTTGCGGCGTAGTTTTTGGCGAGAACAATACCGTGTCGTTCTTCTACCGAATCACAGACTGCGACAGGATACTTCTTCAAAACCGAATCGAACATACATTCAGCCGACGCATAAAAGTTGTTCATATCGCAATGCAGTATTGATCTGCTCAACTAAATCACCTTATTTCTTGGAAATTCTGCGAAACCTCTTGACTAACCAAAGTGTCGTGCTGCTAAAAATAGAAATCTTATGGATGGAATTGATAATGAAGTTCAGCGACAGATTAAAAGGGCTGAGAGAAAAATGATATGACGCAGGAGCAGCTTACTAAGGTTTCCGGTGTTCCCCCGTACCATACAGAGATACGAATGTGGCGAACCTCTCGTCCTCGCTTGGATGCAGCGGAGAAGCTGGCAAAGGCACTTAATATTTCCGTGGATCAGCTTCTGGGTACGGATGGTATGCTCGTTGCTCAGGCTGCGGAGCAGTACGGCGCACGAGGTGCCAAACAAGCGCAACAGCTCACAGATGAAGTAACTGGTTTGTTTACCGACGGCGAGTTGGCACAGGATGATATGGATGTTATGATGCAAGCTATTATGGATGCCTATTGGCTTGCGAAAGAGAAAAAACAAAAAGTACGCCCCAAAGAAGTACCGTTCTAATGGCGAGCAGGACTGAGTCCCGTTTATGGGATACAATGTGTGTTAGAATGGAAACAGGAATAAACTGAAAAGGGGCGAAGCCGATGTATGTAAGCACTTCGGAAATCGTACAAAAAGCAAACTCCATCGTTGCTCAATGCGGAACCCCGTGATCCTCTCAGAATAGCAAAGGGACTTAGGAATCGAGGTAATGTATTATCCGTTCAATGAACAGCGTGGAGCATATAAAGTCTTGATGCGTAATCGCTTCATCTTTGTCAAAAATGATCTGCATCCGGTTATGGAGAACATCGTGCTACTTCACGAATTAGGGCACGATGCTTTACACCGGGAGTAAGCCACGAAAGTCGGGGGGCTTCAAAGAGTTTGAGATCTTCAATATGCGGGACAGCCGTATGGAATACGAAGCCAATCTCTTTGCCGCACAGATTTCCCTATCAGATGAGGACTCCCTTGAACTTGCGGAAAGAGGATACGACACGCAACAGATCGCACGGACATTGAACTCAGATATTAACCTTGTCGCTCTAAAATCCGATACGCTGATCTCTCAAGGCTACCGTTTGCGCCAGCAGGAGCACTGTAACGATTTTCTAAGATATGACAAATAATTTGATGACATTCTTCGAGATAATAGCTCTGCAATGTTGCGAAACTTCCCCGCCACTATTGGGTCATGCCTGTCTATGTACGGAGAGGCTTGGCGGTTACGAAGCTGACAAAGAATGGGCTGAAAAGCTGCTTCCCGCAAACATCCCTGAAGAATGCTATATGCCACAAAAATAAAAAGACCGCCATCTCGGTGAGCAACTGGCTCTTTGAGATGGCGGTCTTTTATATGCAGATAGATTTTATACTTACGACGGTTACCTTTGACTCATATGACGCCGCCGAAAAAAAAGCAATGCTGGCAGTCATTTGACTTGCCAGCATTGGAGTTAATTTTTAGTTAGAATGACGGTTTCGGCGGGTTCTCTTTTTTCACAACAACCAGGGATATAAACAATCCTGCCAGAGAAAGTCCCATCAGGGAAATCCACAGCGCCAGATTCATCGTATCACCTGTCTTGGGGGTACGATCCGGCGTACCGGGGTTACTCGGCACGTCCGAGGTGTTCGGCTGATTCGGTGTGACGGGTGTATCCGGGGTGCCCGGCTGGTTCGGAGCTTCGCCGCCAGACGGTTGAGTTGGCGTAGACGTATCCTTTTCATATAGCAGTGCGAACGGAGAGAAGGAGTCAACTGCGAACTTAACGAATTTCTGTCCGCCGATTGTAACCGTTTCACATGTCAGTTCCTCCGGAATACGAGTGGTCAAAAGTTCATTCACTTCAACGTCACTGTCGCGGTCGATGCCCTTAAAGTGGATGATATGGAACTCAGAGTTTGACTTTGCATCGCTGGGGACCGGCCAGTACAGGTTCATTTTCTGACCAGCACCCATGGTAACGTAGGTATTGCCGTTTGAGGTATCAACCAGATCGAGATAGCGGAACTGATATGAATACTTGCCTTCGGTGTTGGAGGTTCGATTGATGTACGCACTTAAAAAGTGCATCATCCAGACTGTGATCGACCATCAATTTTACACCGTCAGAGGATGCGCTGATACCGCTGTTATTGATATAATACTGCGTGTCTGTCTGTGCAGTGCTGACAAGCATGATATCCTTTTCCTGCGGATTAACGCTTGGAATCGTGTTGTTCTCGATAGCACGATAAGTCATATCATTGTTGCCGCGGACCTTCAGCGTGCCCGTGCCCAACTTGATTGGACGGGTGAAGGTCTGGCCATCCGCGGTTGTAAAAAGTCGCCTTGTATATCTGTTCATCCAGCAGACCCTGATACACGCTGATCTTGTAGTTGCGGAACTGGTCGGTGAGCAGCGCCTGAAACTTCGATTCAACCATGACCGAGCCGTCCGCACGGGTGAACTGTACGCGGGGGACGGTCTCCTCGCCGTCGTCGATCTGGCGGAGCTTGTAGACATAGACCCGACGTCCGTTCTCCATAACACGGCTCTTGCTTTCATCGCTGTACATCTCCAGACTCCAGCTGCGCATTGTACCGTTGTCGTCGTCAAGAGTCAGTCGTAGTTTGTCGCTCAAATCAACCGGGTTTTCATCTGTACCGCCGAGCATTGCGTTAATATCGTCCGGCAGAGTGAGATAGAAACCGATCTCCGGCAGATCATTCGCAGCAAACTTGCCATCTTCACCGATCACGCCGTGATAGCCGTCACCGCCGACATAAACCGTCAGGTTCATCGGTGCGATTTGAACGGCATACGCTTCATCCGGCTTCCACTGCGCGTAGACAGTCATATTATTTTTGACATCGGTCGTAGCGGTAAAGGCATCGCCTGTACCGTCCGCCTTGGTGTTCCAGCCATTGAACAGGTAGCCGGTACGGGTCGGATTGGTCGTCGGCAGGTAAATAAGTCATTGCAATCGTCTGCGTATGCGTTGCCGCATCGGCGGTGATTCGTTATATTGCCGGTGTATGCTTTGCAGTTATCGGCTGTTACTTCAACAGGGTAAGTTCCTGCTTCCAAACTGACAGAGCCGGTAACCTCCTGACCATTCACTTTCACAACAACATTGGTCAGGCCGCCTGGCGTTACAATGAAAGAAACCGGATAGACAGCCTTTGTGATAAAATGGACATTCTTATAAAGTGCAAAATATTGGGTTCCGCTGGAAAGCAGGTCAATTTCTGTTCCTTCCGAGTCTACGGCTTTTGCATAGTTCAGGTGATAGCCATCGGCAATCACAGGCACACTTTCATCGAAAATTGCAGGGATATTATTCTCATTCGTATTCTTTGCATCAATCTCTGCTTCTTCTACGGTGAAAGATCCGTTACCGCCCATGGGGTATTTACTGTCAGTTGTTACTTTGGCGCCTCCCTTGATCAGAATATTGCCTTTTGCCCATATTGCGCTGTCCGCAGTAGAGGTGCATTTTACCTCGCCGCCGTTAACCGTCAGATTGCCCTCGGTAAACAAAGCGGGATAATAGCTTGTTGCTTCCACCTTGGAGTTGATAATCTCAATTTTGCCCGCGCCGTTTTCATCGCCCATATACACTGCGTTAAATTGATCCGCCTTGCGATCAAAACAACCTCACTGTTGTTTTTGATTTCCAGTTCCTTGGCGCTTGCAGCAGTGTAATAGGAAGAAACCGCAACCTTTGCTCC